>Ga0256406_1005200_pt1 | contig 14104 bp, 16 predicted proteins | sample RumenRJG_03DNA_FD_185986 | JGI IMG/M metagenome (GOLD analysis project Ga0256406, IMG submission 185986) | Bovine rumen microbial communities from Lethbridge, Alberta, Canada - RJG_03 | ecosystem: Host-associated > Mammals > Digestive system > Stomach > Rumen | place: Canada: Alberta | collected...
CATTGTGCTATACTATACTTAACAGATAACAGATAACAGACGCAAGGGCGTCACACAAGAAAAAGGAGAAAGACCTATGAAGAACACATGGAACACCAACGTAACTGTAAACTATGATGAGATTGCTTGGGAAGCAGACGAGGAAAATGTAGAGATACTTTTCAATGCTTACTTCGACATCGTGAGAGACGAATTCGAGAAGTCTCGCCCGGAGATGAAGTCCTATTGGACAACCATGACAACTGTCACAAAAGATGATGGTATGTACGATGACATGGTTAAGACATGGAAAGATAGCAAGAGTCCAAAGGCTTTCAGAAAGATTAAGGAACTGGGCGACTATGTAATGGAACACGTTCTGACCTATGTAATCGGTACTGACCTGTATTCACTCGATTATGAAGACTTCATCAAGAACACATTCGGCACAAACAACGACAGTCGCAAGTTGTCTCTATCAGATAGCGACGGAAAGACCATATATCACGTCATCTGCTCTGACGTAATGAAGATGGTAGGTATGCTGCCTGAAACATCTGATGGCAAGTATGGTTATTATCTCAAAGGCGGCTATGTTACTATAATGGAGATAGCAGAACACCTTAGAGACTATATAAACGAGAAACGTAGAGTAGACCAGATCGCAAAAGATATAATTTGCGCATTTGACTAATGAAAGGTAGGTAATCGATATGATAGGCATAGAAGAAACTTATATTGGATTATTTTTACGAGTTATATGTGAAGGCACAGAATTCAAATTAGGGTATATTTATAATTGTTGTATATATGATGACGATGCTATAATTTTTAGAGCGAAGCGTGATGAGCATTCAACAAAACGATCATACGTCCTAATTGACAAAAAGCTTTTTGATAACATAGCAATCGACAACTTTACGCACGAAGTGTCGTTATATGTAGCGGGTAATTATGAAATAACAATTATTAATAATTCAAACAGTGTAGGAACGTGTGTAAGATATTACATCAACTAACATAATAAGCAAGACCCCCCGTAGAATATACGAGGGTCTTTTATTATGCTTATACCATAGAGCCAAGGTCAAGGAAATAAAGATCGTAGCTATAGTTGTACAGTGTCTGTTTGCAAGTGAACATGTTATTTTCAGCCTTGATAGATATGTTATCGTTTTGAATAATTGAAGTAAGAGACCCGTTTATAATATATCCACGACTATATCTACCCATGATTGCATATAAATGGTCATTATTATATGGTAGAGCGAGTGGTGTTGAGTCTGCTCCTGGAATTTCATGATGAGCGTCTGCGTACTTAACTCCACTAGCTACTTTTGGTATCATTATTCGCGTGTCATCAGTTTGAGATGTTTGAGACCATCTGCATACCAAACTATCAGGTGTTATAAGGCAATGCTTGTTGTCATTATAAATAAAATCACCTTGCGCATATAGGGATCCATCGGTAATCGTCATTATTGAACTACCACATACTGCCAAAAATGAACCATTGATAGGAAACTCCATGAGTGTATTATATTGTGGGTTCTTCATAACATAGTCTTTTTGTTCACCAATTCCGACATAAGGCGTTTTCGACCACACAACACAATTTCCTAGTGTGCCACCACCAACATATCCATAAACAGGTGTTGCAACGTCACCAGTATTAGGTTTTTCGACATGTATTCTACCAATCAGCTTAACATTGTCATCACTAATGTCAAGGTCATTATCATAACTTACTGACTTTACACTGTCATTGATTTTTGTCTGATTTTCATTATTCTTATTATCGATGTCGTTTATCTTCCGGTTTTGTTCATCAATTTTAGGCTGAATGTCATCGACTTTCTTCTCGACATCATCAACGTGTTTATCTGCGTCATCTATCTTTTTATCAATACGATTTTCAGCGTCATCAATGTGCTTTGTAATGTCACCGATTTTGTTATTGACTTCATTCTCGACATCATTAACATGATTTGTAACATCACCAACCTTTTTATCAAGGTCAGCCTGTTTCCTTAAAAGGTCGTCAATCTTTTTAAGATAGTCCTCAATCCGTTTACGAATTTCAAGTTCTTCATTGATTATCCAATCAGTATTAAGTTCGTGAAAATCAGTATATGGGTATTCGTGAAAGTATCTGCCATCTAACATATTACATTTCTCCTAAATCTACAAAATATAACTCGACTATATCGGGGTTTCGTGATCCTGTACTAATCTTAAATGTATTGTCAATATATTCGACTATAACATCCAGACCATCTGTACGCGTCTTTTCGAAAGTTGATGTAAGAACTCCGTTATAAATATAACCTTGTCTTTCTACATAATAAGTATCACCCGAATGATCATATGCGTAATATACATATACATGATTAGGAAGAAGGTTCTGTTTAGTAGTAATCACAGTATCATGAGTAAGGTTTTGAAACTGTTCATATCCCCCATCCCATGTACGGCTATCCGTCTTTGGTAATATAACAGTACACCGATCAGTACCACTTTGTTGATATATATCAAGATTTAGATGTTTATTTGTAACAAGTGCCTTATTACTAAACGGTCCGTATATATGCCCATTAGAACCGAAAGTACCATGATATGTTTTATCAAAACTTGTGAATATGAAGAAACTTCCTGCGCATTGGTACTGTACGACTTTATATCCACTCAAATCCTGATCCGTCAATATCTGTGGATTAGTATTAATAAATGTAAACGGTGAACTAGACCATACCACGCAATTTCCTAATGCACCACTAGGTGTTATGGTGCTTATCTCATTAGATGTAGTTCCATTCGCCTTTGTCACCTTGAGAACGCCCATCTTTTTAGCACTCTTCATCTCTTCGGGTGTCAGTTCGTTCTCATAGTAAGCATTACTTACGCTGTCGTCAACCTGTTCTTTTGTCTCGTTCTGCTTGTTATTGATGTCATCAACCTTATCAGCGTTATCAGCGATTTTCTTATTAAGGTCGTCTGCTTTGTCGCTGATGTCGTCAGCCTTTTTATTGATGTCATTAACAGAATTATCAGCAGTATTCTCGATGTCATTAATTCGAGTATTAGACTGATCGACAAAGTTATCAGCGTTCTGATTGATGGCGTCAGCCTTTGCATTAGCGTCATCTAACTTCTTATTGTCGTTGTTAATGGTATCTTCTACGCCGTCAACTCTTTTGTTTGCATTTTCAGCCGTTGCCTTATCTTCCTTGAGGTCCTTTAATGTAGGGTCAAGGTTAAGTTCGTGCTGTTCGTTATAAGGATAGTTTTCAAAATCACTCATCTTATACCTCTTAATATACTGGGATTATAAGTTCTCTTGCAAAACACTTTGCTATTTCATCATATATGTTCCATCTTGATACGTCAAGTTCATCTCTTAACATCTGCTGCGATGTCGTTACGCCGATGTTACCATATAGATGTCCATCATGCTTAACGTCTGTCTTTTCGTTTCCAATAGTCTTATTAGTACCATCGAACTTGTCAGTATCTTCATTATGTATCTTACGTTCATCGTGTCCCTTATCGACAACCTGCGACTGTGTATGAAGTTCGTCACTATCATAGGGCGTTACGCTTGTCGTATTTGTATTTCCATTATCTGTATTATCAGTGCCGTCTGACAAAGTGTTTCCTTTATTGTGCGTCTCACCATTCAATTCAGACTGTGACTTTGTATTGTCGGTCTGTTTCTCATATCTGTCAAAGTTGTATAGTGGATTATACTCAATGTTCCATGCCTTTATCCATCTTTTGAATGTAGGCTGTAACGAGTCAGATACGGCTTTTACGGCAACCTTGAAAAAGTCTGGGTTCGGATATAGGACTTCAAACTCACCATATCTCAGCAACATATTGTCTATTACGACATTCTTTTCTACTGTTACTGCGATATGATTGCCGTTCTCGTCAGTCTCTATTTCTACCTCCGGCAACGACATAGTATCAAATATCGTGTCATCATAATTATAAAGACCTATCAGCGTTATCTTCGCCGTTGACATCTTCATCACCTCCATCTATCTCTTCGGGCATTCTCAATGAAAAGCTGATGTTCGTACCAAAATGTTTATTAACAACTTCGGCACTGGAATTCAGCGTTTCTACCCACACTCTGACTCTCGCAAGGCTGTCATCTGTCTTGCTCTCTGCCTCTGCTGTCACCATTCGTTCTGCTTTCTGATAAGGAACTGTCTTAATTCCTATTTCAGCGTCAAACATATTGATAATCGTCTGAAAGTCTCTCAAAAGGTCGTCAACTATGTATGATGATTTGAGGTTAGTTCTCTCTATAAAATGAAACGGATCTGTTTTGTCCGTTGTGTCGTTAAGTATTCTCTGGTCGTAAACGATTAGCGGCTCGCCCTTTTGCATTTTGTCATATATCTTTTTCAGAGCCTCTGCCATTCCTTTGTTTCTTGCACCAAGGAAGTATGCAAACTTACTGTTAACGATAGCCATATTGATAGCACTATCCATTTCAGAAAGTTTCTCTGCATAGTATTCAACTATGTCATGTATTCCCTCGTAGTCAGGTGTCAGCTTTAATATCTCGCAGTCCTTGCCGATAGTAAACTCTTTCGTTAACATCGGGTTAGATACTACCGCTTTTGTTGGCTGATAGTAGAAGTCAAAACCTGAAAGCGTTGCGGGCTGAAATGAACGACCGTATTTATCATCGTCAAACACGGAAACATATCCCCAATTAAGAACGCAGTAATATAAGAAGTCCTTTACGTTTCCAGACCACTCTTCCGGAAGGTCGTTAGCGATCAGTACGCTCTGACACCTCTGAAACAATGCACGTTCCCAAAAGCGAAAAGCCTTGTTATTATATACCTTTATGTTAGACGGACTGTAATGTCCGGCAGCGATATTAATTTCGTTATAGTTTAAAGGCTTATAACTCATTCTGTAAATGCTCCGTATATCCATAGATTAAGGCTAGTTACGTTGTTTGTAAGATACACCTTGTAGTATTCACCCTCATATGATGTGTGTGCTATACCACCAAAAAGATTATCTTCTGTCTGCACATCAGTTGCTATAATATTCGATAATGAAAAATTACGAGTATCAAACTGTAACATCAGATACTTTTCACCACGAATAGAGGGGTCAACGCTCATAGTAAGATCTGTGCTTACATTTTCGTTTTTCTTACAAATAACGCCTGTGTCCTGCTTTACATAGTTATTATCTACCAACTTATATATTGGAATAAATAGGATATTATCGTCTTTCGGTACACTATCGTCTTTATAGAAATAAAGTGTATCAGTATCTATAGCAGGATTTCCAATCGTAATAGTTTCACTTATTCCAGATACTCCAATATGATTGGGTTCAGGGTTTTTAATTAGTCCGCTATCAGGATCAATAAGTGCAGAAAACGTATCGTCAGTATGCGGAAAAATAACCTTTGCATTCTGTCCGTCTTTCTCAACAAAAAGATGATACCACCTACCCTTTGCCTGTTCAGGTACGATTGTAAGTTTGTCTTTCTTTGTCATCTTACACCTCTATAAATAAGCCACGGGTGCGTTTCGAGTTAACACACCCGCAGTCTATTATTACCTTTCTTTACTTCGTATCTTCCATGTAGAAGATTACGCTGTTTTCAGTATTATCATTGATACCGTTTCTAGCATAGCTGTACCAGATGTTGTAGTATCTCTTTCTCGCTTCAACCGGTGTGCTGATAGCGTCATCAAGCTGGAAGTCTGTCATCATACCGTCAACATCATAGAGAATACCAACGACATAAGGAAGTTTCACTTCTGAACCTGTTGCCTGCTGACCTGTTTCTGTCATAACGGCAGGCTTAATGTCGATTGACGCTCTGTTGCCAACTGACTGCCAATAGTTAACGCCCTCATACTGTGTTTTCAGCTGCAGATACTGTTCGTTGAATATTTCAGGGAACACATGCGCCTCTGCCTCTGTGAAAAGCGGTGAGTAAAGGATTAATCTCTGCTTATCTTTCGGCGTGTGTCTCATCAGGTGATAGTTAACGCCTCCGACAGTCTTTGGCGGTGTATAATGGAAGAACTCTGTCCTGTCTGTCATATAGTCAGACGTAAGTTTGAACGTACTTACAAAGAATGCAAGGAAGTCCTGAAGATGAGTTGTTCTCAATTCCTCTGATGTATAGGAAGTACCGAACTTCTTATTGTATTCGGCTGTAAGGTTGATAGCACTATGAGGCATTTTATCTTTCATGTCATAAATGGACGCTATCTTATTCAGAAGTACCATTCTGTTAAATGCCTCTTTGGAAGACTCAATGTCGTTCTGCTTTTCAATCATAGCACCACTTATGAAGTTCATAAATTCTTCTTCATTACGGAATGCTACTTTCAGCTGATCGGTTGTGACAGTAGTGCTTGTCTGCCATACGTCAGACCCTGCATAGTTGATTTCTACGGTTACAGGAAGGTTCTGTATCCACATGGAAGCGGTTGACTTTGCCTGTCCGTCAGTAATGTTCTGACCGTTATCATATCCAGTCTGCAGGTTTGTGAAGAGGTCAGTGTTAAATGCACCACTCTCTACATTCTCTCTAGCGTAATAGCTTATTTTACGAAGTCGATTAGTGTACATTCCACTATTGATGGAATTGATTATGTTCAGTTTTGCCTTATAAGGTCGTGCGGCGACCATAAGACGACCCATTACGATACCGAGTGAGTCAAGAACATTTTCACGTCCTGTTGACAGTACGGTTTCACCTGCCGATATAAAAGATGATGTGTCGGTGACTACTACGTCACTCTGTCCTGTTGCCTGCTTAACAAGCAGGTTCATTATTGCATATGCGTCTGTGGGTGTAAATGACTTTCCCATATTATTACTCCTTACTTAAACAAATTGTTAACATAATTGATTGCCGCATCTTCATCAGTTTTTATTTCTTTAGAGATGTCAGCACTTCTGTTTTCTTTCTGTATGTTCTTTATCTTTTCCTGTGCCTCTTCATAAAGTTTCTTATAGTCTGTAGTGTCTGTCTCGTCTTTCGTTACCGTCTCATCAGGCTCATCTTTCTCATCGGGTTTAGATGGTTTTGGTTCTGCTTTCGGCGTTTCGACTGTTTTGGTTTTGTCATCGACTGCCTTATCCTTTGTTTCGGTATCTTTGGACTCAACGTCTGCCATAGACATAAGTTCCTTTACTTCGCTAAATTTATATCCCGCCTTTGCTAAGGCGATTATATCAGATAGGTTCATATTATTTCCTTTCTGTTATTTTTAGGAGAGAGGGGATATCGCTGACCAAGCGGATAGCACCCCTACGGGTTTAGTCTGCTATCAATTCCCCTCGACTGTAGTATATTACATTGTTAAAAATTTGTCAAACATTATTCGATATAAAATCCACCATCGAGTAATTGCTTTACAGCATCGGTTTCGCTATCATAAGCGCCACTTAATGACAACGCCGAGTGTGAACATACTGTAAACCCACTCAATGTATTAAGTCGTCTGTATGAATACAAAACTCTTCCCGCCGTGCTATTCGGTATCTCTGCTGTTCCAAAATTCTTTACCGTTATTACTACATTATTAAAGGCCTTTGCTGTCGCCATATTGCCTGACGTACCGAGCACGCTCACTGTTCCAAGAGCCTTTACACCACCTGAACCGGAAAAATCTTTGTCAACTTTATTCCTTATGTCATAAGCTAACTTAGTCATTCCCAAGGCTGCAAGATTACCAAGGGCAGTTATGCCACCTGCTAAACCAAAAGGCTTTTCTTTTGTATCAAGAGCCGCCGTAACGTGCTGATTGCTGAGATATGATATTTTAGACGGTGGAAACTCGCCCAACTGTATATTTACGCCAAGGCTTCCATTATACGTTGCTATTGTTCCACCATCAGAAAACAAACGCCATGTTACATCGCCCGTTATTCCATCAACAACACCTGCAAGACTCAATGGATTACGAGTATCTGACGCCGATATGTTTACTGTTCCTACACCCGGAATATACATATTGTATGCACTGTAATCGTCTGAATATTTACGCCAATCACTATAAGCATTAGTTGGCATTTCCATATTTCTTATATATATTGTTGCACCTGTATCTTTGTTTATTATAGGTGCATACATCGTAGTGCCATCTGCATTTTTAACCCCGAAATATCCAACTTCAACTGCATATTTCGTTGACGTTGGGTCGCCTGATGTTCCTAATATTAGTGCTTCTGGTGCTATCGGCAACCACATAAGAGACGTTATATAGCTAAATGGCTTAAACATCGTCTTTGCACCTTCGTCCGTAAGATTTTTAGGAACTTTTGCTACTTCTCGACAAACGTCACGCATTTGTTGCGCTGTTAAAATATAACTTGTAATTCCAGTTGTGGCAGGCGTGGTTACATCGTTGATACACCTTAATATATAACTGCCCTCTGTTAGGTATGGATATGATATTTCAAGGTTCTTTGTGTGCTGTGTTATATTATAAGTGTTCACAAACTCACCATCAGAAATCATCGGGTCAAACTGCGACGCACTTCTGATGACATACTGCGTTGAGGCTAATGTCTGACTCTTCCATGTTCCTAGTACATCTTCTGTAAGAGTCATCGTTACCCTGCCACCTGTTTCAACTTCGCTATCAGACACAAAATAACGCCTGTTCCATTTCGGTATTATCGCATAATTATATGAGGGGTCAAAATCATTGACCCCTACAATAATTGACGGTGAGAGTATGCTTGAACTGTCTTTTATCTGTACGTCTAGCGTTCTTCCTGTTACTGCCGGCTGTGCTGTACTGTTTGGCTTTTTAGAAACCGTTCCAAAAGTGACCTGCATATCTACCTCATCTCATATTCATGTTTACGATTTTCTGTATTGTGTCGGGGTCATAACCGGCATTTCTCAACCTGTTTCTGCGGTCATTTCCGTTTCCCCACTGTCCGCGTATAACTTCCTGTGCTACTACTTCATTACTTTTTCTGTTTACTTTCAGTTCTGTCATAGAGTTTACGATAGTCTGTATCTTTGCGTAGTCATAACCTGCACTTGCAAGTCTTACTCTTCTATCGTTTCCATTTCCCCACTTACCGGCGAGAACTTCCTTTGCAACTTCCTCATAACTCTTTGTGGCAGAAACTGACGCACCTGACCTGTCGTCATACTTTGTGAGGTTGTACTTCTCTATGATAGATATTATCTTGCCTCTGTATGAGGGGTCTGTTGCATAACCGCCCTTTACTATACCCTCAACTGCTGCAACATAAAACGGATTATTCACTGCCTCATTATAACGTGAATGCAGTGTTATAAGGTCGTAATATCCGTGAACCGCCGCCGCTATATTCGGGAATGCCTTAAAACTTGCGGTGACGTTCGTGTATTTTCCGTTGATATACTCAACTGTTGCAAGTGCGTTTCCGTCACCCTTTATGCCAAAAAGCGTCTTTGCGTTCAAGTTCCAACCGCTTTCGAGTGCCGCCTGTGCGATACATACTGACGGAAGTACCCAACGACTTCTGTTAAGATATTCTGCTCTTGCAAGCGGTGCTATCGTGTCAATGAATTTCTGTGTGTCTGCCATAACTTTACTCCTTTTCTTTATTAGCGTCTTCGAGCGCATTAGCAAGTCTCTTTGTTACCCATTCAGGAACTTTCACACCTGACTTCGAGAGATTTTCAAGTATGCTTATGAGTTCCATTATTATTATGTATGTTGCTGAAAATACTGGTATTTCTCGTGGTAATCCCAACGTGAACTGCAAAAATAGTGCAACTATGATGATTATTAGTTCATCAAACTTATGTACTATTCCATCTCTTAACTTTGAACTCTTTATGGCTTTTGACTTCCATGCATTAAGAATACCCACTATTATGTCAATTACCATTAGAACGGTGGGTACGAGTATGATATATGCCGAGTTCGCAAAATGTACTGTAAGATTAACGTCTGAAAAATTCATATTTACCTCATATCTTGTATAGCTTTCTGTAGTTAATAAACATATCGTATAGTTCGTAAGTTTCAAATCTTATCCTGTCATCTTGTAAGTCCTCTCTTAAAAAATATACTTGTTCCAAATAAAATCTCTGTTGCTCACCATCTCTTTCCAAATCATAATCAAAATCGTAATTATTCGATCTTGACATCGTGACATAAGTTCCGTTTTCGCCCTTGTATATGTAAAAATACTTGTTATTCCAATGTACTCGTGCTATACACCTCATTCCTTTCATTTTCTGTTTCCCTATGTATGTAAAGTCATCATAGGCAAACGTGTTGTTAAGTGACATCTCTGCCCACTTTGTTCCGTGCATTACCTTGTATATCGGGTCTTGCATTTCTATCTCTCTAAAGCCTTCAATGTCAGGCAGTCTGTGAATGAGAATGGACCTATCTTCCAACATTCTTATTTCTTCGTTGTTCTTCTGCATATCAACGAGGTCATTGGTTATCTCTAATGTCCTTGCCATAGGACTGCCTACTGTAAGGCTGTTTGCCAAAAGTATTATCTTTACGCCATCACCACCATCAATTCTGCTTGACCTCTCTATGGTTCTGTAAAACTCTATTACCTGTTCACCCTCCGTTTGTTTTGTCGTTTCATACTGACGAGGAATAAACTCATCGAATATCTCATAAGAGCAGTCGGAAAAGTCCGCACCTGTCAGTTTTGAGATTGAATATAGGGAAACTATATATCCTATAGGGTCGCCAACGGGCTCATTATTATTTGTGCATTTCCAAAAGCCGCCGAGACCTTTTGCTACTTTAAACGCTCTCACGTTCCACTTGTTAAGCATATTAAGTTTCTTAAACGGTGAGACATCAATACACGCCTTATCATGCTTTGCATTGATTGATAACGGACACATCATATCGACATCACGATCTGTGCGTTTCATAAACGCAAATTTCTTGCCTGACTTATAGCAGTGCTGTAAGGTGGAAAAGGTCTTACCTGTACCTCTTCCACCTACTATTACTAGCACTGTCGCTTGCGGATATTTTTTAAAATCATCTTCTATATTAAAATATATCTTTGTGTTCTTACTCAAAATAGACTTTCTACTCCTATTTCTCTATTCGCAAACTCTTCGAAGTTCATCGTGTTCGGATCTGTTATCTTGTAATCACATGGGGATAAGTCTATGCTGTCACCAACACGATTACCTCTTGCATCTGTATGTATTGTACCGCAAAAATATGTGTGTGTCAATTTCCCTGTATATCTTCCTTTAAATGAAAAACCAACCTTGAAATTATCAAGATCATTGTGCAGACACTTTACGCCTTTCTTCGGAACGCCTGCAACCGTTATATGCAGTTCTTTGTCTGTGTCTCTGTATGCATAGCACTTTGAGTGAAGTCCTCTGAATTCTGTACAAACCTTGTCCAATTCAGCTATGCCTAACCAATATGTTCTTCCGTTATGTTCCAAGCCATTATATCCACGACTAATTAAAAGGTTCTTTCTCTTTTCGTTATACTGATTTAACTTTTCTTTATCCCAACCATAAGCAAAAACGCTGTCTGTGTCACTGTAAAGCCATTCGCCGTCTTTTCCAATGCAGTCACCCAATTCAAAAAGGTTTTTCATTGCATAACAGGTACACCATACCCCTATCTGGTATGGTAAAAACGTATTCCTGCTATTGCAATATTTGCCATATAATTCTTCATCTCTTGTTATTTCGGTTTCGTATTCACCGCTTTCATATCTTTCAATTATGTCGTCTTTTAATGGGTGCTGAACGCACATACCATAACAACAATTCAATAAGGCTTTCTTAATGGCGTAAAGAACCTTATCACCGCCCTTTAAATTTGTCTTGTCGGTGAAGAGTTTAAAAACAAAGTCGGTAAACCATTTCGGAAGATACTTCTTCGCCGCGAAATACACGTCCTCAACCTCGCTCAATTCCTTATCATAAGTGTAAAACTTATCAATAAGTGCTAAGTCAATTTCTGTTAAGGCTATCTCTACGGCGTTGGCTTTAATTATTCTGCCATTATCTTTTACACCGTCATAAATATAACGTGCTTTGCTTGCCTGTAATACTGGCATTGGCATAAGGGGATCTTTTAACTTTATACCAATAAATGTCGCTACAAACATAAAGGCATAATCGTCTTTCTGACTTAAAATACCATCAATTGTGGCAGAATGTAATTTCGTAAACTTTTCGCATGGATATTTTTCTGATATTAACGCCCAAGGATACGAACTTGCTAAATCTTGACAGTCAATTGTGTTACCATTAGTGTATATTTCATCTATCGTCTCGCTTTTGTGAAACCTGTTCATGTGTGTATATCCACCATGATATATTTCTTCTGCAAGACTTAACTGTTCATAAGTGAGTGCCTGTTTCTGAAACCATGCATGACCTCTATTCTTTGACGCTACTTCTCTAAAGCGTTCCCTTATTAGACCTGTTGCAGTATAAGGTAATTGAGCTATTGTCTTTCCTAATGTGCTACAATATTTTGTCAAGCACTCTACGCCTGCTAGTGTATCGTGCTCTATATATAAAAGTTCGTCATCTGACAGCGGATCACCTTGATTTCTGATTTTGTTATAATCCCAATGATCGACGGCTTTCTTGTCCTCTACGTCTAATTCATCTGCCCATTTTTCCAAACCAACCTGCGAGATTATATAGCTGTCTCTTAAAACGATACCGTTTTCAAACTCGATATTTATAGGATAATGAGGTTTTACGTTCAATTGATGTTCCGGATAGCCAAACTCTGTGAACATAAACTGACGTAAAAACCACCAATCGTATGGCATGTTGTGAAAAAATATATAGAATTGGTCTGTCTTTATGTCGTTCCTAATGTTTGTTAAAAGTTTAACAAAGGTTTCAGGCTCTGTTCCGTAATATGTCGCTACCTTTTCATCACCTCTCATTACGGATAATGTCCATGCTACTATATAGTTTTCGCACGGTCCAAAGTGATAAGGCTCTTTGCTTGTTTCGGTATCTGCCATTATAACTAAATTACTGACACTTCTCCTGTTCTTTCCCTTGCCCTTAACTGTATAAGAATACCCCGAAAAATCTTCGGGGTTATATTTGTCTATCGTTTTAAGTTCATACATATAGTCTCTCCTTTTATGTTAAGGTACAGTATGCACTGCGTCCTTAATAATAAATTTTGCTATTTTCATTAGAATACGTTTCTCTTTCGGTGAAATATCTTGTGCGGTTAATGGAGTTCCATCTGCCGCTATTTCCACTACCATGTCTCCATAAGCACGATGTTGTTTTTGTGCCTTGGGGATCTCTTTTGCGAGTTCATCTTTACTCTTTTTTATTGATGCTATCATTCTCATCGCTGTTTCAGAACCAAAACTATCAGCCAATTTTCTGAAATATTCATCTTCGAATATCTGCTGTGCTTCTTCTGGTGTTAATCTAATTCCATATCTTTCATAAATCGTATTTACTCTCTTTTGTGCTGTTTCTACAAAACCCTTATATGTTGACGTGTTATCTTCCAAAAAGTTTTTTGCTACCGTATTAAACATTGATAATTGTCTTAAATCTACATCCTCTGGTTTCATAGAACTTATTTTGTATGAGAAACGATTTGTACCGAAAAGCGCTTGTGTGTCATGTATCGCCCCGGCATAAGCAAATCTTAAAATTCCACCCCCTCTCTTTTCAAGTGCCGCCAAACGGCTATTAGCAAGTTTTGCATTTCTTCGGTATTCTTTCTGTAATTTGATAATACGTTTAATTCTCTCTTTTTCATAATCGTACTGCATAACGTTTCCTTTCTGTTAAAATTTCATACTTTTGATTTTTGACAGGTATTCGCGTTCTTCTTCTGTTTTACCACCCATATAGAAATAAAGAACATCGCCTTTCACATCTATGTCATCATCGTTTCCATTAAAATGTACCCATGTTCCTTCTTCTGTCTGAACTGAAAAATCTACCGTGCCGTCGCCATTGTAATTGAGTACACCTAATGTACCATAAGGTGAAAAACCGAATGAATGCTCCGGATAAAGTCTGATGTTTACTATCATATTGGTCTCTCCTTTTTTCTTGTGTGACGCCCTTGCGTCTGTTATCTGTTAAGTGTAGTATAGCACAATA
>Ga0256406_1005201_pt1 | contig 14104 bp, 8 predicted proteins | sample RumenRJG_03DNA_FD_185986 | JGI IMG/M metagenome (GOLD analysis project Ga0256406, IMG submission 185986) | Bovine rumen microbial communities from Lethbridge, Alberta, Canada - RJG_03 | ecosystem: Host-associated > Mammals > Digestive system > Stomach > Rumen | place: Canada: Alberta | collected...
GAACACAGTGGCATGCTTGTCGTAGGTGAGGTATATAACGGGCAAGTTGCAGGTAGAGAAGCTGGTGTCCCACGAATTGTCAGAGCGTGCTATGATGGCTCTCTCTGTGTTTGTGGCCTGCCAACCGCCGCTGGCATAGGCGTCACAGTCGTACTTCACCACGACGCGCAGTGAGTTGCCTGCGTAGGTGAAGGGTTCATTGAATGTTACATCGATAAGGCTTACAGGGTCGGTGACGTTAGACGAAGTATTAGATGTTGAGCCGTCGCCGCCTTTCGTTACCACATAATTGGCGTTGTCGTACACCCGTGTCATCGCGGTGGTGTCACTAAGTGTTGCTCCTATCTCGGTGTCGTTGGTGTTGGCAACATATATGGTGAGCTTACCGGTCAGGTCTTTTTCTTTCTCAAAGCCTTTGAATTGCAGACCTTTGACGGTTGTACCTGGTGCAAGGCCTATCTCGGCGGCGGTATAGAGCTGCTCGCTCAGGTTCTTTTTATAGAACAAATTGATAGGCGCTTCGCTTGATGCTAAGGCAGTCTCGCCCACCTGCTTGATGTTGAAAGCCTGCTCTGCGGCCACTTTTACATTCACGGTGTCGGTAGATAGGCTGTAGCCATCGGCTTCGAATGTTATGTAAGCAGGATATGTGCCGGCCTGATGCGGCGTGACACTGAATTTGTAAGTTGCTTCTGCACCCGGCGCAATGCTTGTTGTGCTGGCTGCTTGTGCCTGTTCGCCGAAGTGCAAGGTTACGTTGTAAGCGTTCTCGGCCTTGATATTGAGGTTCTTGTAAGTTACGCTTGCCTTGTAAGGATAGTTAACCATGCCCGAGTCAGGTATCAACTTATCGGTTATGGCTATGTCGTGCGAAACAGAATCAAGACGGTATCCGTATATGTTGTCGAGATAAACGCCGCCTGCCTCAAAGGCTATATAGTGGTTTCCTGCCGGAATGTTGCTCACGCTGAAGGTCTTGAAGTTGTAGTAACTGCTCCATGACGAGCCCGTTTGTTGGTTGGTGAAGCGGTCGGCCTCGTCTGTTGCGTCGGCCGTGATGCTCTTGGCGAGTGTCCAGTTGCGGCGGTCGTCAGAATAGTAAACCTTCAGATGGCTGGCTGTGTTTGTCATAGCTGCCTGGAACAACAGTTGTTCGCCACCGGCTACATCCAGCAGTGGGGTGATGAGCTTTGCGTTGTCTTGGGTGCTGTATTCATAAACGCACGAGCTGTTTTGTATGGCTCCCATATAGTTGGGATAGGTAGACACGCTCCAGTTGGTGCCTTCTTGGATGAAGTTTGTGGGTATCTGTCCGTCCTCGAAGTTCACTATATACAAGCCGTTTTCGGTCAGTGTGCCTGTCAGGTGCAGGTGCATGTCGCCAGCCGAGGTGCTGATGGTCATCATTCCGTCATGATATCCGGGTGCAGCTGCCGTGAAGCAAATGGGGTAGACATAGGTTTCGTGCGCTCCGATGCTGATGGGGTAGCTTATGGTGTCGGCCTGGGCGCTGAGCGCAAAGCCGTTGGGCAGGCTCACTTGGTTGACGGTAAAAGCCTGGGCACCGTAGTTGCGGATGCTGATGCTGGTAGACAAAGGCGCTCCGGCCATGCCGAAGTCTATTGTGGCACTGTCTTTCAGATAGCTTCCTTTCTCGGAGTAGTAGTAGGGACGTGGCTCGTAGGGCACGGGAGTTATCCAACTTCCGAATACTTTTGTGCCTGTTATGTTCTCTTTTACATAGAAGCTTGAGCTTGACGATATGTTTTTGTAGCTCGACAATGTGCTCACCAGAATGGTGTCAGACGTTGCTCCAGCCTCCAGTGTCTGCGTGATGGGCTGCGTGATGATGACCGAATCGTTGTTAGAGTTGTTGATGATGCTCAGCGAATAGTTGTCATCTCCTGCGGTGAGGGTTGATGTGCCGTTGTTCTGCACCACCACTTTGTAGCCGATAGGAAATTCGTTATTGGCGTTGCAGTCTACGCTTTCCTCGGCGTTGAGCTTTGTTACGCTCACAATTTTAAGTGACTGTTCGCTTGCAGGTGCTTGCAAAACGCTTCTGCCTGGCGGTAGAGCCAGACTCCTTGCTTGCCTTGGATAGGCGCTTGCGCACACAAGTGTGAGTAGCGCAGCAAGCAAGAAATGATGTTGGGTAATGGTCTTAATGATCATAAGCTTTTGTGTTAATTATAAGATAATCCGACCACAAAAGTAATGAAAAGTAAGCAAAAAAACGGCTAAAAGTGTGATTTTGCGTGTGCCAGAACATGAAATGGCACTAAAAAGTCAGGTTTCCGGTCTTTCTTTGCTTAGCTTTTGATAGACTGAAGGCGATAGTCCCGTCACCTGTTTGAAGTAGGTGTTGAAGTGACTCCGGCTCTTGATGCCCACGCTGGCGGCCACGCCTTCTATGGTGAGATGTCCATATTCGGCCTCGTCTGTGAGCCGGCGGCACGCCTCGTGTATACGGTATTCGTTAAGGAGTGCCTTGAAGTTCTTGCCATAACGCTCGTTGATGACCTGTGAGGCATCTTTATAGCTTATGCCAACGAGCTCGGCGAGACGGTAGAGTGAGAAGTCGGCATTGCAAATCTCGTCTGTATTGTCCATGACCGTCTCTATACGGCGCGCCAGCTCGTCCTTGTCAAGCTCTGTGAGTCGCGAGTTCTTATATTTTTCGGCAGACTGGGGCTGCTTGGAATGTTGTTTTTCGCGTTCTTGCCTGAGCGAGTTTTGCACATTATTATATAGTACGCGGTTCATGGCTTTCACTTTCCGGTAGTTCACAAAGAGCACCACGAGCAGCACGTTCACGATGATGGCGAAGCCTACAATGATGCCCGTGACGATGTTTTGCCAATGGTGTTGGGCAGAAAGGCGCTCCACCTCGTTGTTAACCTCGCGCAGCTGGTAGAGAAAATCAAGGCGTGAGACGTTCTGCAGCTTGTTTTCGCTCATGATGGCCTCCTTCAGTTCCAGATAGGCTATGCGGTATTGCTGAGCCCGCGATGCGTTGCCGTGGTTGCGGTAATACTGATAGAGGCTTGCATACAGGCGCACCAGTTTGTCGTTGATGTGCTTGCTTTGGCACACTTTGATGGCTTCTTGCTCTACCAAGGCGGCCTCGGCGTCGCGCCCCATGCGGTGCAATATGTTGCTGCGCAGGCTTAGCGACACCACCAGGAAGCGTTCGGGCGTGTCGGGCGAGTTGTTAAGGCGTTGCATGTCGTAGGTTGCCTGTAATGCCTTGGCATAGTCGCGTCTCTGCAGGGCCTCATAACAGCTGATGAGGCTGCGCACATAGCCCAACAAGGGCGTGCTCGACGGGATGCTGAGGCGGCGGAACACGGCAATGTCATGCTTCAGGGTGCCGGCCAAAGTGGGCTTGTTGATGAAGCTTTCGTCGAGCATATTGCTTAGGATACCCACTACCCAGGGCCACTTTTTTATCTCTATGGCCTGGTAAAAGGCCTTGCGGTAGAGGCTCAGAGTTTGCCGAGCCAGACTCAGGTTGTTGCTCTGTACGTCGAGATATATGCTCTTGATGTTGGCCAGGTTCAGGTTGATAAGTACCTGGTTGGCCACGTCTTTCTCGTTCACGGCCATGTCTAAGGCTTGCCTGAGTGTGGTGTAGGCCTTGTCGTAGTCGTTGTAATAGGCATAGAACAGATAGCCGGCGTTGTTCATGGCCGTTATGCTCATGCGTTTGTCGTCGGCACTCAGACCGTCGCGGTAGTAGCGGTTGGCCACCACCGTGTAGCACACCAGGGCGCTGTCCTGGCACTTCTGGTTGTGCAGATAGTAGTTTGCTTTTCTCATCAGCTCGGCCGATGGCAGCGAAGCCCATGTGTTGTAGAACCTCACGTCTAACTTTGCGTAAGCGGGATGGGCTTTAACGGGCTGCGTGATGATGGCAGTCAAGGCGACAAACAAAAAAAAGATGAGTCTGCTCATAACTTCTTGGCTACAAAGTTACGAAAAATCAGTTCCAAATGCAAGCTTTTGACATAAAAAGCCCGATGGGTTATGACAATCTGTTGTGCAACGGCAACCAGACGGCTGCTGTTATATGTCTGACAGAAAAGGCTTCACGTCTTGCCTCCTACAAGCTTGCCGGTACCTGCCAAGACAGGCAAACAAAAAGGCGTGTGGCAACATCCTTGTTCGGATTTGCCACACGCCCGTGGGGTTATATGCCCTTACTGTGCGCTGTCTGTGCTTAGTCTCGGCTGTTGCCAAAGAAGCGCAGCAGATACAGGAAGAGGTTGATAAAGTCGAGATACAGGTTCAACGCGCCTGAAAGGGCTATCTTCTGAGACGTCTCGCCCGTGTCGGGTGCCATGAGCAGGTATTGCTTGATTTGTTGAGAGTCCCATGCGGTGAGACCGGCAAATAGCACCACCATGATGCCGCTAAGTATAAAGTCGAACATGGCACTCTTCAGAAAGATGTTAACAACCATGGCTATGATGCCGCCAAGGAGCACCATCAGCAGTATACCCCCCAAGCCCGTGAGGTCTTTCTTGGTGGTCGCACCCACAAAGGCCATGGCTCCGAAGGTGCCGGCCGTGATGAAGAAGGCTTTGGCGATAGACGTGCCTGTGTAAACAAAGAATATGGGTGCCAGCGTGATGCCGTTCAGCACGGAGTATATCACAAACCATGTAGTGGCTGTGGTGAGACTTATCTTATGCAGGCGGGCACTCAGATAGATTACTATTCCGAGCTCTACAAAAAGCGGAACCCACATCATGGCCGGATTGTTGAGGTAGAGAATACGGATGGAGGGCGTAGAGAAGATGCCGTAAGAAACCACGCCTGTGATGATCAGCGCCAGTGCCATCCATGTATATACCTTACGCATCAGCACAGGAAAAGCCTGGCTGGCGGCTAAGTCTCTGTTCTTGTCAAAGGCTTGCGTGAAGCTGTTGTCATAAAAATCTCTGTTTGTCATATTGTATTCTTGTTTGGTTTACTGATTTAATTTACAAAGTTAGTGCCAAAAGGAGTAACCAACAAATAAGTCAATCATTTTTAACGCTTTTTAGATGCCGTTCTGTTTCGGTCTGTTTTTCGTAAACCGAAGGTGCAATCGAATGAGACCCCATGTAATAAACCGCATATATACTACAACGTAAAATAAAGCAATAGCCGTGCCTTGTGCCTGCCTTGCAAGCGAAGGACAATCATATAGCAGTTCATGCGTTATACCCCGCGCCCATTCACGACCGTAAGGACGCACGAACATGCATGATCTACGCGTTTTGCCAATGGGTGAGATGTGGGTGAGATGTGGGTGAGATGTTTTAGGACTGTAGGAATTTGTATGTGTCTGATTTATAATGCCATACTGGCAGGGTGGAATGGGTGGGATAGGAATGAACGTGTTTTTTCTGTGATACGCACTTTATCGGCTGTCCTGATGGCATCTGTTGATAAGAAAACAGGAGGATGTGTCGTTTCCGAAATCACCCTCCTGCTTGGTTTATGCTACTTGACGATGTGTCTTACCACCGTTTGTGTGCCGTTGCTATACCTTATTATATATTGTCCATGTGGGAAACTGCTGAGCTTGTTGTTGAGTTGTGCCACTGTGGAGTGACCCATCAGGTTTCCGGCGATGGAATATATCTCGGCCCTGGCTTGGCCGTCTGGCTCGGGCAAGGTGATAGCTGTAGGGCTGGCTATGGTTACCTGTGCATTAGAGTAAGAGGCATGCAGTGCATACGACATCCATGCTGTTTCTTCGTTTCCATCATAGGTGATACCTACGTCATAGGTTTTTCCTTCCTTCAGTTTGTCTGAGGCACCGGTCAATTCTACTACAGCTGTCTCACCGTAGCCTATGGTCACCTGTTTTGTCAGTGTGGCTAGGGGCGTCCATCCGTTTACGTTAAAGAAGTTGGCTTCCACCGTTCCCGTGTATGTTCCGCCAGTATTCTGTATGGTGGCATACACCTTGAGGTTGTCGGCGGTGAGTACAGGCTCGTCACCGAAGCTTATCTGTTTTTTCAGATAGAGCCGGGGTTGCTCGTTGCTGGCATCATCGCGGATGGTGAATTTCAGGCCGGTATATTTGGTGGGGCTCATAAAGTTGTCTTCGTCTACGTTATACAGGCAGGCGTAATAGGTCTGCTTGTCTTTTCCGGCAAGGAATTTTCCGGTGATGTTCACAGTCTTATATTCGTCCTTGCCTATGTTTACCTCAACTGTGTCGAGGCTGGCCAGCGGAGTGCCCGATGTGTTTTCGTCTTTGAAAATCAGGCAGGTGAGCTTGCCTTCGAAGTCGCCGCCCTTGTTGAGCAGGAAGGCTGAAACATCCAGATGGTCGCGCTTGGCATTGTCGGCGCCCGTTGCGATGTCCATATAGTCTACACCCACCAGGTTGGCCTTTTCTTTTTCGCCTATCACCTTCACTGTGATGGGTGCGCCCAGATTGACGTGCTGTATGCCGTCTCGCCTTACAAGCTGCAGCGTATAGTTGTCGTTGCCGTAGAGCTCTACACTGTCGGTGAAGGTTACCACGGCTGTTTCGCCTGCCTTGATGTTCACTGCCTTGTCTGGCGAATAATAACTCTTCTTCACGCCGTCGGGATGTTCGAGTGAGTAAGCCAGTTTGCCGTCAAACTCACCACCGTTGTTCTGAATGGTGGCCGACACGGTGAAGCGTTTCTTGCTGACAATGGGATTAGGCTCTACCGAGAGGCTTTGCAAGCTGAGTGAGGGCAATCCGGCAGGAGTGTAGGTCACCTTTCCGTCTTTGACGAGCACTTTGTAATAGCCGTTTTCGCCAATGAGGTAGTGCAGAAGGTTATATTCGTCATCGTCGTCTATGCCCACGATGTTGCCGGCCAGCCGTGCTTCGTAAGTGCCGTCGCTGATACTGTCGGGCAGAGTGAGTGCTCCTTCATAGTTCACGGTCTCGCCCATAGGTATGTATTGTGACGATACGGCCGATGTGGCAATTCTCTTTCCATTGCTGTTGAGCACTTCGAAGCGCAGGCGCACATTGAGCGGGTCTATGCCATCGGTGTGTGCCCCATAGGCTTTCAGTGTGGCCGCCTCGTTACGGTTTACGGTTATTGTATTCGGATCAACATATTTGAAAACAAAGCTATAGGCCTGCTTTGAACCTTCTACGGGCTTTTGGATGCCTATCACCATGGTTTGATTGTAGTTGAACCCCTGCCCCTCGGCACCACCACCCGTTCCTTTTGTCTTAGGGTCGAGGGCAGAGAGCAGGAAATAGCCATTGTTAAGTCCGTCCCAGCCCCAGTTGATGTGGTAATAGCCTTGCTGGTTATAGCCGTCGCACACAAAGGAGTGACCGGAAGCACTCACCGTATAGCCTCCGTAGAGAATGGGTCGGCCATTGTCTAGCTCGTTGCGCACGGTGGCTTCCCACTCGGTCTTGGTGAAGTATTCGCGCGAGCGCAGGTTGCAACCCTTGTCATAGCCGAAGTATCTTACCAAGGCCGGCGCGATGTAAGAGGGTGATGCTCCGCTGCCACCTTCTGATGCCGGTCCGTAATTCATGTTTACGCTCACGCCGACATGATAGAGCAGGGTGGCAACGGCACTCTGTGCAGCAGCCGAACTGTTGACGGTGAGCTTGTCTTGCATGTTGTTCCATTGATAGGTAGTGTTGCCGAAGTTGGCTGTGAGCTGCTGTCCGTTCCACTGATAGGTCTTACTGCCTATGCCATGCTCGGGGTAACGGTAATAATACATCACCTGTCCCATGGCCGTGGCTACGCATCCGGTAGGGTAGTCGTTGGGGCAACTGTTGTTGTAAGGCTTGGTCTGGTTCCAGGTAATGTTCTTCAACAGAGGCTCCACAGCCGTGGTGTAGGTGTCTGTTGTGGTGTTGTTTTCCACCGTGGGGTGGCTGCGCAGGTATTCAGCCTCACGGGCATATTCGCCCAAGAACGCCCGCATGTTGTCGGGTATGTTGTTAAAGTTGAAGGTGCCAGAGTCGGAGTAGCCCAGCACAGCGGGCATTCTGTCGTCGCCGGAGATGATGATATAGCCGGCAGACTGATTTTTGTTGAATACGTAATAGTCAGCTTCTTCGCTGGCCGACATGCCTGTGTATGCCAACGTGAGCATGCGCTGCATGCTTGCCACACGTGATGTGGTTTGCCTGCTGTTGCCGGATAGTTGGGTAAGAAAAATTGCGGCTTGTTGTTTTGCCACGTTGGGAGTGACAGGAGCTGCTTGTGATGCTATATTAAAAAGGTATAGCAAACAGGCCGTAAGGAGTAACTTATTTTTCACAAACGCAGTGATTATTTTGTTTGTAATGCTACAAAATTAAGTATTTCTCTTTACTTATGCAATCTTTTTACTCGTATTTTTTACTTTATCAACACTGAAAAAGCGTTTTTGGCGGTCTTCTTGATATTTTGAATACCAAACTATACCATAATAAATATAATAGTATATTTCTTTTATATCATGTTCTGTGATGTTGTGCTCTGTGGCATTTTAGACCCAAAAAGTTGTGAAAAGAGCTGCCAAAATCAGGTTTGCCTTACATGAAGCCCTTGCTCACGATGTTTCTCTTATTCGCCTTTCTTATGAAGATATACTTGCCTTGTCGTTGCATGTCGTCTGTCTGGCTCGCATTTATTCTTTTTCGGGTGGTCTGTCAGGTGAATAAATACGAAACAATTTTCTCCAGAACAAAGTGTTATGAAGATGGAACAAATCTTATTTAAATATACTTGTTCTGATGTCAAAATGTTAGTTTATGTCTTTTGTATATGTGATTTTTGGCAAAAAATTTGCAAGTTTGATAAATTATTGCTAATGTTGCAATCAGAACACTCAGATGTGCTCTCCCTATTGAAATGTGTAACACTTAGGAATAAAGAGGACGTTTGTGAATTGAGATTATTTAATTGATTACGAACTTAAATACTATTAAAAAGGCTTATGGTAAAATTAAAACCGGCAATGTTTTTCTTCTTGGCGCTGACGGCGTCGACAGTCAGTGCGCAAGACAAGTGTGAAATCTATGCAGACACTGTCGCCGTGAATATGGGTGACCAGTATCACATGTTCTTCAAGGCGTATAGTAATAAGGTAAAGACTTACCTAGAGAACAACGCACGCATCGCCGTAGATTTTGAAACAGAAAATCCGGATGTCGTTACCGTAGGGGGTGCCTGGTTCAGAGCTGAAAAAGCGGGTCAGGCAAAGATGAAAGCCGTGATATATCAGGAGTCGCCACGCTTGAAAGACTATCCCGACTGGAGCAACAAACTCGACTCAGTGTCGTTCGTGGTGAAGGCTCCGGTGGAGAAGTTCTTGGCTGCGCTGCCCGAGGTTCCTATGACATGGGGGCGGCAAAGGATGTTGTGATGAGTGACGTACTGCAAAAATATCAGGCTTTTTCTGACACTTATTATGCCATGCACCCCACGATTACGACTGAAGAGCGGGCTCTCTTCGACTGGTTTGCCACCAATGATTATGAATATCCCCTGGTGGCTTTGGGCTGGAACAACGACGGTCAGCTTTTCTCTTCGAATATCATTGTGAATGATGCCGGCCGACTGGGCTACAAAGCCGAGTCGGAGATTACGGGCTACCTGACCAATCAGGGATTTGAACTCCTGGGTTGGGATGAACAGGGATTGCTCGTCATGTATCGCGAAAGCGACAAAACGCAAGCCAGTGCTATGGTGCTCACCATGCAGGGACAATACTTCCGCGACCTCAACTTCCAGTACACGCCCGACAAGCCCACTACAGGCATCTCGTCGGTGGCGCTCTCCATGCCCAAGTCGGGATTGAATCGTAACGGCAATCAGCTTACAGTGGACGTGAAGGACGAGAAGGGTGAGCCCATTGTGGTGTATAGTCTGAGCGGGCAGAAGCTCTTGCAGGCGGTGCTGAAGGGTGGCACCAACACCTTTGAGCTGACCACGGCTAAGCCCGTAATAGTGCGTATAGGCAAGAGCCGGGGCGTGAAAGTAATGTAGAAACACTTAGTATTAACAATAATAACGATAACTCTATGCGAAAACTGTACTCTATTTTGGCGGCACTCAGTCTATTGGCAGTGCCGCAGGCGGTATTGGCTGATGACTGGACGTATAACTTTGAGGACTTCTCTACGCTCTATGGCGATCATTATGCCAATTCCTCTTTTGACGTTACGCTGAATGGTCTTACATGGCACTGCCATGGCGTGAGCTATTCTAAGAATGAAGACTATGACTGGTTTAACGGAACGCAGTCGATGGAACTATATGGCGAGAGCAAAAAAGACAGAAAGACGGGACCCGAGATTTCTGTTTTTCAGCTCAAGACGCCCCGCGACATTGGTACGGTGTCGTTTAAGGTGCATGAATATAATCTTCATCCGGCTTCTGCCGGCTATCAGGTTAGCTGGATCGTGGAATGGTCGCAGGATGGTACAACCTGGACAAAGGTGGGCGACAGCTTCCAGGCAGGGCCCGATGTGCAGACCATAGAGCGTGAGGTTAATCAGCGTGATGCCTACGTGCGCATTGTGAGGGCCGACTATGCCACCTTTGATTATAAGACAGTGACATCTAATGGAAAGATAACAAACTTTGATGACTTCACCATCACAGATGTAAAGAGCGGTCCGGCTGCTCCCACGCTGACAGCATCGAAGACAGATGTTGACTTCGGCTCTCTGGCTATGGGAAAGAGCAAGACTGACACGGTTACGGTGAAATTCTCGGGTGTAGAGGGTGCAGACAGACCTTCTTACAAGCTGGATGGAACGGACACAGAGTCTTTCAAATACACTGTCAGCCAGACGGCTGAGGGCGAAGACTCGTTGTTCATCACTGCTACGGCACAACATAGCGGTACGGCTGCTGCGGCTATCAATATCACTTATGGCGACCTTACAGCAGGCATCGGCCTCAGTGTGGTAGGCACCAAGCCCCGTCCCAATATTCTCTTCTCTGGAGGTGAGGGCACGGAAGAGTCGCCTTATCTTATATCCAGCAAGGAAGACTTGCTCGAGCTGAGCAACCATGTGGACGAAGACTCTATGGACTTTGCCGGCAAATATTTCCTGATGACCAACAGCATAGACCTGAAATCGGTGACACAGTTCAAGCCGATAGGCAATCAGCTCAGAGGTATGGGCGCAGATAATATGCGATTCTTCAAAGGCTACTTCGACGGTGGCGGCTATACCATCACCGGACTGAAGGAATACTATGATACTGGTTTGTCGGTTGGCCTTTTCGGTATTATATATGATGCTACCATCAAAAATCTTACCTTGGCCTCAAGCTCTGTGAAGGGAGCCTCTGCAGTAGGTGGCTTGGTTGGTCTGTCGGAAGGTACCTCAACGATAGAAAATTGCAAAGTGGCATCAGACGTTACGGTTTCAGGCACCAACTTTGTGGCAGGCATCTGCGCATCAGCTGTTTCGGAAGGCAAGCTCACCATTAGTCAGTGCGTCAACGCGGCAACGGTTACGGGTGGTTATGCTGCCGGTGTCATATCGGCCAATCAGCAGAGTGGAACCACGATAGAGCGTTGCGGAAACCAGGGTAAGATTACGGTGAGCAGTTATGACGGAGGCGGAGTTGTTGCCCTGTCTGATTTTGCTTCTACCAATATCCTTAACTGTTATAACACTGGCTCTGTGACATTCAACGGAACACAGCAGTTTGGAGGTGGTATATTGGGAAGAGTGCATTACTACCTTAGCGATGAAGATACAACCAAGGTGAGAGTAGAAAACTGCTACAACGCGGCTGTGTTCACCGTGAATGGTTATGGCACGGTGGTGGCCCCGGTTATACCGGCCAACAATGTGGTGCCGGCTGATAATGGTTATGACACCAAGAGGCTGACGGTAAAGAACTGCTACTACGCTTCAGACCTTAGTACATCGAGCGAGAGCGTATTGGGCGTGGCTCCTAAGCAGAGCGAGTCTATGAAAGATGAAGCTTTTCTGACAGCGCTCAATCAGGATCAGCACGTGCTCTACTGGGTGTTCAAGGATGGTGAGAACCAGGGCTATCCCGTACCGGAGGGTACCACGATAGTTACTGCCATCAATGGCGTGAAGGATGCCGGACAGTCTGGCGTCAAGATCATCGACGGAAAGATTTCGGTGGATGGCGCTGCAACAGGTTATGAGATATATGATGTCAACGGACGACGGGTCAGCTCTTCGGTGACAACACCGGGTGTGTATGTCGTGAAGATAGCTACTGACAAGGGCTTACGGACCGTGAAAATCATGAAACGATGAGATTATACACATGTCTTTCATTGCTGACGCTGGCTGTTATGTCGGCATCGGCTCAAGGCGGCCTCAATACTGGGGGCCGCCCTTTGTCTTTGCATAAGGAGGCATCGGCTTCGGATATTATCTACAATACACCGGCAGGCACACTGCACAGTGGACTGTACCGACAGTCGGTGGGCTTCTTTTACGGAACTAAGCGGGTGGCTGACGGCATGTCTGGCACGTATGTTGTGGCTTCAGACAAGAAAACCTACTACATCCAGAACATCTTCTCGCAATATCAGTGTGGCTCGTGGGTGACAGGTACGTTGACAGGCGATACCATATATGTTGCTACACCACAGCATATTGATTATTTTGAGGACAATGGCGAAGTGGTGGATATTTATCTGCGCAACCTGAAATACGATAAACTTAATGACACTTATGTGGTGGACGGCGCCAACACAAAGGCTAAATTCGTGATGAGCGGCGACACCCTTAAGCAAGTGTCTGACCAACTCTTAGGCATGACAGACCAGAAGGGAACTTATATGCTTTATGGTGATTACAACCTGATGATGTTTCCTAATAAGGATGAGGTTGTGAAAGCACCATCCGGCCTGAAGTCGGAGCGATATGAACTCTCGTATAAGGATGAATATGGCGACAGCCAGAAGAAGTTGGTCAGGCTGGCTGTAGGCAACAGCGATGTGTGGCTGGGCGATTTCTCTGATAAGTATCCTAAGGCATGGGTGAAAGGAACAATGAAGGACAAGCGGATAACTTTCAGCAACGGACAATATCTGGGATATACCGACTCTCATCATATTTATTTCGTTACGGGAGTGACGGTGCCTGTCACAGACCCTGATACGGGTGAATCGGGTGAGACGTTCGAACTGAGTAGAAATATACGGTTTGATGCTGACGGAGATGCGTATAAGTCGGATAACGTGATGTTTACCAACTGGGGAAAGCAAGATGTTAATTATAGAGAATGCTTCGACCAGCCCCGGCTCACCAAGTTCGTCTTGACAGAACAGACACCCTCTAAACCCGTTATCCAGGGTTATCAGGCTTATGACAATGACAATAAATATGGCAGCTTGAGCTTCACTATTCCTTCTGTGAGCAATACGGGTGTGGCGCTTGACCCTGACAGCTTGTTCTATAATATTTATACCGATGAACGGCTGCTTACCTTTAAGACCACCAAATATGGGCTTGACAGGGATATGACCGACATTCCCTTCGACTTTACGGACGGACACACCTTTGCTGCATCTGCTTCAGACCCACTCGTGCGCATTGTTTATTTCAAGGAAAGGGTGGGCACGTATTATAAACGCATCGGCGTGCAAGCCATCTATCATGGCTTGGGCAAGGCACATAAGTCGGCCATTGTCTATAACGACGGAACCGAAGTAGCGGGCGATGACCCTGTTACTGCCGTAACGGAGGTTGTTATGCCGGCAGGTAGGCCAACCGTTTCTTATTATGATCTGGCAGGCCGGCGGGTCTTGAAGCCCGAAAATGGCGTTTATATTAAATCAGAACGTTTGGCTGATGGCGTCATAAGGCAAAGAAAAATCATTGTGAGATGATTCTTATGAATTTTCTTTCACCATTTGTACCCGATTTTTAAGGGTGCTATATATATAATGTGTAACCCTAAAAGAGGCGAGGTTTTTGTAATAAAACAAGAAAACTTCGCCTTTTTTCTTAAATTTTTCTGGGCAAAGTTTGGTGGTTTACCCGGAAACCTCTACCTTTGCACTCGCTTTCGCTAAAACACTGGCGGGAGCGCTGAAGAAAGAGTTCTTTGAAAGGATTACATAGACAGAGAGGCAGTACGGTCAGACA
>Ga0256406_1005202_pt1 | contig 14100 bp, 15 predicted proteins | sample RumenRJG_03DNA_FD_185986 | JGI IMG/M metagenome (GOLD analysis project Ga0256406, IMG submission 185986) | Bovine rumen microbial communities from Lethbridge, Alberta, Canada - RJG_03 | ecosystem: Host-associated > Mammals > Digestive system > Stomach > Rumen | place: Canada: Alberta | collected...
GAGTTCATCAATGATGATGAACTGGTTGAGATTACGCCTACGGATATCAGAATCCGCAAGAAGTATCTGACGGAAATCGACAGAAGAAGACATTACAGAGCAGAAGCCAAGCTGGATGCGGCTGCGGACAATAAGTAAGCATATGGAAAGACGTCTTCGGGCGTCTTTTTTGCTATACTGGAAGGAGCTGAGGTCAATCTGGCTATGAAACAGTATTTATGTGTGGATATAGATAATAGTGCCATCCGCTATAGTGTGTTGAGCAAAGAGCTTGATATTCTGGACAGCGGCAGAATTACCATAGGGATGGAGAACAAGGAACAGCTTTTCACCCCGCTGATTGAGCTGGCAAAAGGATACCGCGGCAGAGTGGAAGGCATGTCTATTACGATGCCTGGTGTGATTGATATGGTTAAGGGCATGGCATACAGCGGCGGTGTTTTCCGGTGGGTTCATAATGAACCATATGGAGAAGAGCTGAGCCAGCTGACCGGGATGCGCACGGTGATTGCCAATGATGCCAAAGCTGCCGGAATGGCAGAGATCGGGTACGGATCTTTGAAAGGAATTGACAACGGGATTATGCTGCTGATCCTGGGCGGCGGTATCGGCGGGGTAATAGTTCACCATGGTCAGATGATGGAAGGCGCACATTATGCGGCTGGTGAAGTTTCCTATATGCGCGGGGACTATAAGGAAAGAGACGGTGCTTACTGCATGTTTGCCGAGACAAATTCCATCAATTCTCTGGCAAAGTGTGTGGAAGAAGAAACCGGATCAGGCAATATGAATGTCATCCGGATCATGATGAAGCTGCAGATGCATGATGAAGCTGTGCTGAAAGGAGTCAGAAAGTACTGCGACTGGATGGCAGACTATATTTACAACGTCCAGTGTGTGGTGGATGCATCACGTGTCGTTATCGGCGGCAATATTGATGATCCTGCCTTTATTGAAATGATCAAGCAGGCTGTCAGAAGAAGATTTGACAGTGTGCCGTATCATGTGATCTGGGAACCGGAAGTTGTGGAGTCTACGTTTCACTCTGATGCACGGATGTTCGGGGCGGTTTATAACTTCCGCCACTTGAAGACGGCCTATTATGATGGATAAGCAGAAGTATTATTCCACGGGTGAATTTGCCCGCAAAGGACACGTCAGTCTGCGTACGATCCGCTGGTATGACCGGATGAATCTCCTGAAGCCTGCGTGCCGCAGTGATGATGGCCGCCGGTACTATACCGAAGCGGATCTGGCCAAGCTGCAGCAGATTCTTCTTTTCAAGTATCTCGGCTTTTCTCTGGATGAAATCAGAGAGATGACCATCGCTTCTGCTGATCCCAAGCTGCTGGTGGAATCCATGCGTATTCAGCGAAAACTGGTGGAAGAAAGAATTGAGGAAATGAAGGAGGTCAGTTCCGCTCTTTCTGAGACCATAACTGCCCTTTCTTCGGATCAGACGATTGATTACAGCAATATGCTGGATGCCATGCATGTCACATCCATGGACAATGCCCTGAAAGCACAGTATGAGGATGATGCCAACATAAGTGCCCGCATCCGCCTTCATAATGACTATTCGATTAATCCGGAAGGCTGGTACCCATGGCTCTTCCGTCAGATGGAGCTGAAAAACGGCATGAAAGTGCTGGAAGTCGGGTGCGGTATAGGAACGCTGTGGCAGAAGAACAGAGACAGGATTCCGGAAGATATTTCAATTCTGCTCAGTGATAAGAGTGAAGGTATGTTAAGAGATGCGGCAAGGCTCACAAAAAATGATGCCCGGTTTACAGTAAAACAGTTTGACTGTGCTGTTATCCCTTACGCGGACCACACCTTTGATGCAGTCATTGCCAATCATGTGCTGTTCTATTGCGATGACCTGGATGCGGCACTGAAGGAAATCAGACGCGTTCTGAAAACCGATGGAAAACTTTTTGCCTCCACTTACAGCCGGGAACATATGAAGGAAATCAGACAGCTTGTGCAGGACTTCAACCCACAGATCCGTTTGAGTGAGGAACCGCTGTATGAGGTTTTCGGCCTGGCAAACGGAGAGGAAAAACTGAAGCCTTTCTTCTCTTCTGTAGAACTGAGACGGTATGAAGATGCCATCGAGACAGAAGATGCAGGATGTCTGATCTCATACATTCTCTCCTGCCATGGCAACCAGAATCACCTTCTTGTGGATCACTTCCGGGAGTTCAAGGATTATGTCACATCCCGGATTCAGGATGGTTTTCATATCACAAAAGATGCCGGCCTTTTTATCTGTGATGTGTAAAAAAACTTTATTTATCGTGTCAAGCAGTACTTGCCCTATCAGGTAAGTACCGCTTTCTTGTAGAAAAGCGGCAGCTGAAGTAAAACGGAAACTGCCGGAAGGAGGATGTAATGGAATTCGGTGAGCAGATCAGGCAGATCCGCCAGAAAGAACAGCTGACCCAGGCGCAGCTGGCAGAAAAGCTGCATGTGACGCGTCAGGCAGTATCAAATTGGGAGAATAATAAAAATCTGCCGGATCTTGAAATGATTATTCTGATTGCGCAGACATTTCATGTAACTCTCGACTGGCTTATCTTAGGAGGAGAAAACATGAATCAGATGACAGAAAAATTAATTGAAGACGGTCGTGAGACAACTCAGGTAAAGTTCCGCTATAAAACAGCCTTGATCGGAATGATTCTGGCGGCACTGGGTGTGGTCATGATGATAATTGAAAACAGCACGAGCTATGTGGCAGAAAACGGTACGCTGATAGAATATTTCTGGATGATTCCGATCGGTCTGCTGCTGATCCTGAGCGGCGTTATCACCATCCTGGTCAGCGGTATCCATTATCTTATTGGGAAAAGCAGAAAAGCAAAATAAAAGAGGTCTGCAATAATGACCCCAACAAAGTAAATGTAACTGAAAAAAATTTTGTTTTCAAGACTGGTAATGGGGGCTGATTCCGCTATTATAAAAGTACAAAAACAAAGCGGATCTCCAAAAGAAAAAAGAGAAACGCTGAACATCAACCAATTGTGAAAATACAGGAGGCATGCAGAATCATGAGAAGTCCAGGTATTCAAGGAGGCAGGCACTGAAAACCTGCAAATAAAAACCAGATCAGAATTCAATTCTGATATGTCCAAAGAAGTAACTGTCAGCCAAAACCTGATGTAAGATCTCCATAGATGATTCCCGTAAGAATCGTTAAAAAGCTGGATGCAGAAAAGAAGATACGCGAAGCTCGGTCGGATTGGCACCAGTCAGATGAAGAAGTTCAGCAGAAGGTCATTGAAAGAGAATCAGTGAAAAAGCTGAAGGAAAGCAAAAGAGATCCTGAAAAAAAGAAGCTGATGAATGAGAATCATCAGTAAATGAGTGGAATAACAAAGTAGTTCAGATCATCATGAACTGGAATGAAAATGAAAGTTCAGAAAAAGAACGAAATGAAAATCCCTGAGTAGTTCAAATCGAAAATGAACTTCTGTGAAAACTAAAGTTCAAAAGAGATCGAACGAACAAATAATGGGAAAAAATGAACATCAGGAAATCCCATTAAAGTAAGAAATAACGTGAAATAAAAGGCATGTAAAAATCATCTCTCACTGACAGAGAAATGGACATACAGAATGAAGATAAGGGAACTGGCATTGATTGCCAGTTCCTTTTAATTTATACTTGAATAGGCAAAAATTTCACAAGGAGAACGAAATGAAGTGTCTGATATTTCTGGCCGACGGATTTGAGGACTGTGAAGCCCTGATAACCGTTGATATGCTGAGAAGAGCAGGGATTGATATTGATACCGTGACGATTAATGAAACAAATGAAGTCACGGCAAGCCATGGTGTGACTATGATAGCGGATCGTACGCTGAAGGATACGGATCCGGCTGCCTATGACGTTCTGATTCTGCCGGGTGGAAAACGGGGAACGATGAACCTCGAGGCAGATGAAAGAGTCAAAGCGTCAATCCGGAAACATGTGGACGAGGGAAAGCTGATGTGCGCCATCTGTGCTGCACCTTCCATTCTCGGTCACATGGGAATCCTGAAGGGAAAGAAATATACCTGCTTCCCTTCATTCCGTGATGACAGCTATGAAGGGGAATATCAGATGGAGCTGGCCGTAACGGATGGAAACATCATAACCGGACGCGGCATGGGTGCTTCCATTGAATTTGCCAGACAGATCCTGAAACAGCTGGTGGATGAAAAGACACTGCGCAGGGTTGAGTATGGAATTCAGTATGAACACAATTTCCGCACCAATACGGAACAATAAAGGAGATAAAAGATATTATGTTTTCGATGCTGACAAGTGACGCGAGTGCGTTCAAGTTTGATGTACTGGTAGAAGTAGCGAAGGAAGCTTTCCAGGGAAATCTCAAGGAAGAAAGTGTCAATGCCATGGCACACAACCTGGTCAGTCTTGGCGGACAGAGATACCGCTGCTGCGTTTACAAGGAAAGAGAAGTACTGCGGCAGAGAGTACGTCTTGCCATGGGCAAGATGGCAAATGATGCCCAGGAATACAAGCCGAAGCAGATTGTTCAGGTTATTGATGCGGCATGTGATGGCTGTACGATCCAGAAGATTCAGGTTACCGATAACTGCCGTAAATGTATGAAGAAGGCCTGCCTTGCGGCATGTAATTTCGGCGCCATTTCCATGGGTGAAACACGTTCCCAGATCGACCATGACAAATGTAAGGAATGCGGCGCATGTGCAAGAGCGTGCCCGTATCATGCGATTGTCATCACGGACCGCCCCTGCTATGAGGCCTGTCCGGTTCAGGCGATTTCCTGGAATGAAGCGAATATCTGCCAGATTGATGAATCCAGGTGCATCAACTGCGGTGCCTGTCTGATGAACTGCCCGTTCGGTGCTATTTCTGATATGAGCTGGGTTGCACCGATTATCAAGGAACTCAACAGCAAACGCGAGTCGTATGCGATTGTAGCGCCTTCCATTCAGGGCCAGTTTGAAAACTGCACACTGGGGCAGATTGTAAAATCGATTGAAGCATTAGGCTTCACCAAGTGCATTGAAGTTGCCGGCGGTGCGGATGCGGTTGCCTTAACGGAAGCAGAAGAACTCATCAAGCATAAGGAAAGCGGTCTGCCGATGACAACATCCTGCTGCACAGGCTTTGTCAATATGCTCAAGATCCACTTCCCGGAGCAGTATGAAAAGAATAAGAGTACGACGGTAACACCGATGATTGCCACAGCCCGTAAGGTCAAGCATGATCATCCGGGTGCCATGGTTGTATTTATCGGACCGTGCGTTGCCAAGAAACAGGAAGCCATGGAAGAAGTATCAGCCTGTGACTATGTGCTGACCTTTGAAGAAATCATGGCCATGCTGATGGCAAAGGGTATTGATGTGGAAGAGATGCCGAGTGATGAACCGCTTACTGCTTCCAACTATGGACGTAACTTTGCGGCCAGCGGCGGTGTTGCGGCAGCTGTAATTGAAGCAGCCAAGGAAGTAGGCTATGACAAGCCGATCACGACCGTTGTTGCCAATGGCGGCAAGGAATGCAGGATGCAGCTGAACCTGATCAAGTTCAACAGATTCAAGGCTGATATTCTAGAAGGTATGGCATGCCCTGGCGGCTGTGTTGCCGGACCAGCTGTTATTTCACAGCCTTCGCTTGTCAAAGGCCGTATGGTCAAGGAGAATATTGGCAATAAGGCACGTACGATTAAGGATTCTCTGAATGACACAAGCTATGAGGACATCGATATGGATGTTCGTCACAAGTTTGAAGATATTGTAAAAAACGCTAACAAGTAACCAGGTATGAGCAGAATCGATACGAACAACCTGATATGGATCCACAAGCCGCAGCGGTACATTCTCAGCGAAGATAAAGTAATTCTGGAGACGGAACCGTTTACTGATTTTTCGGGCGGTCATCAGAGCGCAGAGGCAATCCAGCTTTCTCTGCCGCCGATGAGTGTGTTCTGTTTCACTGTCCGTGTCGATTTTGATTTCTGCGGACAGTTTGATCAGTGCGGCATCGTGGTATACGAAGGAAAAGAACGCAAAATGATCTGTGATGTCAAGCATCACAACGAAGCTGTCGATGAACTTGAGTGCATTGTTTTCCATGACCGCTACGGAGATAAATCTCTCCGTGAAATCGGTACGGCGATTACCTGGATGTATTTCAGAGTGTCCTACCGGGGCGGCAATATGCGGGCCCAGTACAGTTTCAATGGCAGAGTGTATACGGATCTGAGGCACTTCCATGTCTCTATGAACAGCCGGCCTCTTGCCATTGGAATATTTGCCTGTTCGCCATTTGATTCCTCATTTGACTGTACATTCAGTGAAATGAGTCTGATGCAGGATAGAAAGGGAACTGAGAAATGAGTACAGAAGAAAGATTTCTTCGCTATTGCAGAATTGATACACAGTCGGATGAGAGCAGTACAACTTCTCCCTCCACGATGAAACAGAAAGATCTGGCTGAAGTTCTGGTCCAGGAACTGCAGCAGATGGGTATTGCGGATGCCCATATGGATGAATACGGGTATGTATATGCCCATATCGCTTCCAATATCGATCACGTATGTGCCAATGTCGGATTCATTGCCCATATGGACACTGCACCGGATTACAGCGGTACCGGTGTGAACCCGCGGGTGATTGAGAAGTATGATGGAAGCGACATTGTTCTGTGTGATGATGCCGTAATCAGAGTTTCTGATTATCCGTATCTGAAGAAATGTGTTGGAAAGCGTCTGATTGTGACAGACGGCAGCACACTGCTTGGCGGAGATGATAAAGCCGGTGTGGCGGCGATTATGGAAGCCTGTGATTTCTGGATGAAACATCCGAAAAAAAAGCATGGCAGAATTGCGATTGCCTTTACGCCGGATGAAGAGATCGGCAGAGGAACGGATCACTTCAATCTGGAGGAATTCGGCTGTGACTTTGCCTATACCATGGATGGGGGAAGTGTGAGCGGCTGGTGTGATGAGACATTCAATGCGGCCAGCGCAAAGCTTTCTTTCCACGGTGTTTCCATTCATCCCGGTTCAGCCAAGGACAGGATGGTTAATGCTCTGAACCTTGCCATTACATTTCATAACGCTCTGCCGGACTTCATGCGTCCGGAACATACAGCCGGCCGCCAGCCGTTCTTCCATCTGATTGAAATGAACGGAACAAGTGATCAGGCTGAGAGTGCCTACATTGTCCGGGCTCATGAAAAGGATGATTTTGCCATGATGAAGCGGATGATGGAAGATATCGCGAGCCGGATGAATGAACTGTATGGATATGAAGCTGCTGACCTTGTATTAAAAGATTCGTATTACAATATGCGTGATATTCTGAAGGATCATCCGGAAGTGACGCAGATTGCACAAAAGTCAATTGCGTCTCTTGGTATTGAACCTGTTCATGAAAGCGTACGGGGCGGCACAGATGGTGCCATGTTAACGTATAAGGGACTGCCGTGTCCAAACCTCGGTACAGGCGATCAGAACTGCCATGGACGCTATGAATACGTTGTCGTGGATGAAATGGAGCAGGCCTCCAGGCTGATTCTCAGAATAGCTGAAATGAGCACGGAGGTGAACAAATGATCTATACCTGTACACTGAATCCTTCGCTGGACTACTACATGGAAGGCCAGCAGGAGCTGGAACCGGGAAAACTGAATCGTTCGCAGCTGGAATATTATGAAGCCGGCGGCAAAGGCATCAACGTCTCCATCGTATTGAACAATCTCGGCATTCCCAGCCGTGCCGTCGGTTTTCTCGGCGGCTTCACCAAAGATTTCTATATTTCACTGTTAGCCAAATATGAATTCATCCTGCCTAACTTCACCTATACCTCAGGCAACACCCGTATCAACGTCAAGCTCCATGCCGGGCAGACCGAAACAGATGTCAATGCGGCAGGTCCTTATGTGACTGATGCGGATATGAGGAACTTAAGAGAAAAGGTATCACGTCTGGACAAAGGTGATTATCTCATTCTGGCCGGCAACACCCAGCCGTATCTCAAGGACGATGTCAGGAATATGCTGGAAGAAGCGGTAAAGAAAGATGTCAGAATCTGCCTGGACAGTGATCCGGATCTTGTCAGACAGGTTGTCGGTGCGGGCGTGTTCCTGCTCAAGACTACACCTGAAGAGCTGAGCAGGATGATTGATCAGAAGTGTGAAAGTGAAGAGGAGATTCTGGCCGGTGCTGTCAGGCTGCATGGTCTCGGTGCGGAGAATGTACTTGTTGTCATTGATAACAGAATGGCGCTGCTTGTCTGCCCGACCGGCTGCTTCACTGCTTCTCTGGAACAGGAGAAAAAGGCTATCTATACATTAGGTACAGGTGATTCCCTTGTGGCTGGATTCATCATGGATTATCTGCGTTCCAAGGATCCGGTGGACTCCTTCCGTTTCGGCTGCAGCTGCGGCAGTGCCACCGCATATTCCAGAGGTCTTGCGACAAGGGAAAAGATCGATTCCTTCTATGAAAAGACGGATGTATCTGAAGTACAGCCGCCGGAAGGGACGGTGTTATGAAGAAATTACTGCTCTCCTTTTTCCTGATTGCGGCGGCTGTACTGTTCTATGTTGATCCGAACAATCAGACGATTGCGGAAGAGGTCAAGATTCATGAAACGGTGAAGCTTGACAGCACGAGTGCTGATATGAATGCCTATGGCGTAGACAATAAGGATGATGTCTTCCAGGAAGTAAAGCTGTCGGAAGCACTGCGTCTGTTCGATGAAAAAGGCAGCGGCATTCTCTTTCTTGCTAAACCGGATGGAACCAATTGTACGATCGCTGCCCAGGTGCTGTATGAAGCAGCCCGGGATCTTAACGTAAAAGTCTATTATGTCAATACAAGCGGTGAGTTCTCAGACAATGACTATCAGACGCTGACCGAGGATATCAGGGAAACCTATGTCAAGGATGCCAGCGGTACTGCTTCCTTTGCCGTGCCGGATGTCATTGCCATCAACAGCGGAAAAATTGTAGACTATCACGTTTCTCTGGTAGATGGTGTTACTGTCACAAGTGAAGGTGTCACTTTGACAGATGTACAGCGTGAACAGCTGAAACAGATTTATGAAAAGCTGATGGTATCAGCGGCTGATGAAGTGAAGTAAAACACGGATGAAGCAGATGTGATTCATACCTGATCGGGACGAACGCATACTGCCCATCCGTTTTTATATAGTTTTGTCTAAAATGACAGCTCCATGATTCTTTTTCGTGCAATATGCCTATAATGAAAGACAGGAGAAAAAGCATATGAGTCTCTGGAGCGCGCTGCGAAGCCGCAATGTCATCAGCGGTACTGTCGTAGACATCAAGCTTGAATCGCATCATGCCAGAACCATAGGTCATCCTTATGACTCTTATGATTTCGGTATCTATGAACACAATACGTCTGTGCGTACGGGCTATTGCGATCTGCGGATCGGCATGAATGAAGAACTGTACTATGCCGGCAATGTCGGCTATCGGATCAATCCGCCATACCGCGGACATGGCTATGCGTATGAGGCATGCCGGCTTCTGTTTCCGCTTGCCCATGAAAGATACGGGATGGACCAGCTGATCATTACCTGCTCCCCTGATAACATTCCAAGCAACCGGACGGTGCAGAAGCTTGGCTGTCAGTATATGAAGACAGAGGATGTGCCGGCATGGCACTGGCTGTATATGAGAGGCGAAAAGGTAAAAAACATTTACCGTTATGACTTTGGTGTAAAAGACGAAAACTGACAATTTGAGTATAATGAGGGTGTATGAGAAGACTGCTTAAGGTAATATTCAGCCGGCTGGTACTCTTTATCGCCCTGATCATCTGTGAGTTTCTTTTCCTTGTTTCCTATGTGCAGAAGTTTACCCTGGCGCATAATCTTTATCCGCTGATGGAAGTGGCGGGCCTTGTCATTGCCATCTACGTTGTAAACAGAAATATGGATCCGGCTTATAAAATAGCCTGGACGATTGTTCTTCTGGCTGCCCCGATTATCGGCATACCGCTTTATTTTATTGCGGGCAATAAAACCGTACCGAAGAAACTGTATGATGGTACGATCCGCTCATCCCGCAAGCTTAATGACATGCTGGAAGAAGATGCGGCCAGAGAAAAGATTGAGCTGAAGGATAAAACCGCAGAACATATGCTGTATGAATACGGTGTGAAGCACTGCGGCTTTCCGGTCTATACCGGTACGGAAACTGCCTATTACAAGTCAGGCGAGGAATGGTATCCGGTCTATCTGGAAGAGCTGAAGAAAGCACAGCATTTCATTTTCATTGAAATGTTCATCATTGATAAAGGATGGCTGTGGGATCAGATCCTGACCATTCTGAAAGAAAAAGCAGAGGCCGGGGTGGATGTAAAGCTCATCTATGATGATGTCGGCTCCATTACCATGTCCCACAGCCTGCCTAAGAAACTGCGCAGCTATGGGATTGAAACATACTGTTTCAACCGGCTGCGCCCGGCTCTGATTGTACAGATGAACAACCGCGATCATCGAAAGATTACAGTCATTGATAATCAGGTCGCCTTTACCGGCGGAGTCAATTTTGCGGATGAGTATATCAACCGGATTGACCGCTTCGGGTATTGGCGTGATTCAGCAATCCGATTGAGAGGACCGGCTGTCTGGAGCATGTGTGCCCAGTTTCTCGGCATGTATCATTGGCTGGCAGGAAAAAGAGATGATGAGAACTATGAAAAATACCATCTGCCCTGCAGGACGTATGATGAAACCGGCTGTGTACAGCCCTTTGCGGATACGCCGACAGATGATGAATATATGGGCATGAGCGAACATTTGAATCTGATCAACCATGCCCGCAATTACATCTATATCAATACGCCTTATCTTCTGCTCAATGAAAGTATTGCCAGGGCATTGATCAATTCAGCCAAGAGCGGAGTGAATGTGGTCATTCTTACCCCACATCATCCGGATAAGCTGCTGGTCTTTCAGGCTACCCGCAGCAACTATCTGCGTCTTTTGAAAGCCGGTGTGAAGATCTATGAATTCACACCCGGCTTCAATCATGCCAAAACCATTGTGGCAGATGATGAATGGGCACTGGCCGGATCCATCAACACAGATTTCAGAAGCTACTTCCTCCATTTTGAAGATGGGGTTATGATGTACAGGACAAAGAGTATTGCCGGCATCCGCAGTGAATTTGAACAGGCGCTGAAAACATCACAGGAAATTACCGTGGAGCAGATGAAGAAGACCAGCATCTTGGTCAGGATGCTCAGGGGTGTTCTGCATGTGCTGATGCCGTTAGCGTAAAAGTAAAGGAGGACATATGACAAAAATCGGACTTGTACTGGAAGGCGGCGGTGTCAGAGGAGCCTATACGGCCGGGGCACTGGCGTGGATTCAGGATAATCATCTGAAATTTGATTATTATAATGGTATTTCATCCGGTGCCGGCTATCTGGCATTCGGATTATTGAATGATGACAAGCATTCCCCCAGAAACATGGCAACCATTTATGCGGCAGATCCGCATCTTGTCGGCATCTATCCATTGACCCACTGCGGTTATTTTGTGGATTACCGCAAGATCTTTGATGTGTATCTGAAGGGTAAGGAAGGTACAAACGTCAGAAAAGTGCTTAAGGAAAAACCGAATATGGAAATCGGCGCCTATGATCTGAAACAGGGAAAGACGATATTCTTCGGACCGGAAGATCTTGATCCGGATTTGGAGCTGATCCGCGGTGCCTGTGCGCTGCCGATTGCCTCTGAGGTTGTTGATTTCAGGGGGCATAAGCTGCTGGATGGCGGTATTACGGTCATGATTCCGATTGAAAGAGCGATTGAAAAGGGCTGTGACAAGTGCCTGATCATCACGACCAAGCCCAAGGACTATGTCCGCAAGCCGACCCCTAAGATCATCCGCTGGATGATGTCGCGTGTTTACAAGGAATACCCGCAGGTTGTCAAAGACTATGCCGTGCGTGATAAGAACTACTACCGCCAGAGAGCTATTATTGATGACATGGTGAAAAAGGGAAATGCAATAGATATGCTGCCAAGCCGGACCGTCAATGTTTCCCGGTGGAAGGGCGATCAGAAGAAGTGTGAAGAGCTTTATGATCTCGGCTACAGCGATATGGAAGCCAGGCGCGATGAAATCATGAAGTTCATGGATAAAGGAGATAACAATGAGTGAAGTACTGAAGGAAAGAAAAGAACTGGATCCATCTTATGAGTGGGATCTGACAACGCTGTATCAGAGTGATGAAGAATGGGAAAAAGCCCTGGGCAGCCTTGATCAGTATGTCAGTGAAATACAGGCTTTTCAGGGAAAGCTGAACAATGCGGATACCATCCTTGCCTGCCTGCAGATGGAAACAGAAGTTTCCCGGAAGGTGGAAGATGTAATCTGCTATGCGTCCCTGCGCCACTCTGAGGATACAAGAGATGCGGCGGCGCAGTCCATGTATGCCAGAGCGTTTTCAAAATATACTGCCATTGCCAGCAGTTCTGCTTTCATCAGCCCGGAAATTCTCAGTCTGCCTGATGCGAAGCTGAAGGAAATCGTTTCAGATGAAAAACTGAAAGACTATCGTTTCATGCTGGAAAATCTGATGCGGCAGAAGCCGCACACCCTTTCCACAAGTGAGGAGACACTGCTTTCTTCTCTGCAGGAAGCTCTGAGTGCGTCTGGCGATACTGCTGAAACGCTGATGGACGCAGATCTTGTCTTTGACAGTGTGAAGGACAGCGAAGGCACGGAACACGAAGTGACAGGCTCTTCCTATATTCCTTTAGAGATGAGTACCGACCGTGTTCTGCGGGAAAATGCCTTCCATTCCTATTACAAGAGCTATGCACAGCACATTCATACCTTCGCTTCCGCCTATGCAGGATGCGTCAAGGGGGCTGTTGCAGAAGCCCGCATCAGAGGCTATGGCTCCAGCCGGGAAATGTCCATGTCTACTGACAACATTCCGGTTTCAGTTTATGACAATCTGATTGATACAGTCCATGCCAACATGGATAAGATGTACCGCTATGTCAGATTGCGCAAGAAGATCTTAGGTGTGGATGAACTGCATTACTATGATGTCTATGCGCCTCTTGCCGGTGATGTTGACAGACATTACACCTATGAACAGGCCAAAGAAATGGTTCTTAAGGCAGTCAGGCCGCTTGGCGATGCATATGTGAAGCGGGTAGCAGACGCCTATAAAGATGGCTGGATCGATGTTTATCCTAATAAAGGTAAAACAGGCGGTGCCTATTCCAGCGGCACATATGATTCCAATCCGTTCATCTTGATGAATTTCACCGGCAGTCTGGACAGTGTCTCCACCCTGGCGCATGAAATGGGCCACTCCCAGCATACCTGGCTGACCAACCATCATCAGCCTGCGCACTACAGCGGCTATACGATGTTTGTGGCCGAAGTCGCTTCCACCGTCAATGAGAATCTTCTCATTGAACAGCTGTTAGCTGACTGCACGGATCCGAAGGAAAGACTGTATCTGCTCAACCAGTATCTGGAGGGCTTCAAGGGAACTGTCTATCGTCAGACGATGTTTGCGGAGTTTGAAAAAGAAGCACACGCCATGCAGGAAAGAGGCGAGTCCCTTGATGCGGCTGCATTGTGCCGTCTGTATGAAGGCCTGATCAGAACATACTTCGGTGAAGATCTTGTCATGGATGAGGAAGTAAAGTATGAATGGGCCCGTATCCCGCATTTCTATCGTCCGTTCTACGTCTATGTCTATGCGACCGGCTATACCAGTGCGGTGGCGCTTTCCGAAGGCATTCTGAAAGAAGGTAAGCCGGCGGCAGACAGATATCTGGAGTTCCTGTCCATGGGCTCCAGTGCCTATCCGCTGGATGAATTGAAACACGGCGGTGTAGACCTTTCCACACCGGCACCGATTCAGCGTGCTCTGGATAAGTTCGACCGGGTTCTGGATGATGTGGAAGAAACATTAAAAAAACTGGCTCTTCAGGCATCGTTATGGTTGAAAAAGCAGTAAATCTCCTTTGATCATGCGGGTCTAAGCTGTTTTGGTTTTCGGTTAGGAAGTGGGACCTGGATATCTGAGCACACAAGGTACACCATGTC
>Ga0256406_1005203_pt1 | contig 14096 bp, 14 predicted proteins | sample RumenRJG_03DNA_FD_185986 | JGI IMG/M metagenome (GOLD analysis project Ga0256406, IMG submission 185986) | Bovine rumen microbial communities from Lethbridge, Alberta, Canada - RJG_03 | ecosystem: Host-associated > Mammals > Digestive system > Stomach > Rumen | place: Canada: Alberta | collected...
GAGAGAGGCTTCCAGGCCAACTCCAAGCTGATCACCGTAAGTGATGAGGTTCTTCAGGAACTTGTCAATATGAAGAGGTAATGATAAGGTAGTGTAATGTTTCGCAGCGAGGGGGAATTCGCTGCGGGTATGCATAGCTGATCACAGGCGACGCCGTCGTGCCGGAAGGCGCGGCGGCGCCGCGACAGCACGACGACATCAATATCGGGCAGTGCGCCGCAGCGGCACGCGCGAAGCGTGATGCGGAGGGAAAAGCGTAACAGCACAACGAAGTGGGGCCTGTCCCGAAATGTTTCAACGCACTGTGACCGGCGCAGACAACAGTAAGGATTGATGATATGATTAAAGTGGTCCGCTTGAATGGCGAAGTTTTGTATTTGAATTATCTGCAGATCCTTTACCTGGAATCAATCCCGGAGACCAAGATCAAACTGGTCAACGGCGATTTTTTCATTGTAAAGGACAGTGTGGAATCCGTCATTGCACAGGTCAACCGGCTGATCGGGAACATCCTGATGTTTCGCGATAAGGAAGCGGACGAAGGAAAATTATCTCATTTCAGGGAAGTATGAGATGAAGTTCCGGGGAACGTTTCTCTGAAAGAGGGCAAAGGAGGAAACCTGTTACATTATGGATTTATCTACATTAGTCGGGTGGGTGCTCGCGGTCATCCTGATCGTCGCCGGTATCACGGTGCCTAAGCTTGGAAACTTCTGGGATCTTCCGAGTGTCGAGATCGTTGTCGGCGGTACGATTGCGGGTCTGATCGCCTGCTATCCGTTCAGCATGATCAAAAATGTCCCGAAGCACCTGAGAATGTGCTTCAAGGGAAATATGTTCGACGTCCCGAAGACCGTTGACAAGATCGTTGAGCTGGCTATGGTTGCCCGGCAGAACGGTCTGCTGGCACTTGAGGAAAAAGCAGATGAGATCGAAGAACCGTTTTTCAAATCCGCGGTTCTGATGATCGTCGACGCGAACGATCCGGACAAGGTGCGTTACACGCTGGAACGCGAGCTGGACGACAAGCTGGCAAGGCATGAAGAGGTCCGCGGCATGTATCTGAAGGGATCGGCGCTGGCGCCTGCCTTCGGAATGATCGGTACGCTGATCGGTCTGATCAACATGCTGAAAGGTATGAACCTGTCGGGCTCCGGCGGTGCCAGTACGCTCGGCCAGGATATGTCCGTCGCACTGATCACGACATTCTACGGCTCATCGCTGTCCAACGTGCTTTTTCACCCGATCGCGCAGAAGCTGGCGGTGAGAAACAGCGAAGAGGAACTCTACTGCTCCACGATCATTGAGGGCGTCATCAGTATTCAGAACGGTGATAACCCGAAGACGATCCGTGAGAATCTGCTGTCATCGCTTGAGACACAGCAGGCAGTGAAACTGATCGCCGAGGAACCGAAGTCATCCGGCGGTAATGGAGGCAAATAAGCATGGCCAGAAGAAACAGAGGGGGAGGCGGAGGTGATGAAGGCGGAAGCTGGATGGACACCTATGGTGACCTGGTTACGCTTCTGCTGACATTCTTCGTTCTCCTTTATTCCATGTCCAGTCTGGATCAGAGCAAATGGGAGCTTTTTGTCAAGAGTATCTATCCCGGCATGGAGGACAGCGACGGTGAGGCTGCAGAGAAGATCATCCTCAACGGAAAAGCAAGTTCCTCGTCGTCGGCCGCCAATACCGTGCTCGGGCAGTCCGCGCCGATGAACGACGTGTCGGATCTCGACGTCAATCAGCTCTATATCACGCTGGCACAGCAGATGGATAATCAGGGCGTCAGCGGCGTTTCTGTATCCAGAGGCACGGATTACACATTTGTAGAATTCAAGGACAATGTATTTTTTGAGGGGGATTCCTCAACGATCTCCGCAGAGGGACAGAAGGCACTGGACGTGTTCTGCGACACGCTGGCGCCTTATGCGGATCTCATATCTCAGATCGATATCATGGGACATACAGCGTCATCGCCGGGTGAGAACAATATCCGCAGCGACCGTATGCTGGCCGCCATGCGTGCGGCGGAGGTCTGCATCTATGTCCAGAACAAAAATATCATCGATCCGGGAGATCTCGTCAGCATTGAATACGGTATGTTCCGTCCGGTCGCGTCAAACGATACGGAGGAAGGCCGGGTGGCGAACCGTCGTGTGCAGATGCTGCTGATCGACAAGGGCTCTGAGGCAAAGAACCCGGATGCCTACCTGGAGGAGCAGGAGAGCGGTGCCAATGCGGATACAACGATAACGACGGACGGCAATCCTTCTTCGGCTGTATCGCTCGGACAGGATGCCGCGGCAACCGTGACAAATCAGTGAGGAGCACTGCAAAAACGGCGTGCATGAGATACTGCATTTTTTATGGTCAGAGCTGGTGCAGACAGATGCTGCATTTGTGTTCACGTGGTATAGATTGGCGAGGAAATAGTCAGTGCTGGTATAAATGTGAGAAAAAATGCTGGAATATTGGCATGAAAATATGTGAATATTTCCAAAATCCTTGTGAGAAGGCATGCTGAGGATGTAAAATATCATGTAGCTGGTTTTTCAGATTTTTCAGATTCGAAGGTAAGGAGATTCCGGAGCGGATAAAGCGCCGGAGACGAGGCTGACAGAATATGGCAGATGTGTTATCACAAAGTGAAATAGATGCCCTTCTGAAATCAATGAAGGAATCCTCGTCTGACGCATCTGCGGCATCCGGCCCTTCGAATCAGACATCTCAGGCATCGGACAGCGGGTTTGACTCGGATGAGGAGTACAGCAAGTATGACTTCTACAGTCCGCGCAAGTTCACGAAGGAGAGGCTCAAACTCCTGCGCAGTATTTTTGAAAACTACGCGCGTATTCTGACCTCTCAGGTCAACGGTATCTACCGGACGATGACGGATATCACCGTGATCGAGCTGCGTGAGAGCCGTTACTATGAGTATGTCAATTCGTTCCATGAGAACGACTGCATGACGATCATCGAAGTCAGTGTAAAGAAGAAGGGTAAGTTTACCGTTCCGATGATGTCCTATGTGACACCGGGGCTGATCCTGACACTGGCGAACAGGATGCTCGGCGGCGGCGCGGAGGTTATCAGCGTAGAAGAGGATTACCGCTATTCCGACATCGAGATGTCGCTGTACAAGAGGATCATGGAGAGCTTCATCCATACGCTGGCGGATGGCTTTACCAACTATATTGATGTGGATTTCCAGCCTTCCCGTGTGGAGGAAAATCCTTCCATGGTACAGGAGGTCGGGCAGGACGAGACGGTCGTTCTCGTGGTGATGAACGTCGATGTGACCGGTATTGCATCGGAAAAAATCCGTTTCTGCATTCCGGGTACGCTGCTGGAACAGATTTTCCGGACGATCGACAGCCGCAAAATGCTGGCGAGAGGCTTCAAGTATTCCAATAATTCGGATACGATCATGCATCACCTGGAGAATACCAGGTTCCCGCTGACGGCACAGCTCGGTACGGTCAGACTGCCGATCGAGGATCTGTGCAATCTCAAGGAAGGCGACATCATAGATCTGAACAAGACCAAGGACAGCCTGCTGACACTGTACGTGGGCAAGCAGTCCTGGTTCAAATGTTCCATGGGTACGCATAAGCGCAATGTCGCGGTGCGGATTGAGGAACGGATAGATCGCGAAAGCGATGATGAAGATGAAAAAACTCCCTCCATTGAACTGACGGAACCGGAAGCAGAGCCGGCGGAGGAAGCAGTAGATGACCAGAGCAACAGTAACTGATAGATAATTGAAGGAGAAACTGAGATGGCAAAAATCATGCTGGTGGACGATGCAGCTTTTATGAGGATGATGATCAAGAATTCGCTTTCAAACGGCGGATTCGCTGATGCAACGTTTGTCGAGGCAATCGACGGACTGGATGCTGTGAATAAATACGGCACAGAGCATCCGGACCTGGTCATCATGGACATCACCATGCCGAACATGGACGGACTTCAGGCACTCAAGAAAATCCGTGAGATGGACCCGAATGCCAAGGTCATCATGTGCACCGCCATGGGTCAGGAGAGCATGGTAGTCGATGCCATCAAATCGGGCGCGAAGGATTTTGTCGTAAAGCCGTTTAATGCGGACAGAATCTGCTCCACCGTAAAGGAGATTCTCGGCTGAGACGGGAGGAGGTAACTGCGATGTCATCTTTTCTTGACAGTTTTGATATCAGTGCGTCCGGCATGAGTGCCCAGCGGGTGCGGCTGGATGTGGCAGCTGAAAATATCGCCAACGTGGATACGACGAGGACAGAGGATGGCGGTCCGTACCGCCGCAAGGATGTCGTGCTGGAGAGCTACGGGGATACCACGACATTTGCCAATGCCCTTCGAAGAGCAAGAACAGGACAGACAACGCTGAACACCGGCAAGAGCGGTGTGCGCGTGGCAGATATCGTGGAGGATACACGTGAGACGAAGCGTGTCTATGATCCGACGGATCCGGACGCGGATGAGGACGGCTACGTGGAATATCCGAACGTCGATGTGCTGAAGGAGACGGTCGACGCCATGAGTGCGACACGCTCCTATGAGGCCAATGTGACGGCACTGAATGCCGTCAAGCAGATGACGCAGTCGGCGATGGATATCAGCGTCTGAGCATTTTTTACAGGATCTCCGGTGGTGAGCCGGAGCTGTTTTGCGTGATAACGGGTGCCGCCATCCCGGGGATATGACGGATAACGGTGAAGGAGAATCAGGACGATGGGGACAACGACCTTTAACGCCATGGAAATAGACGCCATTGGCGAGATCATGAATATCAGTATCGGCGCATCAGCCACAGCGGTTTCCACTATGCTGGGGACGACGACGAATATCACGACCCCGATAGTCAGCGTCGAGACAAGGTCCCAGTTCAGCTTCAAGGATCTGGAGCCGGCCATCGGTGTGGAGATCTCATATGTCAAGGGATTGTCTGGCCGTAACGTGATGATGTTCAGCCGTGATGACGTGCGCGTGATCGTCGGCATGATGATGGGTCAGGAGATTCCGCCGGAAGAGTTCGAGATGGACGAGCTCAATGCGAGTGCCATCCGCGAAGTCATGAACATGATGATGGGCTCTTCGGCAACAGCGCTCTCCGAATTCCTCGGATACGCCGTGGATATTTCCACACCCGTCTCCTTTGAGATCAAAAACGCTGAGGATTTCAAAAATAAATACTTCCCGAACGATGAGCCGCAGGTAGTCGTTCGTTTTTCGCTGGAGATCGGGGACAAGCTGAGCAGCGAGTTCCTGAATATCATGGGCATAGATCTGGCAAAGAAACTTCTCGAGCCGTATGCAGACAGCCTCGGCATGGGAAGCGATGATGCCGGACAGACCGCAGATGCCGCGGCGCAGGCAAATGCTTCTGCAGGCACAGCTGATGCGGGAGCGGCCGCGGATACGGCGGCGCAGGCAGCGGCAGAGCCGAACGCAGCAGCACAGGCGGCGCCGGATCAGACAGCAGAGCCGAACGCAGCAGCACAGGATCAGACACCTGGAGCGGCGGAAGCCCAGTCCATGCCGGCGGGAAATCAGGCAGATACGGCCGCAGCGTCCTCCGGTTCGGGTGAAAAACTTGATCAGGCGGCCACAGACGCACTGCTGGCATCCCTGAAGGCACAGAACAGCGCCGGAGGGACAGCGGACAGCCAGTCGGCAGCCATGAATGATGATAAATACGGTCAGCCGGAGCAGAATATCAGTGATGAAGATGCGAAGGCCCAGTATGAAGCGATGACGAAGGGGCAGAGACCGCTGAGCCAGGGTGAGACAGACGCACTGCTCGCCTCGCTGAAGCAGCAGGCCGCTTCGGATACCGCGTCTCAGACAGCACCTCAGGCAGGAAATACAGAGTCTGCTGCCCAGCCAGCAGCTCAGATGGGAAATACACAATCCGCCGGGCAGCCGGCTTCTCAGATGGCAGAGTCCGCAGGGCAGGCAGCACAGTTCCAGGGTGGTTACACGCAGCCCGCAGGGCAGGCAGCACAGTCTCAGGGCGGATACACACAGCCGGGATACGCAAACCCTGCTGGACAGACAGCGGCACAGCCGCAGAACGGTTACGCACAGCCTCCTTATGGTGGACAACCGTACCCGCAGCCGTATTACGCACCGCAGCCCGATCCGGCTCTTGCGCAGATCCTGCAGACCATGCAGCAGTCTCAGGCACAGATGGTCCAGATGATGCAGCAGATGAACGAGGACCGGAAGGAAGAGCGCAGAGAGTTCGAAGCACGTGAGAAGGAACGGATAGAGGAAGAAAAGCGCGAGGAAGAATCACAGAAAGCCCGGAAAGAGAAGGAGAAGAAAGCGGAACAGCTGAAACCGAATATCTACCGTTCGCTTCATTCACCGGAATATGCTGATGTGCCGGAGACCGATGAAATCAATGATGAGAACCGCGATATGCTGATGAAGGTTCCGCTGGAAATATCGGTGGAGATCGGTCGTACCATGAAGCCGATCAAGGATATTCTTGAGCTGACGCAGGGTTCTCTGGTCGTACTGGACAAGATGGCCGGCGAGCAGGCAGATCTGTACGTCAACGGAGAATGCATCGCCCGCGGCGATGTCGTTGTCGTTGAGGATAACTTCGGTATCCGTATCACGGAGATCCTCAGCAAGGGTCTGTACAGGGAGGAACTCTGATGGCGCTGTCAGTCGTATCAGTCATCCTTGTCTGCGTGATCATTCTGGTCATCGCCTGGCTTTTCAGCCGCCTCCTCGGCAAGACATGGGCACATGCGCAGAAGGGACGCTATCTGGACATTATCGATCAGGCGCCGCTCGGACAGGACCGGGCGCTCCTGATCGTCCGTATTCAGGATAAATATTACCTCGTCGGTTCCACACCGCAGAATATCCAGCTGGTCGCGGAGCTCGGCGATGATTTTGATCCGTCAGCCGTGCGGGAGGATTACGGCTCCTGGAATGGTACGCAGGGAGGAAAAGGCGGCACCATGAATTTTTCTGATGCGCTGAAGCTCAACCTGAAAAAATTATCGGACAATATGACGCACAGGAAGGACAGCAGAAGGAATGGATGACATCCAAACAATATCAGGACTGATCACAGGCCTGAACGGAGGCAACGTGCCGGCGCTGGATATGATCTACACGCTGACGCTGGTTGCGCTCCTTCCGACGATCGTGATCATGATGACGTCATTCGTCAGGATCATCATCATCCTTTCATTCACAAGGAACGCGCTGGGTGTACAGAACACGCCGCCGAACATCGTGATCACCGGCATGGCGCTGTTCCTGACGCTTTTTATCATGTCGCCGACACTCAGCGATATCCGGACGGAGGCCTACGAGCCCTATCAGCAGGGTGAGATCACCCAGGAAGAGGCCATCGAACGCTCAGTGGAGCCCATGAAGACATTCATGCTGAAAAATACCGAGAAGGATACCCTCAATAAATTCGTCAAGATGGCGGATGCGGAGACACTCGATGATCCGATGGATTATTCGCTGACCATCATCACACCGGCTTTCATGACGAGTGAGCTGAAGAGAGGATTCATGGCGGGCTTCCTGATCTATCTGCCGTTTCTGCTGATCGATGTCGTCGTGGCGACGACGCTGATGTCCATGGGAATGGCCATGATGCCGCCTACGATGGTATCAATGCCGTTCAAGCTGCTTCTTTTTGTCAGTGTGGATGGCTGGGATCTTCTGTTCTCGACAATTATCAACAGTTTCCATTAGCAGATCAGCTTTTCTTGTTTATATAAACTACAGGCACCCGGGAGGATGACAGAGGAATGACAAATGCCGAAGTGCTGGACGTCGTCCGGCAGACATTTATGCTGGCGCTGAGGATCGCACTTCCTTTTCTGCTGGTAAGTATGCTGATCGGACTGGTGCTGGCCATTCTTCAGGCCGCGACCTCCATCAACGAACAGACACTGATGTTTGTTCTGAAGCTGGTGGGGATTGTCGTTATGATTTTTATTCTGGGAAGCTCGGTCCTTGCCACCATGCAGGGCTTTTTCACGGACATCCTGGGCATGATACAGGCCGGATAGCCGGCTTAATTTTCAGCAGAACAGGACAAAAGGCCGAAAATACTTCAGGCAGGGCAGTGGTCTGTAATCTGCTGCAGCAGGATACAGGCCGGGTGGATATCTGAAATCTGCAATAGATGGGATACAGGCCGGACAGCCGTGAGATAAGCCGTGAGATAAAATGACAGGAAGTGAGGATAAACAGTGGGTCTGCAGATCGTTGTTCTGCTTGCGTTTATCATCATGCGCATGACCGGAGCCGTGGCGTTTAATCCGGTATTCGGTCATAACAATATACCGCCGGCGATACGCGGCGCCCTCGTTATTGTCTTCACCATCATGATGTACATGTGGACAGGCGGGACGCTGGGTGAGATGCCACGTTCTATCACGGAATTTGCCGTGATGGCGCTGAAGGAGCTTTTCTTCGGATTTGTCCTCGGCTTCGGGTTTCAGCTCGCGGTCATGGTCATCCGTTACGGCACGGCGATCATCGACTTTACCATGGGACTTTCGATGGCGCAGGTCTATGATCCTACATCCAACAATCAGTCGACCGTGTCATCGCAGCTCTACTTCGCGTTCATGATGCTGGTGTTCATGGTGAAAGACGGGCATCTGCGGTTCATGCAGATTATTTTTGGCTCGGCGGACACGATCCCGTTCGGGCAGGTGACGCTGAACCTCCAGCTGCCGCAGTACATCATCAGCTTTTTCTGCCAGTGCATTATCATGGGCGTGCAGTTCGCCATGCCGATCATCATCATTGAGATGCTGATCGAGGTGTCTGTGGGACTTCTGATGCGTGTGGTTCCGCAGATCAATATTTTTGCCGTCAACTTTCAGATCAAGATCATTGTCGGCCTGCTGATGCTGCTGATCCTGTTTGCACCTATGTCAGATATGATCGACAAAGCCTGGTCCTCGATGTTTGATGAAATTTACCAGTGGGTGGGGCTGATGTCCTGAAACATCCCGGACTGAAAGCATCCGGGCAGACAGCGGAGCAGTTTCGGTGACAGTATTCGGCCGGACTGAGACAGCAGAAAGCTTACCGGAGGAAAAAGATTGGCTGATCAAGACAAAACCGAGCAGCCCACCGAGAAACGGATCCGGGATACCCGTTCGGAGGGCAACGTCTTCCAGAGCCGGGATATTGAGACAGTGGCAGTCCTTCTGGTCGTCACGCTGCTCATCCGGGCCACGCTTCCGAATATCGAGAATCAGCTTCGGGCCTTCATGCGGCATGTGCTGACGCTGATGGAAGGCGATCCTGCGGATATGCTGTCACGCCAGCTGTTCATCGAATTCATCCGGACAGCGGCCGTATGTGCACTGCCCATCGCGGTCATCGCGGCACTGGTGGAGATCCTCAGCGCAGGCGTGCAGACGAGATTTAATTTTTCTTCCAAGGCAGCGCGCCCGAAGTTCTCGAGGCTCAATCCCGTCAACGGGATCAAGCGTGTGTTTTCGGTTCGCGGCGTGATGAATCTGCTGAAAAATATTGTCAAGATTGTCATTCTTTTTTACTTTGCCTATACCATGATCCGGGATGATGTCATCCCGATCGCGAGAACGATGGATATGCCGGTCTCCCAGGGCGCGACGCAGCTTTTTTCGATGATGTATGATCTGATCATCCGGATCATCATGGCCTTCGCCGTGATCGCCTTCGTAGACTACATGTTCGAGAGAAGACAGTATACCAGAGACCTCATGATGACCAAACAGGAAGTCAAAGAGGAATACAAAATGACCGAGGGCAACCCGGAGATCAAGGGCCGCATCAGGAAAAAGCAGCGTGAGATCGCGCAGCGACGCATGATGCAGCAGGTTCCGGAGGCGGATGTCGTTGTAAGAAACCCTACGCATTATGCCGTTGCCCTGAAATACGAGCCGCACAAAATGACGGCGCCTGTCGTCCTCGCAAAGGGGGTGGATTCGCTGGCACTGCGCATCGTCCGCGTCGCGGAGGAAAACGACGTGCCCTGCGTGGAAAATGTGGCTCTGGCGCGTGCGCTCTACAGCGCGTGTGAGATCAACGATGTGATTCCGGCAGAATTCTACAGCGTCGTCGCGGAGCTGCTGGTATTCATCTACCGCCAGCAGAACAGGGAAGATATACTGTATTAAGCCGTCGTCGGGCAGGCGGTTTTTGGGCGTACGAAGTACGCACAGAAAACTGCATGCCTGAACGACGCTTAATACATACAGATACTATACTGACACAAGGGATCAGACGGATGCGGAAATTTTTCAAAGAATTATTATCCAATGCAGTCACACTCATGGTGATCGTCATCATCCTGATGATGATCATCCCGATCCCCGTATCGATCATCGACTTTGTCATCCTGCTCTACTGGTCGCTGAGCATGATGATCCTGATCATCACGATGTCGATTCATGATCCGCTGGAGTTCTCTATTTTTCCCACGCTCCTGCTGATCACGACACTGTTCGGCATGGGAATCAACGTATCCACGACACGAAACATTCTCGCGAACGGAGGTTCTTCCGGCCAGGTCATTGCGGCCTTCGGAAACTTCGTCATGCAGGGCAACATCGTCGTAGGTATCATCATCTATATCATCATTGTCCTGATGAACTTTCTCGTCATCAACAAGGGTGCCGAGCGTGTGGCTGAGGTTGCCGCACGATTCAGTCTGGATGCCATGCCCGGCAAACAGATGGCCATCGACTCCGACCTGTCTACGGGAACGATTGACGAGAAGGAAGCGGCCAGACGCCGTATGAACGTACAGAGGGAATCCGATTTCTACGGATCCATGGATGGTGCCACGAAGATCGTCAAGGGCGATGCGGTCATGTCGCTGATCACGACCGTGATCAATCTGGTCGGCGGTATCATCATCGGTATGGTGCAGGGCGGCGGTGACCTCGCGACAGTAGCGCAGACCTACTCGATTGCCACGGTTGGCGACGGCCTTGTGGGACAGATCCCGAGCCTTCTGGTTTCTACGGCGACGGGCATGATCGTTACGCGTGCCGTGGCAGAGGGGTCCCTCAACGAAGATATCTCCAGAGAGTTCCTGGCGCAGCCGAGAGCTTTCATGATCTCCGGCCTGATCATCATGCTGCTGGTTGTGGTGCCGGGTGTTCCCGTTGCCACGTGTCTCGTTGTGGGCGGCGGTGTCGCAGCCGCAGGATTCTACCTGATGCGTCAGATGAGGAATCAGCCGGCTGTCGGCAGAGCCATGACGGCGGCACCGGCGGGAAAAGGCGGAGGAGCACCGCCGGCCGGCGCACAGGGAGCCGCAGCGAAGGAAGCCGCGCCGGAGAAACAGGCGGCGCCGGTCAACGAGGCGGATTACTTCAAGGATGTCAACAATGTCTACAAGCTGCTCACGGTGGAACCCGTCGAGCTGGATTTCGGATACAGTCTCATCCCGCTGGCGGATGAGAGCGTCGGCGGGCGGCTGATCAGCCGTATCGTTATTTTCCGCCGGCAGTACGCCCAGGACATGGGCTTTATCGTTCCATCCGTGCGTCTGCGTGATTCATCGACGCTCGGCACCAACGAATACTGCATCAAGATCAAGGGCGAGGAGGTAGCCCGCGGCGAGATCCTCACCAATTATTTTCTCGCGCTGGAATCCGATGACGTGGAGCATGAGATCGACGGTATTGAGACCATCGAGCCGGCCTACGGTATCCCCAGCAAGTGGATTCGCCCGGAGAACAGGGAAAAAGCAGAGCTCTACGGCTACACGGTTATCGATCCGCTGTCCGTTATGGTCTCCCACCTCTCCGAGGTGATCAAGATGCACGCGCACGAGCTGATCACAAGGCAGGAGGTCGTCCGTCTGGTCGACAACCTCAAAGAAAAAGCGCCTGAGCTGATCCAGGAGGTTATCGGTCCCGTCGTCACCTACAGCATGCTGCAGCATGTGCTCATGCGGCTTCTGGAAGAGGGTGTCTCCATCAAGGATCTGGAGACGATCATCGAGACGATGGCTTCGGCCATCACCGACAAGGGCATGAACCCGCGCGACATCGACAGCATCACCGAGCAGGTGCGTATCGCCCTGAAGCGGACGATCACGAGAATGTTCTGCGAGGACGGCAACATGAAGGTTGTCACGCTCGATGCGGATCTCGAGAGAGTTATGGTGGACTCCCTCACGAAGGGCGAGAACGGCTATTACCTGGCGCTCAGCCCGGATATCCTGCAGAGCGTCGTTCGTCAGACACAGGCGGAAATAAAGAAATTCAACGGTCTGGATCAGCAGCCGGTTATCCTGGTTTCCCAGGTTATGCGTGTCCACTTCTATCACATGATCGGACAGTTCTATCCGAATGTCCGCGTGCTTTCGTTTAATGAGGTGGCCAATAACGTGCAGATCCAGTCCATCGGTAGTCTGAAACTTGAATCTCAGCCGACCTGACAGCAGATACAGGGCTGACATGTGATCCAGAGTACATGAAACGACGTTCCGGCCGTCACACAGATTTGCGCACCATGGTAAGACAGCAGAGAACAGCTGCAGAACGGAAAACGGAGTCTATGCAAGCGTAACGGAGTTGACTATGAATAAAGCGGCACTAAGCGAAAAAACAAATGATGAATTATTTGCGATGTACCGTAGCGAACAGGATGAAAACGACAGGCGCCTGATCCGTCAGGAGCTCACCATGCGGTATGTCTACATTGTCAAGGCGATCGCCTATCAGATGCGTGACATGTACATCGGATTCGCTCAGCAGGAGGATATCATTAACGAGGGCGTCCTGGAGATCATGAAGGGGATTGACCGCTACGATCCGGAGAGGGACAATAAGTTTGATACGTTCATCTCGCGCAGGATCCGCGGCATGGTCATCGATCTCATGCGGAAAAATGACTGGATGCCCCGCAATTTCCACCGCGACAACAAGGCGATCGAGCAGGCGGAGACCGCACTCACGGAGAAAAACGGCCACGCACCGACCGATGAGGAGACAGCGTCATACCTGTCTATGGACGTCAGGAAGCTCCGCAAGATCCGCAGCATGACGACGATGGTGAACGTTCTCTCGCTGGACATGACCTACGACGGCAACAACGAGGCCATGCTGCAGGTGCCGACGGAGAATATATCCGAGCAGCCGGAGCAGAGCTTCATGCAGGGAGAGACCTCCCGTGCGCTGGCAAGGGCAGTTTCCGGTCTGCAGGAAAAAGAAAAAATGATAATTTCCATGTATTATGTCGATAATCTTACTATGAGCCAGATAGCAGGCATCATGAACATCAGCCAGCCGAGAGTGTCCCAGCTTCACGCGCAGGCAGTCAAAAAGCTGAAGAAGAGTATGCAGGAAGATGGCTGATTAACACAGGCTGATGGAAGCGCGACGCAGCCCGGCAGGCGGACTGAATAATACAGGCTGAGGGAAGCAGGAAGCAGCCGGCAGACGGGATGCTGAACAATGGCAGCAGGTAAGGCGTAAAAGCCCGTCAGTGAGAGAAGGGGTAAACTGACGAAGAAAGGGGAGACAACATGTATCAGGGCTTCTATGAACTGACATCCGGCATGATCACGCAGCAGCGTAATCTGAACACCATCAGTAACAACATGGCCAACATCGAGACCACCGGATACAAGAGCGACAAGATGACCATGAGCACCTTCGACGAGCAGATGCTGCTCCGCACCGGCCGCGTTGCCAAGGGGAACAACACGCAGCTCGGCACGCAGACACCGATCGTGAAGGCGGATCAGACATATACCGATTACTCGCAGGGAAGTCCGCAGGAGACGGACGGCAAGTACGATTTCTGCATCAGCGGCGACGGATTTTTCTCCGTCAGGACAAACAGCGGCGTGCAGTACACGAGAAACGGCGCTTTTTCCGTGAGCGATAACGGTACGCTCATGCTTGACAATATCGGCCCGGTACTCGGCGCGGATGGCAACACGATCACCATCGATAATGAGAACTTTACGGTGAGTGAGGACGGACGGATTTATTCCGAGACGGGCCGGCTGCTGGGACAGCTCCGTGTGACAACGTTTGACACGGCGACACTCCACAAGGAAGACAACGGCATGTACACGACGACCACAG
>Ga0256406_1005204_pt1 | contig 14095 bp, 15 predicted proteins | sample RumenRJG_03DNA_FD_185986 | JGI IMG/M metagenome (GOLD analysis project Ga0256406, IMG submission 185986) | Bovine rumen microbial communities from Lethbridge, Alberta, Canada - RJG_03 | ecosystem: Host-associated > Mammals > Digestive system > Stomach > Rumen | place: Canada: Alberta | collected...
ATGTCGGATGCAATGACCCAAAAACCCGCACGTCAGGCCAGCTGCTTCCCCTATTATATAAAAATAAGTGCAGCAGGATGAGAATTTCTTCTCTGTCTTGCTACACTTATATGGTACTAAAATCCGCTGGCCATTGAAATCAGCGGAATTCGTTGCAATGTAAAAGGTCCAGAGTTTTGCCTCTGAACCTCCAAAAATGGTGGAGATGATAAAAAATATGAATCATAAAACAGAAAGCACGCGCCTCGGACGTCTGCTCCTGATCCTGGCGATGGTCATCGCGTTGGTCGCCGGCATGTCCTTTAGCGCCGGCCAATCGATTTATGCGGCGGACAGCACCTCAAGCAGCAGCGCACCGACGAAAACCGTCACAGCCAATGGCGACGGGACCTATACCTTAAAACTCAGCGTCACAGGGCAGTCGAGCTCCACGACGGTGTCCACGCCGACGGAAGCCGTGCTGGTCATGGATATTTCCGGGAGTATGAACGATTATGTAACGACGTACACGAAACTTACGACCACGCCGTCTCGGCGGCGCACGTATTACGGCTTAGTCAACGGCGATTATGTCAAAGTGACCTATTCCTCTTGGTATGGCACTTGGTATTATCAAGGCGAAGACGGCGAATATTATGAATACAGTGGCGACTTCTACACCGCGTCCACGACGGGTGAGACCCGCCTTAATGTAGCGAAGGCAGCGGCAAAAACCACGGTGAAGCAGCTCCTCGACAGCGGCGTGACCGTCAAGCTCGTCACTTTCAGCACGAGGGCAAGCGAAGCCCAGACTTTAACTTCATCGAATTACGCCAGTGTGATTGATGGTTTGAAAGCAAACGGCGGCACCAACTGGGAAGCCGGACTGACAAATGCGGAAGCTGCGCTTACAAAGGACGACAAGACCAACAAAAACGTCATCTTTATGTCCGATGGGGATCCAACGTACAGAAACAGCGCCAACGGCGGTGTTTCTGGCAACGGCAACTCAGATCCCTATGGCTATAATTACGATGCGGCGCAGAAAGTGGCTAACGATATTGTAAAGAATAAGAAGGCGGAATTCTACAGCATCGGCGTGTTCGGCAACGTGTCAAATATGCAGAACCTGGCAAAGGATGCCTACGGTGTGACAACAGCGAAGAACTACTACTCGGCTTCGGACAGCGCGTCTCTCCAAGCTGCTTTCGCGGATATCGTTAAGAAGATCCAGAACACGATCAGCCGGACGAATTTCAACGTCACCGACACCCTGACCACCAACACAGACAGTACGGTGACTCATAATGCGACCTTCATTGGCAGCGCCGGCAATTTCAAATACGAAATCACAGACGCCGATGGCAAGACCAGAGTGTCTGACGCGGCGACGGTCGGCGCGGCAACGGTTTCGGACAAGACCATCAACTGGAAGGCGAAGACCCCGCCTAACGGACAGACCTACTCCGTCAGCGCAATCATCTGGCCGAATCAGGACGCCGTGGACGAAGCGGCGAAAACCGGGAATTACACCCCCCTGAAAACTAACGCCGGCAAGGACGATCAGGCAACCTACGACGAAGTGAAAACCACGACCCAGAGTAATCCGGAAGACGGGATTCAGGATCTCAGCCCAAGCGGCAGCAACTATACCTATACTTATACCTATAACGGTCAATCGAAGACGGTCACCCTGGAACCCGACGGCAAGGGCGGCTACACCGACGGCAATCGCGCCACTTTAGTCAAAAAAGATGGCGTCTGGACCCTCACGGTTCCCAACGTGACGGAGTTCACATCCGGCGAGATGGCAGTCTCCGCAGCGTCGACGACTTTGAGAATTGACAAGGTCTGGGAAAACGACGCAGAGACAAGCCACGCCCCGATCACCGTCAATATCGTCACCACGGAAGACGGCCAGGACAAAGATTATCTCACCGGCACCATCGGCGACTCTGATAACTGGGAAGCCGACATGGCGGTGGCCCCGGGCCTTAAAGCTGACGTCAACGGCGACGGCAACCTCGAGCTCCTGAACGCTGGCCACACCTACAAACTCTCGGAACCGTCACTGGATACGGCCCACTACACGGTCAGCTACTCCAACGACGGCTTTACCAAAGGTTTTAAGCCGATGATCGTGAATGGCCAGCTTGAAGGACTGCCGAACAACTCAGCATCCCTGACCATCACGAATACCCGGAAAGAAATCAAAACCGGGGTCAAGAACACTGACAACACGGCGCCGATGATCGGTGCGGGCCTCGCCCTCGCGGCACTGGCAGCAGTGTTTGTGTTCAAACGCAAACTGAGCCGGTAAAGCATGGCAGCACAAGCTGAAGCCAAAAAGCGGCCCTCGCTTCTCAGTGATTTGTTATTCCTGCTGATGAAAATCGGCCTGATCCTCGTGTTCCTCGTGGTGATTTTCACCTTTTTTTTCGGAATCACTCAGGTCACAGGCAACGCCATGTCCCCGGCGGTCAAAGACGGCGACCTCGTCATCTACTACCGCCTCGACCGGGACTACGCGGCGGACGATCTCGCGGTCATCTCCCGAAAGGGCAGCTTACAGGTGCGGCGGGTCGTCGGCATCGCCGGCGACAAAGTCGACATCAACAGTCAAAACGGCCTCGAAATCAACGGTTATCCGCAGCAGGAAGACAATATTTACACCAAGACCCTGCCGGTGGTCGGCGGGGCGAAATTCCCCTTAACGGTTGGGGAAAATTCGGTATTCGTTCTCGGTGACAACCGTCCCTACGCGAAAGACAGCCGGACCTACGGCACCGTTTCCGTCGGCGACACCCGCGGCAAAGTGCTCGCGGTGATCCGCAGGCGCAACCTGTAGGGCGCAGAGAACACAGATTCAAAATCAATTCATACACGAAAGGAAATCTCATGGCAAAATCAATTCGTACAGCGATCATCGCCGCGGCGATGACCCTTCTTTTAGCCTTAGGCGCAGCATTTACCGGTCTCACCGCTCATGCGGCGACATCCGATCAGCCGACCGCGACAGAACCACAGGTCAACAAGACCGTCAACGTCGCAGATGGCATCACGATTGCAGACGATGCAGTCTTCTCCGTTAAACAAGCGCCCAATGCCGACGGCGTCGCCGCTCCGGCAAAGGTTGATTACTATACCGTTACCATTCCGGCTACAAACTTAAAGGCCAATGCCAAAGTCAGCGAATCTTTAGGCCTGGCTGCAAAAACCACAGCCGTCGGTGAATATACTTTCGAAGTGAAAGAAACCGCACCGGCAGACAAGACCGGCACTTACGGCTGGACTGTAGATAAGACAACCTACTACGTTCACGTCTACGTCGCTCAGAACGGCGATCACAGCTACATCGTGACCAAAGGTACCAACACCATTACAGACAGCAAACTCGACAACAAGGTGGACAGCATCGACTTCACCAACACCTTTACAAAAGAAGCCGGCACTTTCACCGTCAAGAAGACTGTTGAAAACGACCAGTACGCCGATGCTAACACGTTGTATTCCTTCACCGCAACCTTCAAAAAATCCGCAACTTCAGGCGAAGTTTCCAGCTTCATCAATGCGATTAAAGTAGCAGGCGTAACCGATGTTCAGGTTGACGGCAGTGCCATCACTTTCAAATTAAAGAAAGATGAAACCGCAACTTTCACGAACGTCCCGGCCGGCGTTAAAGTCGACGTCGTCGAAGCTCAGGCGACGAACGTTAAATCCACCAAGATTGCGATCACCAGCAACGGCGGAACCGCAACACAAAAAGACGGTTTGGATTCTGGCGAAGTGCTCCTCGGCGAAAACGCCAACAGCATTGTTTATACCAACACGTACAAAGACGTAAGCCTCACAGGCGTTGTCACCAAGATCGCACCGTTCGTCGCGATGATCGCCATCGCAGTCGGCGCAGCAGCCCTGTACATGGTTTCACGCAGAAGAAGAGACGCGTAATTCGTCACGGTGATGATGCGTCCTTCTAAGGTTCACCCAGATCGGGAGACCGGAGAGGAAGCCTTGCCGGCGCGGCTGGCAAGGCGCACCATCTGGTTTTTCGACCGTCTGGCCGACTGGTTTCTGCTGATTTTCTTCGTGCTCCTCGTGCTCTTCGGGAGCTACTGCCTGTGGGACACCCACAAAGTCTACCAGGCCGCCTCCCCGACTGTACTCCAAACCTACAAGCCCGAGACCAAGCCCTACACCTCTTTCGCGAGCCTCCAGAAGCTCAATCCGGAGATCATCGCGTGGGTACAGGTTTACGGCACGAAAATCGACTACCCCGTCGCCCAGGCCACGAACAACGACAAATATCTGAACACCAACGCCAAAGGCAAGTTCTCCCTTTCGGGCACCCCCTTCCTCGATGCCGCCAACGCCAGCGATTTCTCTGACGCGAACAGCATCATCTACGGACACCATATGGAAAAACATCTGATGTTCGGCGACCTCGAACGCTTCAAAAAGCACAAGGTGTTTAAAACCCACAAGTACGGCGATCTGTACTTCGGCGGCAAACACCACGGGCTCAAAATCTTTGCGTTCATCGAAGGGGACGCCTACGACTCAACCCTGTACAACACCGAAGTGAGCCACAGCGAGATCACAAGCTACTACAGTCACCTTCTCGGCGCCGCGTCCTACACGCGGGCGGTCACCATCGACCCGGACAGCCACATCGTGCTCCTGTCCACCTGCGCCAGCGGGCTGACGAACAAGCGCTACATCATCGCGGCGAAGCTCACCGACCAAACCTACAAAAACCCGTTTTCGAAGAAGTCTCAGAAAACCGGCGCGGGAAGCGCCTTCTGGAAGACCCTGCCCTGGTGGTGGTACGTCCTCCTCCTCATCGCCATTGCGGCGCTGATTTTCTGGCGGGTCATGAAAAAAAGAAAGCAGGCGCATCACCCATGAAAACAACACAAATAACAGAAATGGAGGTGGTTTAAACATGGCAATTCTCAAACGTCCGCTGAAGCTGGCCGTTCTCGCCATCCTGGTGTTCGGCCTCATGGGCTTCGCGGGAGCTGGCCACGCCTTCACCACCGTTCAGGCTGCGGCGGCAGGTGCCCCCACAGTGACTGAAAAAGTGAAAGCTGCAGAAGGGGTCACCCTCAGCGGAACCTTGACCCTTCAGATCAGCCAGGAGGCCCAGAATGACGACGGGGTGGTCCCGCCGGCGGTCAGCGACCCCTGGACCCTGGACATTCCGGTTTCCAAACTGAACAAAAAGGCAGGGATCTACACCTATTCCACGACCCTGGATCTCGCATCGAAGACCCAGGCGGCCGGCGAATACACCTTTAAGGTGGTGCAGACCGCGCCGGCGCAGAAAACCGGCAGCACCGGATGGGATGTGGATACAAGCACGTACTACATCCGCGTCCTTGTCAAAAATAACGGCACCCGGACCTATCTGGTCACCAAGGGCAAAGTCAGCACCGACGCCAAAGACAAGCTCGACGGCCTGACCTTTGAAAACACCTATTCGGCAATCACCGACAGCGACCCGACCGTCACGAAACACGTCGTCGGCGGCACCGTCGATACCCTGTACCATTTCACAACGACTTTCGCCGATTCTTCGACGAACACCGTGGATCTGGACAGCATCGAAATTGTTGGCGGGGAAAACGTCAAAAAGAACGGCAAAACCCTGACCTACGATCTCAAAGACGGCGAACACATCGTGTTCAAAAATGTCCCGATCGGCGTGCGGTACCGCACCGTCGAAACCGAAGATCAAAATGTCGAACGCACGTCCATCGCTGTGAAAGCCAACGGCCAGGTGGTCGACGACAAGGGTGAAGCGCAAACCAATCCCAAAGCCGTCATCAACGACCGGGATTCCGGCAGCCAGCTGGTGGGCGAAAAGACCAACAGCATGGCTTACACCAACATCCTGGTTCAGAAGACGAGCGGCGGCGGCAAGACCGCCACAACCGGCAAAGTCAAAACCGGAGACGCCACCCGCATCGCGGGATGGGCCGCCATCCTCGGCGGTGCGGCGCTGATCCTCATCGTTACAGTCGTCTCAAAACGCAGAAAAGACGTCGAATAAGGCGCAAACAAAAAAGACTGAAGAAGTAATAGCCTTCAGTCTTTTTTGCGTTAAAACAGCGTTTTTCAGCGCTGATTTAAAGATATGACGATCAGCCTAAAGACAGCTTGTCGTTCTCTTTGATTAAGGTCAGCATTTTGCACACGAGGGTAAAGCTGTGGCGGATGGCCATCGGCAGGAACTCGTCGTAGGTCAAGGTCGGCGCGTCCTTGTCGGCGTTGTCGGAAATCGCGCGGATGATGACAAAAGGTACATCGTTCAGCGCGGCCGCCTGCGCGATGGCCGCCCCTTCCATTTCCACCGCGGCCGGCTTAAAGGTATTCTCGATCGCGTCCGCCCGGGGACCGCCGGCGATAAACTGGTCGCCGCTGGCAATGCGCCCGACGCTGAAACGCGCGCCGTCCATTTCGTCCTGACAGGCCTCGTAAGCCCGCGACGCCAAATCGATCAGCGACGTCGCCGCCTTGAAATCCCATTCCGGTAGATCCGGAATTTCCCCCGGGGCAAACCCGCGGACCGTCACGTCGAAATCGTGCTGCACCGCGTCGGTAGAGACCACCAGATCCCCCTGGTGGATATCTTCAGCCGTCGTCCCGGCGACGCCGACGTTGATCAGCGCGTCAATCGGGAAATGAGAACACAGCGCCTGGGCACAGACCGCGGCGTTCACCTTCCCGACCCCGCACTGCACGAGGACCACCGACTGGCCGCAGAGGGTCCCCTCGGTGAAGGTCAGTCCCGAAATGACCGAGGTCTCACGGATGTCCATCGCTTCGCGGAAGGGCGCCATTTCCTCTTCCATCGGGCAGATCAGCCCGAACAGCGGCATCGTCTTGCCGTCGCTTTGGATCGCCTTGTGCATGCCCTTGACAAAGCCGACGCCCGCGCCAATCGCCGCGCCGGCGCCGAGGGCAATGCCGCCAATTACTTTTGCTGGATTCTTTTTCATATTGTTCTCCTTAAATTTTGATGATCGCGTGATGATGATTGGATTTTAAACCAAACGCAGGATAAACGCAAACAAGGGGGCTGCAGCCCCCTTGTGCCGGTTCCGTGCTGAAAAGGTCAGCGCGCGATCAATACCCTCTGAAATCGTCGGTGACGATGCGGTCCGCCGCGACGCCAAGGCCAGTCAGCGTGTCGGCGAAGGCTTTGTTCATCCCCGGTGAGCCGGCGATCAGGTATTCGGCGTCGCTGCCGTGCGCCTTCGCATAAGCATCGACACTGCCAGTGAATTGATCGCGGTTTGAAATCAGCTGCAGGTCCACGTTGGGCAGCGCGGTGCGGACTTCATCCCAGAACGGGCCGTAGGCGAATTCGCCGCGGTCGTCGGAGTAGAGGACTGTCACTTTTTTAGACGTGTCGTGGCGGGCGGCCATGTCTTTGAGCAGCGAGCGGATCGGCGTAATACCGATGCCGCCGGCGATGACCAGCGCGCGGTCCGTCGTGTCGTGGAAAGTGTAGCTGCCCAGGGCGTTGGCGACAAGCATGACGTCGCCGGGCTTCACCCGGTTTAACAGAATATCCTTGAAGTCGGAATGGGGCTCCGCGATGCGCGTCGTGAACATCAGAAAGCCGTCTGCCGGCGCCGAAGCAATCGTGAAAACGCGTCCGGGCTTTTCGTCGGGACTAACGGTGTAATCCTGAAAGCGCCACAGCGCGTGCTGGCCCGCCGTCCAGGTGTAGCCGTCCGGAATCTCGAGGATAAAACTGTAGGTGTCTGAGGTTTCCTTCACAATTTGCGAAATCGCAGCTGGATAAAGTTTCATCGTAAAACCCTCCTGTTTTTTGATCTCATTATAAAAAAGAATCCTTAATAAACAGCTATAACAGAAATTGCGGAAAATTTAAAAAGATATGGTAAAATAGAAACATCTTTAAAATTCAGAAAAACCATGACTAAAAAGAAAAAACAGAAAGGAGACCCATGGACATCAGGCATTACGAAGAAATGGGCGCCGAGGATCTGCGCTTCGCGATTCTCATCGACGGCGACAACATTTCAGCCAAATACATCGAAGGCATTTTGAACGAAATGGCCAATTACGGTGTCGCGACCTACAAGCGGATCTACGGCGACTGGACGAGCCCGGGCGCGGCCAAATGGCGCGACGAGCTCCTCTCCAAATCCATCACGCCGATTCAGCAGTTCGCCAACGTCACCGGGAAGAACGCCACCGACTCCGCCCTGATCATCGACGCGATGGACATCCTGTACGGCGGTATGGTCGACGGGTTCTGCATCGTGTCCAGCGATTCCGACTTCACCCGGCTGGCCAGCCGCCTCCGGGAATCGGGAATGCGGGTCATCGGCATGGGCGAGGACAAAACCCCCCGCTCCTTCAGAAACGCCTGCACCAAATTCATCAGCCTTGAAAACATCCTGGACACCTACGAACAGGAAATCGACGAGCCGGCGGCGAGGTCGGGCCGAAGCGCCGACAAGGCCGAGCCCCACACCGCGCGGAAGGCCGTCGAGAACACAATCGCCAACATCATCACCGAGAACGCCAATAAGGGCAAGGCCACCGGCCTCGGCGAGGTGGGCAGCCGGCTCAACAACAAATACCCGGATTTCGACGTCCGGGACTACGGCTACTCGCTGCTGTCTAAATTTTTAGAGGAATCCAGCCGGTTCACCGTGAACAAGACCGGCCGCTCCCAGACCGTCGCCCTCGCCGAAGGCGATGGCACCACCGAGCGACAGGTGACGGCCTATATCGTCGGGAAGGTGAAGAGCGCCGGCCGGAACGGCATCGAGCTGGGCTACCTCGGCAACCTCGTCCACACCAACTTCCCGAGATTCAGCTGGAAGGACAAGGGCTATTCCAAATTCTCGAAATTCGTCCAGCACATCCGCCCCGTCGACATCGTCGACGACAGCCACGGCAGCCGGGCGGTCATCCGCAAAGCGAGAGGAGATAAAAAATGAAAATCGTAAAGAAAACCGTCCGCACCACGGCCCACACCCAGATGCTCGACATCACCAACACCGTCGCTGAAGCCGTCAGAGACTCGGGCGTCACCGACGGGATCGCCGTCGTCTGGATCCCCCACACCACCGCGGCGGTAACGGTCAACGAAAACACCGACCCCAACGTGTGCCTGGATATTTCCCGGGAAATAAACAAAATCGTGCCCTGGGAGGACGACTACCGCCATCTGGAAGGTAACTCGGCGGCCCACCTCAAATCGTCGCTGTTCGGCGTCTCCCAGACGATTCTCGTCGAAGACGGGGCATTGGTGCTGGGCACGTGGCAGGACGTGTACTTCACGGAATTCGACGGCCCGCGGACCCGCCAGGTCTGGATCAAGGTCATCGAAGGCTGATTGATTAGAAAGAGAGACTATGCAGAATATCGATTTATCTAAAGTGAAAAAGGGCGACAGCCTGCTGGGGTATTTGTTCATCAAATCCCAGACCGTCAAAACCTCGGCCAACGGGAGCCGCTACTTCAACATGACGCTGACCGACCGCGGCTTCAACGGCATGAACGCCAAAATGTGGGACGTCAAGCCCGTCGACGAGGACGAGTTCACCGAAGGCAATCTGGTCAAGGTCAAGGCCAAGGTTCAGGAATACAATAACAATTTGCAGATCATCGTCAACCGGATGCGGCTGACCAACGAGGGCGACGACGTCGACATCAACGACTTTGTCGAATCCGCCCCGGCCGACATCCAGGGGATGTACAACGACTTGATCGACACGATCAACAGCTTTGAAAACAAGGATTTGAAGCTGCTGGTCGGGACGATGATCCAGGACAAGCGGGACGCGCTGATGTACTTCCCGGCGGCCAAGCGGATGCACCACGCCTACAAGGGCGGGCTGCTCTACCACACCTGGTCGATGCTTCGGGACGCCAAGGCCCTGGCGCCGCTCTACCCCTTCCTCGACGCCGAGCTGCTCTACGCCGGCGTCATGCTCCACGACCTCGGCAAGTCCGTCGAAATGCTGTCGGACCAGAACGGGTCGGTGTCGGATTACTCGAAAGAAGGGAAGCTCCTCGGCCACATCATCACCGGCGTCGTCGCCATCGACGAGTACGGCAAAAAGCTCGGTACCGATCCCGAGCTGGTGCTCCAGCTCAAGCACATGGTGCTGTCCCACCACTACGAGCCCGAATTCGGCTCGCCGACGAAGCCGATGTTCGCCGAAGCGGAAATGCTGCACTATCTGGACGTCATCGACGCCCGGATGAACACGATGGAAAAGATTCAGGCCAACACCAAACCCGGCGGCTTCTCTGAAAAGGTCTGGGGCCTCGAAGGCATCCAGGTGTACCACCGGCCGGACGCCAAGGCATGATCCGGACCATCGTCTGGATCGACGCCTTAGACGAAGCGCTTGATCCAATTGAAGAGGCCCGGCTGACGCTGCTGCTCGAGCGCCTCGGCAGGGCCGGCATCGACGTCGCCCGCTGGGACGCGCTGAGCGTCCCCGAGGGGCTGACGGTTGAGGCAGTGCCGGCGCTGGTCATCGACGGCGAGGTGAAATGCGCCGGGCGTCACCCGAGCGCGGAAGAATGGCGGCAGTGGATTGATTTTGACGCGCTGCCCCGCAGCTGCGGCTGTGCGGCGGGCGGCTGTGCCGGCTGCCCGGGACGGGCGGTGTGTCACGGAGCGTGAAGAAAAAAGCGTAAAATAAAAATGGACATTCAAGTATACAGGACAGAAAGAAAACGCATGCGTCACGGCGTGCGGGCTTACGCGGCCTACCTGCTGGAGACCGTGTATAAGCGCAGCACGCCCATTGGAATTGGTGAGTTTGGCAAGCCGGAAATCGCCCAGATCGGCGGCGCGCCGCTGTATTTCAACGGCGCCGACTCCGGGGATTGGGTGATCTGCGCCTTTGCGGACCGGCCCATCGGCGTCGACCTCGAGCGGGTCCGCACCGATAGGCGGGTCCTCAGTGTGGCCAGACGGATGTTTGGGAAGGTTGAGGCGGCCGCCCTGGAGCAGATGCCGATTCGGCGGCGCAGCCGCGTCTTCGCCGAGGCGTGGGCTAAGCGGGAGGCCGTGATGAAGTGGACCGGCCGCGGCTTCAACCTGCCGATGGCCGAGATTCAGATCGACGGCGAACGGCCCTCCGGCCCGGACCTGCCCGACGACCTCGCCCTGTTCGCGATTCCCGGCTTCGACAGCCGGCGGTACGCGGCGTGGCTCTGCGGCCAATATAAAGAAAAACCCCGGATCACGCTGATCCGGGATTAAATAAAGGGTCCAATTATTTTTCGATGACAGTGCGCTGCTGCTGCACATTGCCGCTGTGGTTCACGGAATGGGTGAACCATTCGAACTGTTCGACGGGATTATTGGAATCATTTGTGTAAGCGGACGGGTTGTGGCTTCCCAGCGACCAGGCCAGAAAACAGCCGGAGATCAGCATCACTGCGACGAGTACAATAATCACGATCTTCAGTTTCATTCAGCGTCTCCTTTACATCGGGTGATTCGGTATAACCTTTAGCATTCCTTTATTGTACCCAAAAAAAAGGAAAATGTACAGAAAAAAACAGAAAACACACGTAAAAACACATAAAATTTTAAGAACAATCAGGTGATCACATGACAGACAAGACCCAAACAGGCGAAACGGCGCAGATGGCGGAGGTCTACGTTCGGGAAATGGCGAAATTCTACAAGGTGCTCGGGGACGAAACCCGGCTGAGAATTTTGTACGCCCTGTCCCAGAAGGAGCGGTGCGTGACCGATTTGGTCGACATCCTGGGCATGAGCCAGTCCTCGGTGTCCCACCAGCTGCGCATCCTCCGGGACAACGGCCAGGTGCGCACCCGCCGGGACGGCCGCAACATCTACTACTCCCTCGACGACAAGCACGTCCTCGACATCTTCCAGGAAGCCCTCCAGCACATCAGCCACCGCATGGCCGAGGGCAAGATTCCGAGAAACTAAAAAGAGCGGACCGCTTTCTCTCAAATTTTTTAGGCTTGAGAGAAGCGCCGCTCTTTTTTGTTGACAATGATTTAGACCTTGAGCTCCAGAATCGTGTTGTACAACAGGGTCGTTTTGTAAGGCTTCAGCGTCAGGTCCTTGTGGTGGTGGCCGGCGAACCACTGACGCCAGGTGGCCCGGTCGGCGATCTTCTGGAGCATCTTCGCGACGGTCGGTTTGCGGACGCCCCGGGGCGAGAAGGGCTTGACGAAAATGGCCTTCTGCAGCTTGTAGGGCAGGGTGTGGGTGACGATGTAGTCGGCGTGGCGGTCGTGGGCGTCCAGGTTGGCCAGAGCCCGTTTCAGCATCACCTTGTCGGGGATCTCCTCGGGCCACCAGCTCTTGCCGGGAAGCCGCGTCTTGCGGTCCGCGCTGGGCGCGCCGCCCATGGCCAGGATCGTGAAATCCCCCTGGGAAGCGGGAATCGTGTAGTAGCCGCCGTTCTGCAGGTAGAGGGGCCCGCGCCGCCCGTCCATCGTGTAGACCTTGTCGCCGCACCAGTCGAATGTGCCGAGCTCGTGGTAGATGCGGTCGTAATTTTCGTGGTTGCCGAGGCAGGTCGCGAACTGCAGGCCGTACTGCTCGTAGAGGGCCCGGTACATCGCCCGGACCGAGCGCTCCCAGTCGTCGGGCTTGGTCTCGAATATGGCGCCGAAATCGCCGCAGACGAGCATCAGCTTTTTGGCCGGGTCGGCGGACAGGGCGCCGCCCTGCTGGTCGATCAGCAGCTCGATCTTCTGGATGTCGATGGAGCCGTGAATGTCGCCGGTGATGAAGACCCGGCTGTAGGCGCCGCTCATGACTGCGCCTGCCAGGCCGACAGCACCGCGGCGTAGACGTCGGGGAAGGGCACGCCGGCGGCTTCAGCCAGCTGGTCCACCGTGTCAAATTCCGGGACGCCCCGGCGTTTTCCGCTGCGGGTCGTCACCTTGACCTTCGCCGGGCCCCAGGGCGTGTCGACGGTTTCGATGGTTCGGGGGAGCACTGAGCGGGCCACCGGGAAGGAACGGATGCCGATGGTCGTCGTTTCGGCGAAAATCAGCGCCTCGAGGGCCGCCTGATCCGTCTGTCGGCAGAGCACGGTGAGCACGGCCCCCGGGCGGTTCTTTTTCATGACCACCGGCGTGACTGTGGCGTCGAGGGCGCCGGCGCTTATCAGCTTCGTGACGATTCGGCCGAGAATCTCTCCGGTGCAGTCGTCGAGGTTGGCTTCGAGCTGGACGACGTGTTGCGCATCGGAGGCCGAATCAAAAGGGCGGGCACCGCCTTCCGGTTCGATCAGGAAGAGGCGCAGGAGATTGGCCGCGTCGGTGTAGGCGCGTTTGCCGGCGCCGACCCCGGTTTTCAGGATCGTGAAGGGCTGGGGCAGGGTTTTGGTCGTCATCACCGCGGCGGCGATGGCCGCGCCCGTAGGGGTGATGCGTTCGCCCTGGAGCCCGGCCAGGCGCAGCGGCAGGCCGTGGGCCTCGGCGAGGTTGACCACCGCCGGCACCGGCACCGGCATCCGGCCGTGGGCGCAGCGCACGTGGCCGACGCCCTCGTTGATGAACGGGATGACGACGTCGGTAAAGCCGAGCTGGGTCTTCAAATTGTCGAAGCAGACCGCCGCCGCGGTGATGTCGACGATGGAATCGACGGCGCCGACTTCGTGAAAGTGGACGTGGTCGATGTCGGAGCCGTGGGCCTTGGCTTCGGCCGCGGCCAGGTGGTCAAAGATGGTTTCAGCCAGCGCCCGGGCGCCGTCGGTCATGGTGCCGCCGGCCAGAATCTGTTTGACCTCGGCCAGGGTGCGGTGCACGTGGCCGTGATGGTGATCGTGATCGCCGTGGTCATGGCTGTGATCGTGGTCGTGGTCATGGTCGTGATGATGGCCGTGATCATGATGGTGATGATCGTCGTCACTGCCGTAGAGATAAGCCATATCGTGATCGTGATTGTCCAGCGGCGCGTCGAGCACCACGTCGAAATCGCAGGCATCGATGCCGGAGACGGCTCGGCGGCCGATTTCGATGGTGTAGCCGGAAAGCGGCAGGCTGTCCAGCGCCTGCATCAGCACGGCGCGGTCGGCGCCGAGATCGAGCATCGCGCCGACGGTCATGTCTC
>Ga0256406_1005205_pt1 | contig 14091 bp, 15 predicted proteins | sample RumenRJG_03DNA_FD_185986 | JGI IMG/M metagenome (GOLD analysis project Ga0256406, IMG submission 185986) | Bovine rumen microbial communities from Lethbridge, Alberta, Canada - RJG_03 | ecosystem: Host-associated > Mammals > Digestive system > Stomach > Rumen | place: Canada: Alberta | collected...
GGATCGAACTCAAAGAACATACTGTGGGTCGATTTCTGCCGCTAACCCAATTATACAGAAAAATTGAACTCCCACCGGTTTTATTTACGGTGGCAACGGCGCCGATATGTGTAATTGGGGAGCTGTCACGAAGTGACTGAGGGGTTGTACTATCGAACAAATCGAAATTGGGCTTGAAGGTAAACTCATCCCTGGGAGCTCCCGCGACGGGGGAGGGGGAACTGTACAAATGAGGAAAAATTCTCCCGGTGCAGATGAGAGCCGAAGGCAAAATCAAAAACTGCGCCCGAAAGGCGCCACCATCCCGACAATCCCGAACCATCCCCGGAATTCCCGACAACCCCGAAACAAAAGTCATTCCGCCTGCAGTTCCCCTTTCACAACTGTGAACAATCTCCCCTGCCGCAGATGAGAGCCGAAGGCAAATCAAAAACTGCGCCCGAAGGGCGCCACCATCCCGACAATCCCGAACCATCCCCGGAATTCCCGACAACCCCGAAACAAAAGTCATTCCGCCTGCAGTTCCCCTTTCACAACTGTGAACAATCTCCCCTGCCGCAGATGAGGGCCGAAGGCAAAATCAAAACTGCGCCCGAAGGGCGCCACCTTCCCGATCACCCCGATCACCCCGACCGCCCCGATCACCCCGAAACAAAAGTCATTCCTCCTATAGTTATCTTTTCAAAATCAAGTATTTCACAAGGAAAAAGATATGATCCAAATCACCAATCTCACCGTCAGATTTCCGGACGGTAAAGGTTCCACCCTGACGGCCCTTTCGGTTCCTTCCTTTACACTGGAAGAGGGGGGGCTCACCTGCGTTACAGGTCCCTCAGGCACGGGGAAGACCACCTTCCTTCACTGCCTTTCGGGCCTCCTCACGCCCACTACGGGGACCATTCAGGTGGGAAAGGAAGTCATCACTTCTCTTCCGCAAGAAAAGCGCTGCGCTTTCCGCGCGAAGAAGGTGGGCTATGTCTTCCAGAAGCCTTTACTTCTTCCCTATCTGACCGTGGCTGAAAATATCCGCCTTTCCGCTTCCTTTGCGGGTGAAAGTGTGACAGACGAAGAAATTTCCAATCTTCTGGCAGAAGTGAACCTCAAAGGCCTCGAAGGACGCTATCCCGATACCCTCTCGGGAGGCCAGCAGCAGAGAGTTTCCTTCCTCCGTGCCATCGTGAGGAAACCGTCCCTTCTTCTGGCCGATGAACCGACGGCAGCCCTGGACCGGACGAACGGAGAGAGGCTGATGCAGATCCTTCTGGACTATCAGAAAGGGACCGGCTGCTACCTCCTCTGCGCCACCCATGATACCCATGTGATGAGCTTATTTCCTAAACGGTACGACATGCAGGAAGGAGGGTTCTTATGATTCGTCTTGCTTTCCTCTCCCTTGTGAGACGGCCGCTCCGGCAGTTTCTCCTCTTTCTGCTCATTGTCCTGACGGCAGCCGTTCCTGTTTTTATCCTGCAGGTGACGGGCGGTCTTTACGAAGGAATCAACCGGGCAGTGAGCCCCTTTCCGATTCTTGTGGGCGACAAAGGCTCGGCCTACCAGCTGGTGCTGAATACGGTCTTCCTCCGCGACCGTCCTTTGGGAAATATCAAATGGAGCGAAAAAGAAAAACTGGAAGCTTCCGGCAAAGTGCAGGCGGTCTATCCCCTTGGCTTTGGTGACAACTACCGCGGTTTCCGCATAGCCGGGACGGACCCGTCACTTTTTACATACCGTCCCAATAAAAAAGAAGATCCCTGGCTTTCTCTTTCTGAGGGCAAAATCTTCGCGGCAGACGGAGAAGCCGTCATCGGAAGTGAAACCGCCCGCCTCACGGGACTTAAAGTGGGGGATACCTTCAAATCCATCCATGGCACAGCCTCCAAAGGCCATGAACATAAACATCCCTTCAAAGTGACAGGGATTCTCAAATCCACGGGCGGCCCCTATGATACGGCCATCTTTATTTCCATGGAAGACGTATGGGAAGCCCACGGAGGAGAAGCGGTCGATCCATCCGACCGTCAGGTCACGACGCTCCTCGTAGTACCGAAAGGCTACAAAGAAGCCATGCAGCTCCTCTCCGAATACCAGAGAAATAAAGACGTCCAGATGGTCTTCCCCTCCCAGTCCGTCATCTCCCTCTATGCCATGGTGGGCCAGACACAGAACTTCTGGAAAATCCTCATTTCCTCCATGCTCGGTATTTCCCTCTTAATTACCCTCCTCGTCATGTACTGGAGCGGCCTGGGCCGGATGAAAGAACTGGCCCTCCTCGAAGCCCTGGGCGCAGGGAAAGGAGATATCCGGAAACTCCTTCTCGCCGAAGAAGGCATGCTCCTCTTCGCAGGAAGCTTAATGGGATGGCTCGCTGCCTATGGGGCCACCCTCGCCGCAGCCAGAGCCGTTTCCGGCGGAGCGGCCATCACCATGGTCACCACCCCCGACTGGCGGGGATTCCTCATCATTCCGATCATAACCATCATAGGAATGATCGCAGGACTCGTCCCGGCTGTCATGGTGGGAAAGAAAGATGTGAGTGAGTATCTGTGACATTTGAATGGAAATACGGTTTATCTCATTCGAGGTAATCGTTCTTCGTTGTTCGTGATTCGTTCTTCGTGAAGGTGGCGCCCCTTGGAAATAAGGGGTGCCATTTTTATATGCAGATAATGAATAGAAAAAGAGGTAAACTTTGATTCTGCAAAGTTTGCCTCTTTTAGTGATTTATTTCTGGCGAGAAGAGAAATTTATTTTGCTTCATGCAATACCCTCAAGGGGATCTTTTACAGCTTTTGCACTGTATATTTCTTCCGGCGCTATATCTATGACATCATAGGGATCGCGGTTTCCGGTAAGATCAAAAGCCAATGTATCGTTCATGACGGTCAGTGATTTGCGGAACAGGACTTTATCGAGCAGCGGCTCAAATACAGTGCCCGGTTTCAGCAGGGGGGACATATCATAGAGATGGACACTGCCATCATCGAACCAGGCATATACCTGGTATTCCTTCCCTGCAAGGACCTGTACGACCTGGGGAATGTATTCGGAAATCATACTATTCACCCCTTTACCAGTGGAGAAATCTTTCTTGGCTTTTGTCCGGAACGGACAAGATTCCAGTTCTCCATCAATTCCGCCTCATGCAGGACGCACCATGCCAGAACGAGTTTCAATTGTTTTCCGGGGAGGAAGCCCTTGAATGCGACCTGATTCTGTATATCAATCAGGGCACGATATCCGCCATAAGCTGCATGAATATGCGGCGGATTATGATCACTGTAATTAATCGTAATATGAATTCCGAAAAACTCGCTAATTTCAGGCATTTTAATCCCTCCTTTTCTGTATTATACCATTTTGGAAGAAGCAGTTTCTTAGAATAAATATTTTTCAGAAATGCAGCGAATGGTAAAATCTTCACATCCGGAAAGTTTACAAGTTTTTACAGTTAGTAGTTTCATTGTCAGTAATATAGTAATATTAGAAATAGCAAAGAGGTGAAATTATGGAAGAAATCAAATGGACCGTTACTACGGCCATTTCCTATGCAAAAACGATAGACCCGAAAGCCAGGGCGCAGATTCAGCGCATGTGCAGCTATGATGTGACGAAAGGAAGCCGGGTCCGTATCATGCCGGATGTGCATTTCGGAAAGGGCTGCACTATCGGAACTACGATGACCATCATTGATAAAGCTGTACCAAACATTGCAGGTGTAGACCTGGGCTGCGGCATGTATACGGTAGATCTGGGAAACCAGCTTATAGATTATAGAAAATTTGATGAAGCGGCACACTTTGTGCCTTCCGGCTTTAATGTATGGGATGAAAAACAGGTAGATTTTGACCTCACAAAACTATACTGTTATGAAATGCTTAGAAAAGTAGACCGCATCGGCTGCAGTCTGGGAACCCTGGGTGGGGGTAATCATTTCATTGAAATCGAAGAAAAGAAAAAGGGCGGCCATGTCCTTGTGATTCACTCCGGCAGCCGCAATCTGGGAAAGCAGGTGGCGGAGCTCTATCAGAGAAAAGCTGTGGAACTCATTGCCCGTCAGGGGCTTTTCAAGGAAAAAATGGGAGAAATCATTGCCAGATGCAAGGCGGAAGGACGGGAAAAGGACATCTAGCGTGAGATTCAGGTTCTTCGCACAGAAGAGAAAAAGGTGGACATCCCAGAAGATCTCTGCTATCTTTCCGGAAAATATCTGGACATGTACCTTCACGATGTGGCTATCTGCCAGCTTTTTGCCAGACTGAACAGGGAAACCATGGCCAAAGTCCTCCTCGAAAAGACCGGTCTCATCGCAGGGGAGGCTTTTCATACCATTCATAACTATATCGACGTGGACGAGCGAATTCTTCGCAAAGGCGCTATCGCGGCCCATCGGGGAGAAAAAGTGCTCATCCCCATCAATATGAGAGATGGCAGTATCCTTGCCATAGGCAAAGGCAATCCCGAATGGAACAACTCCGCGCCTCACGGAGCCGGACGCCTCATGTCCAGAATGCAGGCAAAGAAAATCCTCACTGTAGAAGAATATCAAAAAGAAATGGAAGGCATCTATACCACTTCCGTCAATCAGGGAACTCTCGATGAGGCGCCTATGGCTTATAAATCCATGGACGATATCCTCTCCGTGCTGGACGAAACGGCAGAAGTATTGGAAATCATGAAACCGGTCTATAACTTCAAGGCCGGAGAAGAATAAATTCTCTAAAGTAAAAAGCAGCCGGTTTCACTGCTATGTGAAACCGACTGCTTTTATATTTCCCCAAAGGGAGACTTATCCGAAAAGGACTTCTATTTCCCGTTCTGCCTGATCAATGGTCATTCCGTCAAAGAGAGGGGCATGCTCAAATTTTTCCAGGCATTCCCTTTGTGTATTTCCCCGGAAATGCCAGGTGGTCAGATAAATTTTCTCTTTTGGATTCGTATTGTCATATTCATCCATGTGCAGATCAAGTGAATGGGCTCCTTCTATGGTCAGAGTCTCCAGAAAATAAAATTTATTTCTGAATACAAATTCCTTCTCCGGCCCGCCCATAGTCAGGATATCATTTATAAATTCATCAATGGAATTGCCCTTCATATATACCTCACTTCATTTGGAATGAGAAACAAGTAATTCGTTTCAGGCATTGAAAAAAGCCTTCCAAAGGCTTAGGAGGCTCTCTTCAACTTCAATCGAGAACAGAGGAAGCCATTCCGCGGCCACGGAATGAATCGGCTGCCTCTTTTCTATGACCATTATACCATACTTTTAAGATCTATTGGCCTTATTTTTTATCTACACTTTCCGGTTTCCCGCAAATGAGACTCGATATTCCCGATTCAGAAGCTATGGAAGACGAAAAATAAAATATAAAAAGGGCGCCCATATGAATTTCAGGGCGCCAACCTGCACGCTCCACGGATCACGGGCTACGGATCACGATTATCAGGAATGACTCTTGACAAAGCGGCGCACAGGTGGCTATACTGAGAATAACTTCTAATGAAAGGAAAGGATTCCCATGAGACAGGCAGCTTTTGTAAAAGCATACGCAGCCTTTACCTATAGCTATTATGGCTATGGTTATTTTGACGTGCGCAGCCGGGTCTCGGAATCTTTCTAAGTATGGATTCTAAAAAGGACAGACTCCGGCGAGCCTGTCCTTATTTTTTTAGAGATTAGAAGGAAATTTCATTGTTTTTCCCTGGATTCAGCATGGCCATTGCAGAATTGTAGAAATAGAAACTGGCCGTGAGGGAAAAGTAAAAGCAGAAGCCGGAAGGCAGAGGAGGATTATTATGATTATTGTCATGAAACAGAATGCACCGCTTATTGAAATCGAAAATCTGGAAGCAGAACTCCGGGAGAAAGGTTTCCAGGTAGACCGTTCCAAAGGTTCCAGCAAAGTGGTGCTTGGACTTGTAGGCGATACGTCGGGTCTCGATGAGAGGGATTTCCTCTCCAATGAATGGGTGGACAAGGTCATGCGCGTGCAGGAGCCTTACAAAAGGGCGAGCCGCGCCTTCCATCCCCAGGATTCGGTCATCGATGTGAGCGGAGTCAAAGTGGGCGGAAAGAAACTGGTGGTCATGGCCGGTCCCTGCTCCATCGAGACACCTGAGCAGATGGCCATTATTTCCAAATCCGTCAAAGCTTCCGGCGCATCCATGCTCCGAGGCGGCGCTTTCAAACCGAGAACGTCTCCCTACTCTTTCCAGGGACTTGGTGAAAAAGGGCTGGACATGCTCATTTCTGCTGCCAGAAATGTGGACCTTCCCGTGGTCACCGAGCTCATGAGTGCCGATAAAATCGGGACCTTCCTCGAAAAGAAAGTGGACCTCATCCAGATCGGCGCGAGAAATATGCAGAATTTCGACCTGCTGAAAGCTGTGGGCCGTCTCAATGTGCCGGTCCTCCTGAAAAGGGGTATGTCTGCCACCATCGAAGAATGGCTGATGAGCGCTGAATACATCATGTCCGAAGGCAATCATAATGTCATCCTCTGCGAAAGAGGCATCCGCACCTTCGAAAAAGCAACAAGAAATACTTTAGACCTTTCTGCCGTAGCAGCGGTCAAACGCATGAGCCACCTGCCGGTCATTGTCGACCCCAGCCATGCCACCGGCCGCCGCTGGATGGTGGAATCCATGGCCATGGCTGCCATTGCGGCCGGAGCCGATGGAATCATGTGCGAAGTTCATAACGATCCGGAACACGCCTGGTGCGACGGGGCGGAATCCATCACCCCCGAAACCTTCGACCACCTCATGGGCCGCCTGAAACAGCTGGCGCCGATTGTTGGGCGGGAAATCTGAGAGCAGGAAGGAAACTGCGCTTACGCCTGACTTTGAGAAATCGGATTGCGGATTTGGGATTGCGGATTGCGGGAAGGTGTGCCGCTGATGCGGCACAAATATGTATGGAGACTCTGCACAGGCGCAATACCTGTCAATGGAGCTGAAGATTTTTCCTTTTCTCTCCGGGCCAAAGGCCTAAGGCCCGCAGGGCCGATATATATGATTGGTTCGCGAAGCGAACCATATCCTTCCCGAAATCCCAAATCCGAAATCCCCAATCCGATTCCTTCTTACAGAGCAGCCATTATATAATATATACATATATAAGTAAAAGGATATCGATTATGGACAGCAATCATCACTTTACCGATCAAACCATCGCCATCGTCGGCCTGGGGCTCATGGGCGGCTCTTTTGCCCATCGCTTCCATGCCCTCGGGTGCCACGTGATCGGGCTGAACCGCACGAAGTCCGTGGCAGAGACGGCGAAAAATCTTCATCTGGTGGATTCCATCGAGGAAGAAGACCTGAAAAAAGCAGATATCGTCATTTTCTGTACGCCTGCCGAGGCGACCCTTACCTTTATCAAAACCCATCTGGACCTTTTCAAAGAAGGAGCGGTGCTCACGGATATCGCGGGGGTGAAGAAGGATTTTTCCCGCCGCATCCGTGCATTTCTCAGAAAGGACCTGGATTTCGTCTCCGGCCATCCCATGTGCGGGAGGGAAGGGGCGGGCCTTTTCCAGTCGGACGGAGGCATATTTCACAATGCCAATTACATATTGATTCCGGAAGAAGGAAACAGGCCGGAGAATCTGAAACTCATCGAAGATATGGCCTATGCCCTGGGCTGCAGCCATGTGGCGGTGGTGACGGCAGAAGAGCATGACCGGGCCATCGCCTACACCTCGGACCTCACCCACATACTGGCGACGACCCTTATGAACAGCCGGTCCTATAATGAAAATACGAAATATTTCACCGGTGGTTCTTTCCGGGATATGACGAGGATTGCAGATATCAATGCCTGGCTCTGGCGGGAGCTTTTCCTGGCGAACCGGGAGAAACTCCTGGATGAAATCGACCGTTTCTCGGCAGCCCTTGCGGAAATCCGCACAGCCATCGACGGGAAAGATGATCAAGAAATAGAAGCGTTTTTAAATAAAGCGGGTCAAAGAAAGAGGGAAATGAAAAACAATGGCTAAAGTAAAGGTCAATCTGGGAAAAGATTCTTACGAAATCGAAATCAGAAGGGGACTTCTGGAGGAAGTGGGCGAAAGGATTAAGGCCATTACTCCGAAAGCAGAAAAAGTGGCGGTCATTACCGATGACAATGTATCCGCCATTTACGGAGCCCGCTTTAAAAAGATTCTGGAAAAGTCCGGCTTTGAAGTGCGCATCATTTCCTTCCCGGCAGGAGAAGAAAGCAAGAACCTCGGCACTTTCGGCAATGTGCTGAATACGCTGGCCGAATTCGACATGTCCAGAAGCGACGTGCTGGTCACCCTTTCGGGCGGAGTCCCGGGCGATCTGGGCGGCTTTGCAGCGTCCGCCTACATGCGGGGCATTCCCTTTTACCAGATTCCGACTTCCATCCTTGCCCAGATTGATTCTTCCGTAGGCGGCAAAGTGGCGGTGGACCTGCCTGGCGGAAAAAATCTGGCCGGCGCCTTCTACCAGCCCAAAGGGGTCTTCATCGATCCGGACCTTCTGGAAACCCTCCCCACCCGCTACGTCCACGATGGTCTTGCAGAAGCTGTGAAATACGGCTGCATCGGAGATTCCGAGCTTTTTGAAATATTCGAATCCCTCAAAGACCGGGAAGATCTGAAAGCCCATATGGAAGAAATCATCCTTCACTGCGTACTCCAGAAAGCAAGGGTAGTGGAAGAAGACCAGTTTGATAACGGAGGCCGGCAGGTGCTGAACTTCGGTCATACCATCGGTCACGGGATTGAAAGGTATTTCAACTACGGTACCTACACCCACGGAGAAGGAGTGGCCATGGGTATGAGCCTCATCACCGCCCGGTCCGAAAAACTGGGAATCACGGAAAAAGGGACTACGGAACGCCTCCTGGCAGTGCTGAAGAAACTTTCCCTGCCTACCTCCATCGGTATCCCCGCCCATGAACTCATTCCGGAAATCATGCATGACAAAAAGCGGCGGGGCAGGAAAATCACCCTGGTGCTCCTTGAAAAAATCGGGAAATCGAAGCTTCTCACCATTTCCACCGATGAACTTTCGAAATATATTTCCACCGGACAGGCCTGATTATGGATATAACCATTGAACCGAAACCACTGGAAGGGACCCTACGCATTCCTTCCTCCAAGAGCATGACCCACAGGGAACTCATTGCGGCGGCCCTGGCCGAAGGAGAGACGAAAGTCACCGGCGTTACCTGGTCCCAGGATATAGAAGCGACGGTCCGCATTCTTTCCCTCTTTGGCGCAGAAATTGCAAAAGAAGAAACGGAAGAAGGCATAACCGTCACCATCGACGGAGGACTGAAGAAACGGAAAGAAATCCTCACCGCCGATGCGGGGGAATCGGGCTCGACGCTCCGCTTCCTCATCCCCCTGGGCCTTCTCTCGGGAAATCACGTCATTTATACAGGCCGGGGCAGGCTCTCTGAAAGGCCCTTGACGCCGTACTATGAGATTTTTGACGAAAAACGTATTTCCTATCAAACAAAAGGGGGCCTCCCGCTCGAAGTGGAAGGAAATCTTCCCGCCGGTCTCTATGAACTTCCGGGGAACGTTTCCTCCCAGTTTTTCACGGGCCTTCTCTTTGCGCTGCCCCTCGCAGCGGGAGATTCATTGCTGAGGAGTACCACAGCCCTCGAATCCGAAAGTTACGTGGAAATGACGCTGGATACCCTTGCCCGCCATGGGATTACCATCTACAAAAAAGCTTCCGGCCTTTACGAAATTCCGGGCGGTCAGCACTATAAGGCAGGTACTTTTGCGGTGGAAGGCGACTACTCCCAGGCCGCCTTCTGGCTCGTTTCCGGCCTTGCCGGCGGAAAAATGACGCTCACCGGACTTTCGGATACGTCCCTTCAGGGAGATCAAGGCATCCTTCAGATTCTCGAATCCATGGGAGGCCATATTTCCAAAGGTGGACCTATCATCGCAGAGACTTCTGCCACCCATGGAACGGTGATGGATGCGGAAAATGTGCCCGATTTAGTGCCGGCAGTGGCAGCTCTGGCCGCCGTAAGCGAAGGACGGACGGAAATCATCCATGGCGAAAGGGTGCGCCTCAAAGAATGTGACCGCCTCCATGCCATGGCTGCGGAACTCAATAAACTGGGAGCAGACGTGACGGAACGGCCCGACGGACTTATGATTGAAGGGAAGAAATCCCTCCGCGGGGGAAAAGTTTCCTCCTGGAACGACCATCGGATTGCCATGGCCCTGGCGGCCATTACGCCAAAGCTCGAAGGACCCCTTACCATCGAAGGAGCAGAAAGCGTAAAGAAATCCTATCCCGGATTCTGGGAAGATTTTAAGAAAGCAGGAGGCAGACTCCTATGAGCGATACATTTGGACAGACCATAAGGGTCACCATTTTCGGCGAATCCCACGGACCGGCCATCGGCTGCGTGATTGACGGCCTCCCGGCAGGCCTTTCCTTTGACTGGGACGAAGTGAAACGGGAAATGGCCCGCCGCGCACCGGGAAGCTCGAACCTCGCCACGCCCCGCAAGGAAAAGGATGAATTTGAGATTCTTTCCGGCTATTTCAATGATCATACCACCGGCACCGCCCTTGCCATGGAAATCAGGAATAAGAACCAGCATTCCAAAGATTACAGCGAACTGAAAGTGAAAATGCGCCCCGGCCATGCGGATTATACGGGCCATGTGAAATACGGGGGCTTTAACGACTATCGGGGAGGCGGCCACTTCTCCGGACGCATCACGGCACCTCTGACTTTTGCAGGAGCCCTGGCCAAACAGGTCCTGGCAAAGGAAGGAATCTATATCGGCGCCCATGCGGCCGAAGTCCATGGAATCAAGGACAGACCTTTCAATCCCATGGGAGAAAGCCCGGAACTTTTCAAAAAACTTTCCCTTTCCAAGCTGCCCGTGCTGGATGAAGAAAAAGGAAAGGAAATGGAAGAAGAAATCCTTTCCGCCCGGAATGAGGGAGATTCCGTGGGAGGCATTGTGGAATGCCAGATCATGGGCCTCCCCGTGGGTCTGGGAGACCCTTTCTTTGATTCCCTGGAAAGCGAACTGGCCCATATGATGTTCTCCGTACCGGCGGTGAAGGGCCTTGAATTTGGGGAAGGGTTCGGATTTGCAAGATTGAAAGGGTCCGAAGCCAATGATGAAATGTCTTATGAAGAAGGAAAAGTGGAAGTGGTGACGAACCACAATGGAGGCATTCTGGGCGGTATTTCCGGCGGAAGTCCCGTGAATTTCCGCCTGGCCGTGAAACCCACCGCCTCCATCGGAAAAAAACAGCACACCGTGGATATTTCCAGAGGAGAAAACGCAGACCTTTCCATCTCCGGCCGTCACGACCCATGCATCATTCCCCGGGCTATACCCGTCATTGAAGCGGCAGCGGCCTGGGTCATTCTGGACATTCTTCTAACCGACAGGAGCAGAACTTATGGACGATAAAATTTTACGAGTCGGCTGCTACGGAGCCAAAGGTTCCTATACCTATGAAGCCATGGAGCAGCAGTTTGGCGATAAACCGAGGGAAGAATCCTATTTCCCCCTCTTTGAAGACGTCATGCAGGCGGTAAAAGAAGGGGATGTCGATTACGGGGTAGTCCCTATCGAAAATTCCTCCACCGGAGGCATTACCGAAGTGTACGATCTTATCCGGCGGTACAACTGTGCCGTAGTGGGAGAGCAGATCGTAAAAATCGAGCACAACCTCATCGCCCTGCCGGGGACGAAACTGGAAGACATCGATACCGTCTTCTCCCATCCCCAGGGATTTGCCCAGTGCCGTCCCTTCTTCAATAAACACAGAAACTGGACCCTGAAGCCCTACTTCTCCACCTCAAGGAGCGCGGAAAAAGTAGCGGAAGACAAGAAGAAAAACCAGGCAGCCGTGGCTTCGAAGACAGCTGCCCGCCTCTATGGCCTCGAAGTGATTGCGGAAAATATTTTCTTCAACTCCAGCAACTACACGAGATTCTTCATCATCGGGCCGAAAATGGAAATCACTGAAAAGTCCGACAAAATCACCCTCGTCCTGGCGGTGCGCCACGAACCGGGCGCCCTTTACCACGTGCTGGGCTACTTCTTCTACGGAGGAATGAATATGACCCATCTGGAATCCCGCCCCATGGAAGGAAGACCCTTCGAATACTTCTTCCACATCGACGTTATGGGCCGCCTCGAAGATCCGGCCAACGCACAGACACTCCGGGGCCTAAAGTCCATGAGCACCTATTTCCACATCCTCGGCAACTACCCGAGCTTCCACAAGGAGGAAACATGAGACTCGCCCTTTTGGGTGAAGTCCTGGGACACAGCCTGTCTCCGGTGATTCACCAGAAACTTTTTGAAATAGAACACATCGATTCCACCTACGAACTGGAAGAAATAGCCAGGCCCGTCTTCGACTCTGAACTCCGGCATGCATTAGAAACCTTCGACGGAATGAACGTGACCATCCCCTACAAAGTGGACGTCATTCCCTACCTGGATGAACTTTCCTCCGAAGCAAAAACCATAGGCGCAGTGAATACCATTGCGAAAAAAGAGGGAAAACTCATCGGTTACAATACGGACTACACCGGATTCAAGCGGACCCTGGATTTAATCGGCGCGGAAGTTTCCGGAAAACCCACGGTGGTCCTCGGCCACGGAGGGGCCTCCCGGGCCGTGATCCAGTGCCTTTTCGACGAAAAAGCCTCCTCCATCACCGTCATCAGCCGCCATCCGGAGAAAGTGGATGAAGAATTCCTCACTTTCGCAAAAAATAGACAGGTAGAAATCAAAGGCTACGACTCCCTCACACCGGAAGGCGACAAATACCTCCTCGTCAATGCGACACCGGTGGGCATGTATCCGAAAGTCGGCGTATCGCCCATTCCCGCAGACGCAGCGGCAGCCTTTCCGAAAGTCATCGATATCATCTACAATCCGGAAGAGACGCAGCTCCTTAAAGATGCCAAAAATGCAGACAAATCGAACGGCATGTACATGCTCGTCATGCAGGCCATGGCGGCTGAAGAAATATGGATGGACCGAGAAATTTCTCCCCAAGTGGCAGCGAAAATTGCAAAGGACATGATGAAATGAAAAATATCGTCCTCATCGGCATGCCGGGAAGCGGCAAAACCACCTTCGGCAAAGCCATAGCCGAAATCCTCTCAAGAACCTTCATCGATGCCGACGACTACCTCGAAGCAAAAGAAAAAAGGACCATCAAAAGCTTCTTCGCGGAAAGCGAAAAAGCCTTCCGGGATGCAGAAGAAAGGACCATCAGGGACCTCTCCTCCCGGCAGGACCTCATCATCGCCACCGGCGGTGGAGTGGTCAAAAGAAATGAAAATATCCTTCGCCTCCATCAGACAGGACTCATCCTCTTCATAGACCGGAAACCGGATGACATCGTCTCTGACGTGGAAGTGGGCACAAGGCCCCTTTTAGCCGATGGCCCGCAGAAAGTCTACGACCTCTATCGGGAAAGAATAGACATGTACCGCAGCGCAGCCGATGAAATCCTCTCCAATACAGGGAGCGAAAAAGAAGTGCTTCAGCAGATGATGGAAGTCATTCATAAATATGGGCTGGATTAAATAAAGGCGAATCGTGATTCGTGATTCGTGAAGGTGGGCGCCTTGAAATCATACAGGCGCCCCTTTTTATTTTGGAAACATAAGTCTTCGATGACCTTTGTTTCGGGATTGTCGGGGGTCCCTGGGGCCATTTCGTGATTGTCGGGAAGGTGCGGCGCAGGGGCGGATGGGATGATTTATGTTTGCTTCTGCACGATCCATTCATGTCGAAAATGAGGATAAAGGAAATCATGATACCGGTCACCACCGTTCCTGGGATGGAAAGGTACCGGCGGAGCCGGGGAAAAGGTTGTTAAACGCTGCAAGGCATGTATGAGGCTAATTGACGAACCAATCCCCGGGACAAATGCCGCAAACGTCTCGCGAGAAGGCTTCCCCTGCGGGGAAGCTCCCGCAACAGTATGAACTTTAGTACCGAAGGCAGTTCATAAGTTGTATTTTTATTCAATTATGGCATTTTTAAATATTTCAGCGATCAGTTTTTACATGAATTCAATTCATTTCCATTTATTGCGGTTA
>Ga0256406_1005207_pt1 | contig 14091 bp, 11 predicted proteins | sample RumenRJG_03DNA_FD_185986 | JGI IMG/M metagenome (GOLD analysis project Ga0256406, IMG submission 185986) | Bovine rumen microbial communities from Lethbridge, Alberta, Canada - RJG_03 | ecosystem: Host-associated > Mammals > Digestive system > Stomach > Rumen | place: Canada: Alberta | collected...
AGGCGGAGGGTTTGGCGGAGCATTTGACCCACCCCGATGCGGATTTGCTTCCGTGCACCCTCAGCATGCTCGCCTCCGAGTACGACGCCTTGCTTGCCTATGACCGGGCGAAATACTCCTCCTTCGTCCTCCATGACATCGACGAGAAGTTCGGCGGCATGGTGGAGCGCGGGGCCACGACGTTCTGGGAGACCCTCAAAGGGAAAGACGACTTCGGCGGGGCGGGGAGCCTCTGCCACGGCTGGAGCGCCCTCCCCGCTTGCTATTACGTGATGCTAGACGCCTGAGGTTTCCGTCAAAGAGACGGGGGGGAGGAGAAGGCGAACCTTATCCTCCCCCTTTCCCGTCCGGGGCGCTATCTCTTCCCCGCGAAACTCGGCCTTTATCAAGAAAACGGCCTCCGCTTCCGCGGGGATTTGCTCTCTTTGCGAAGAAAAACGGGGGATCCTCCTATGGCCTTTTGGCCGATTCCTCCCCCTTTTCTCAGGAAGAAGTCATGAAGGAGGAGCAGAAGCTCCGCTGAAAGAGAAATGGGAAAAGCCGCCGGAGACGGCGGCTTTTTGCTTTGGCTTACTTCGCGGCTTGGATGAGGAGGTCGTTCATCGCGGAAACGAACGAGCGCTTGTCTTCGACCTCATAGCCCTCGAGGAGCAGGGCCTCTTCGTAAAGAAGCGAGCCATACTTTTTGATCTTTTCGTCGTCCGTAAGCCCTTGGATGGCTTGAAAGAGCGGGTGGTTGGGGTTGATTTCGAGCACCTTCTTGGCCTTCGGAAGGTCATGGTAGGCGTCCGCGCCGGGCTGTTCTTTGAGCGCCTTCTCCATCGAGAGCGACATCTCGCCCTTGGTGGCGATGCAGACGGGGGAGTCGACGAGCTTGTCGCTGAAGGCGACCGCGTCCACCTTGTCCCCGAGCGCCTCCTTGACGTCGTCGAGGATGCGCTTGTGCTCGGCGCTCAGCCGGTCCAGCCTCTCCTTGTCCTCTTGGCTGGTTTCCTCTAAGTCGGCGGAAGCGATGTTTTGGAACTTCTTCTGGTCGTATTCCTGCATCATCTGGATGCAGAATTCATCGATCTCGCGGTCGAAGAACAGCACGTCGACGCCTTGCTTGCGGTACTTCTCGATCTGGGGGAGCATCTTGGCCTCCTCGAGGGTCTTCCCGGCGGCATAGTAGATGCTCTTCTGCCCCTCCTTCATCGCCCCTTCGTATTGCTTGAGGGTGATTTCCTTCCCCTGATTCAGCGAGTGGAACTGAAGGAGGTCTTGGAGGCTCTCTTTCTTGAAACCATAGCTGCTGTAGATGCCGTATTTGAGGTTGTCCCCATAGACGTCGAAGAATTTTTGGTACTTCTCCGGGTCGTCTTTTTGGAGGCCCTTCAGCTTCTCGATGAGCTTCTTCTCAATCGAGTCGGCGATCCGGTGGAGGGCGGGCGAGCTTTGGAGCATCTCCCTCGAGATGTTGAGGGGGAAGTCGTCGCTGTCGACGAGGCCCTTGACGAATTTCAGATAGTCGGGGAGGAGCTCCTTGCACTTCTCCTGCACGAAAATGCCCTTACTATAGAGGGAAAGCCCCTTCTCGTAGTCCTGGCTATAGAGGTTGTACGGCGCGTGGGCGGGGATGTAGAGGAGGGCGTCGTAGCAGACCACCCCCTCGATGTGGACGTCCATCGCCAAAAGGGGATCCTCGTAGTCGTCGAACTTGCTCTTGTAGAAGGCGTTTAACTCGGCCTCGGTGACGTCCTTGGGGTTCTTCTTCCAAAGGGGGAGCATCGAGTTCAGGGTCTTATCTTCCTTCACCTCGTGGGTTTTGCCCTCGATGGGCTTGCCCTGCTCGTCGAGGTCGGGCTCTTGGCGGGTTTCGAGCATCTTGATCGGGTAACGGATGTAGTCGCTGTACTTCTTGACGAGCTCCTCGATCTTCCAATCCTCGAGGAAGCTGGAGTAGTCGCGCCCTTCTTCATCCTTCTTGAGGAAGATCTTCACCGAGGTGCCCGAATCGGGGTGGTCCCATTCGACGTCCTCGACCGTGTACGTCTTTTGGCCGTCGCTTGCAAAGAGGTGGGCGCTTCCCCCGGTGGGGCGGGACCTCACCTCGACCCGCTGGGCGACCATGAAGGCCGAGTAGAAGCCGACGCCGAATTGGCCGATAATCGAGATGTCCTTCGCCTCCTTGCTCTCTTGGATCTTCTTCAAGAACTCCTTCGAGCCCGATTTGGCGATGGTGCCGAGGTTCTTCTCCATGTCGGCCTTGCCCATGCCTAGGCCGTTATCGATGATCTCGATGCTCCTGGCGGCCTTGTCGACCACGATGCGGATCTCCCCTTCCTTCTGGGGGTATTTGGCCGAATCCGTGAGGGAGAGGTAACGGTATTTGTCGATCGCGTCCGAGGCGTTGGAGATGATCTCCCGCAGGAAGACCTCCTGGTTCGAGTAGATCGAATTGATCATGAGGTTCAATAGCTGCTGGCTCTCGGTTTGGAATTCCTTTTCTTCTTTCATGCTGTTTCTCCTAAAAGCGTGCCCTCATACTTTAGAAGATATTTTGGCACTTTCAAGATGAGAGTGCCAAATCGAATCGAAAAAGCCCCTCTTCTTCGACAAGGCGGAGGCAAGAGAGCAAAAAATCCCTGCGGACGTCGGAAAATGGGACCGCATGAAGGCATGGAGGAGCTCAAACCCGCTTGCGATTTCTTCTAAGCGCTGCACGCCATTCTTTTTATATACATAAAAAACGAAGAAATTTATGCATATATGATTTGATTATCTGCATAAAAAATGGAAAAATATATGCAGATTTAAGGGGGATTATGTCGATGAGAAAATTCGATTATTCATTCCTGAAAAACGGCAGCATCCCAGCCGATTTGGCAAATTTGCTCGCCGGCATTTATTCCCTGAGAACCGCCGACGAGATGAGGAAATCCCGCTTCGCGGGGGCTTATTCGGAGCTTGAAAAGATAGCGAAGGTGCAGTCGGTCAAGGGGAGCAACGCGATCGAGGGCATCGTCACCACCGACGAAAGGATCAACGCCATCGTCAACCAGAACAGCGCCCCCTTGAACCATAACGAAGAGGAAATCGCCGGATACCGCGACGCCTTGAATGTGGTCCATGCGTCTTACCAAGACTTGGCCGTGGACGAAAAGACCCTGCTGGATCTGCATCGGATCATGCTCCAAAGGGCCAAGTCGGACGCCGCCGGGCATTACAAAACGGAAGACAACGTCATCATGGAGATGAGAAGCGACGGGACCAGGCACGTCCGCTTCCAACCCACGCCCGCCAAAGAGACGAAGGAAGCGATGGGGCAGCTGCTATTGGCCTATAGGGACGCCCGGGACGATTCCGGCGTGAACCAACTCCTTCTGATCCCCTGCGCCATTTTGGACTTCTTATGCATTCATCCCTTCGGCGACGGCAACGGCAGGATGTCCCGGCTGCTTTCCTTGCTCCTTCTCTACAAAGCGGGCTTCGACGCCGGGAAATACATTTCCTTCGAGGAGCAAATCAACAAAAGCAAAGGCCTCTACTACGAAGCCTTAAGAAGGTCGTCCTTGGGCTGGCATGACAATAAGAACGATTGCTTCTATTTCGTCGGCAATTTTTTGATGACGCTCCTCTCCTGCTACCAAGAGCTGGACAAAAGGTTCGCCACGGTGAACTCTAGAAAGATCAATAAGACCAGCCGAATCGAAGCCACGGTTCTCAATTCCTTGGTGCCGATCTCAAAAAGAGAAATCAGCCAGATGTTGCCAGATGTCTCGATCACCACAATTGAAGCGGTCCTGACCCAAATGGTGAGAGAGGGCAAAATCGCGAAGCTTGGGAAAGGCGTTCAGACCCGTTATTATCGGAAATAGAGCAAAAACGAGAGCTCGTCCCACGTCCGTTTGGAATGCGCCGCCGGCTTTGGCGATTTTCCTCTCCTACGTCACTCGCCGACTCTTCAAGGCTTGCCTCGAGAAACAAAAAACGGCCCCTGCGCCTCCTTCTAGGAGTGAGAAGCCGGTTTGATTTTCGTGGTGCCCGAGATCGGACTCGAACCGATATGGCCTCATCGGCCGAGGGATTTTAAGTCCCTTGCGTCTACCATTTCGCCACTCGGGCGCCTCATGGTCCCCCGTGAGGGGCTCGAACCCTCGACCCCTTGATTAAAAGTCAAGTGCTCTACCACTGAGCTAACGGAGGATGGTGGCTGGGGTGACTGGGATCGAACCAGTGAATGACAGAGTCAAAGTCTGTTGCCTTACCGCTTGGCTACACCCCAAGAGGATGGTGGGTGAAGATGGATTCGAACCACCGAACCCGAAGGAGCTGATTTACAGTCAGCCGCGTTTGGCCACTTCGCTATTCACCCACACTGGCCCCGACTGCGCGCTAGGTGGTGGATGCTGTAGGTTTCGAACCTACGACCCCCGCCTTGTAAGGGCGATGCTCTCCCGCTGAGCTAAGCATCCACGGGATCGCGTCCCTTAAAAACGCGCTTTGATATATTAGCATCGGCCCCCGAGGAGGTCAACGAAAAGAAAAGGATCCTTTGCTTCCGCGAAGAATCCCGTTTCTATCGTTTGTTTTCGGATCAATAACCCGGCTTCCCGAGCAGGGTGAACATGTTCTTTTTGTACACTTCGACGCCGGGCTGGTTGAAGGGGTTGACCCCCAAGAGGTAGGCCGACATGGCGCAGGCGCGCATGAAGAAGTACATGAGGTTGCCCAAATGCTCCGCGTCCATCTTCTCGAGGGAGAGGATGAGGTTGGGGACGCCGCCGACCTCTTCGTGGGCCTTGATCGTCCCCTCCATCGCCTGCTCGGAGACGTAGGAGAGGGTCTTGCCCGATAAATAGTTGAGCCCATCGAGGTTGTCTTTGTCCTCGGGGATCACGACGTCGCAGCAGGGCTCCTTAATCTTGAGTACGGTCTCGAAGAGCACCTTGTTCCCCTGCTGGACGAATTGGCCGAGAGAGTGGAGGTCGGTGGTGAAGGTCGCCGAATCGGGGAGGAGGCCCTTGCCGTCTTTGCCTTCGCTTTCCCCGAAGAGCTGCTTCCACCATTCGCCGAGCTGCACGAAGCGGGGCTCGTAGGTCACGAACAATTCGACGGGGTAGCCGCGCTTCTCGTGGAGGAGGTAGCGGGCCACCGCGTATTGGTAGGCGGGGTTTTCCGAAAGGTTCGGGTTGGAGAATTCCTTCTCCCCGCGCCCGAATCCTTCCATGAAGGCGGCGACGTCGATGCCGGAAGCGGCCATCGGCAAGGTGCCCACGGCCGTCATGACGCTGTAGCGCCCCCCGATGTCGTCGGGGAGGACGAAGGTCTCGTAGCCGTATTTGCGGCAAAGCGTGAGCAGGGCGCCCTTATGGGCGTCGGTCGTCGCGTAGATCGACTTCTGGATGGCGGAGGCGTCGCCGTGGGCCTGCTCCAAAAGCAGGTCGCGCAGGAGGCGGAAGATGACCGCCGTCTCGGTCGTGGTGCCCGACTTCGAGATGACGTTGACCGCGAATTTCTTGTCCTTGAGGTAATTGAGCAAGGGCTTCACGTAGCTCGGCGCGAAGCTTTGGCCCATGAAGACGATCTCGGGCCTCTTCGTGTTGGCGGGCAATAACCCGTTTAGCGCCTCGATGGCCGCCCGGGCCCCGAGGTAGCTCCCCCCGATGCCGCAGACGACGAGGGCGTCGAAGTGCTCCCTGATGTAGCGCCCCGCCTTTTGGATGCGGGAAAACTCCTCTTTGTCGTAGGTTTCGGCGTAATCCGCCCAGCCGAGGAAGTCGTTCCCCGCGCCCGTCTTGTTCTTGATGCAGGCGTCGATTTGGGCGACCTTCTCCGCATAGGGGGCAAGCTCCAGCTTGCCCGCGTGGCTTAATTCGATTTGGATCATGATGCAGCTCCTTGCCTTTCTTTTTCCAGCCAAAGCGATAGTTTATCGCCTAAGGCGGTGAAATCAACCATCGCGGGGTCGACTTCCCGGCTCTTTTGGAGCAAGCGGCGTTCCGAAGAAGCCAGCTGCTTCACCGAGACCTTGACGCTCCCCGTCTCCTCGTCGACGGCGATGACCTTCACCCCGTAGATGTTGCCCACCCGGCAATAGGCGAGGAAGTTCCTCACGTAGGAATGGGCCGCCTCGCTCACGTGGAGGAGGCCGGTGTAGCCCTCGTCGAAGAGCATGATCGCGTAGTCGTGGTGGACTTCGACGACCACCCCTTGGGTGATTTCTCCGACTTTAGGCGTGTATTCCATGTCTCAGCATCTCCTGGAAGCGTTCCCCATCCTCTTGGGTGGTGATCTTAAGGTTGCTATCCTCCCCCAAAACCAGGGCAACCTCGCCGATATAGCGATGGTAAAGCGAGGCGTCGTCGGTGGAGGAAACCCCCTCCTCTTTCGCCCTCTCGTGGGCGAGGAGGATGCCCCCGAAGCGGAAGGCTTGGGGAGTCTGGGCTAAGTATACGCCCGCGCGGGGAAGATAAGAGGACACGCGCCCCTCTTTTTCGAGGAAGAGGGAATCCTTCGCGGGGATTCCCGTGACGGCGGCCCCCTTCTTTTCCGCCCTCTCAAGGCATTCCTCGATCAAGCGGCCACTTAGGTTAGGCCGATCCCCGTCTTGGATGAGGACGAGGTCCTCGGGCTTCGCCCCTTCCTTTTGGAGGAGTTTCAGGGCGAGATAGACGCTCTCTTGCCGGCTTTTTCCCCCGAAGGATATCCCCTTGGCCTTGGAGAAATGGTAGGGGAGCGCCTCCTTTTGGAAGCGAGCCGCGTCGTCTTTGGGCAAAACGGGCAATACCTCCTCCACGAAGGGCGATTTCTCCAGCGCATCCATGACGTAGCAAAAGAGGGGCTTCCCCCCGAAGAGGGCGAACTGCTTCGGTTCTTCTTTCCCGTAACGGATCCCCTTGCCCCCGAAGAGGGCGACCGCGTAAACCTTTGCCATGGGCCCATTTTAACGCCTCGGGGCCCATCCCCCTAAGAAAAAAGAGGGGGATCCCCCTCTTTGCTTTCCCCTCCTTAGTCGAAGAAGGGGTTTTTGTTCTCGCGGATCTTCAGCTGCTCGTTCACCTGCACGCCCTGGATGATGAGCTTCATGACCTTCTCGATGGGGGAGCCGGCGCCGTAATCGGCGACGCAGACGTAGTTGACGCGCCCGTCCTCGTATAGGTCCTTGACCTTATCCTCCTCCCCGCGGGGGTAGACGGCGATCGATTTGCCGCCGGAGTTCTTCACAACGATCATGCTCGGCACGTCGGTCATCCCATCCCCGATGTAGACGATGTTGGAGTAGGGGATGCGCTTATCGGGCTTCTTCTCGTTCACCCCGGCGTCGTCGGTTTGGTCGTAGACGCCTTTCGCGATCCGGTAGAAGTATTGGGTCTTCTGGGTGTAGTTGATGGCCAGCTTCGGCCAAACCGCCTCGCCCGTGGCGGCGTCGAAAAGGTATTCGCAGCCGTAGATCTCCTTGAACTCATTGGCGATCGAGCTCCCCTCGGCGATCTCCTTGTTGCCCGAGGAGACGAGGTAATGCTCGACCCTGACCCCGCAGGATTCCCCATAGGCGTTGATGCGGGAGAACCAGGTGGAGACGCCGGGGAAGAACTCGACGGGCTTGCCCATCTCGTTGAGGTATTCCTTGGTGAGCTTCACCCCGTGCGCCCGCGCCTCTTGGATCATCACGTAGAGATAGCCCAAAATCTTCTCGCAGCCGCTTTTCTGGCAGAACTCCCCGGTCTTGCTCCAAAACTCCTCGGGGGTCATCCCCAGGCTGGGGATGAAGCCGAAGTTCTGCATCTCCGTCTTCGACAGGGTGTGGTCGAAGTCGTAGAGGATCGCGACGATGGGCTTGTGGTTCATGTTTTTTTCCTTAGCGATTAGTCTAGCAAAGCGCTTGCCGTTCGTCAAAAATCGCTAGAAGCGCAGCTCATAGTCGGTCAGCCCGTCGTAGAAGTCCCTCTCGTGGCTCACCAAGATGACGGCCCCGGGGAACTCCTCGATCGCCTCGAAGAGGGCGTCCTTGGCCTTCTGGTCCAAATGGTTGGTCGGCTCGTCGAAGATGAGGAAGTTGCTCTTCTTCTTGGTCATCACGGCCAGCCTCGCCTTGGCCATCTCCCCGCCGGAAAGCTCCTTCATCGGGCGGAGGGCGAGCTCCTTCTTCACCCCGACCGCGCCCAAAAGGGAGCGGACCTCGGTGTTGGTGAGGTTGGGGTAAAAGCCCTTCACGTAGTCGAAGGGGGAGAGGGAGAGGTCGACCGCCTCATCCTGCCCGAAATAGTTGATCTCGGTGCCAGGCAGCCAGCGGTAGCTCCCTCCCAAGGAGGGGATTTGGCCGAGGATCGTCTTCAAAAACGTCGACTTGCCGACGCCGTTACGGCCCAAGATGGCGATCTTCTCCCCCTTCTTGAGCAGGAAGGAGATGGGGTCCAGCAAAGGCTTCCCATAGCCGATCGATAACTCCTCCACCTCGAGGGGCCTCTCCCCGACGTCGTGGGTGAAGGGGAAGCGGAAGAACACCCTGCCCTCTTCTTTGCTGGGCGCCTCCATCACGTCCAAATGAGCCAGCCTGGCCCGGTGGCTCTTCGCCGCCTTGGCCGAGGTGGCGCGGACGATGTGCTTGGCGATGAAGGCCTCCTCCTTCTTGATGTAGCGTTGCTGGGCCTCGTAGTTCTTCTGGTATTGCTCCTTGTCCAGCTGATGCTGGCTCAAATAGAAGTCAAAGTCGCCCCGATAACGGGAGATCACGCCGTTCTCCAAGGAGAACACCACCTGGGCGATGCGGCGGAGGAAGGCCTCGTCGTGGCTCACCACCAAGAAGGCCTTGGGGTAGCTTTGGAGGTAGTTGGCGAGCCAATCGACCTGCCCTTGGTCGAGGAAGTTGGTCGGCTCGTCCATCAAGAGGACGTCGTGCCCCTCGAGGAGCATCTTGCATAGATAAGCCTTCTCCCTCTCCCCCGAGGATAGGTGGGACAAGGGGGAGCGGAGCTTCTCCTTCCCTAGGCCAAGGCCGTCGGAAAGCTCGCCGATTTTTGCCTCGATCGCGTAGAAGCCGGATTCGTTTAGCTCATCCGCCAGGCGGGAGGCTTGGTTCAGCAATTTCTCGTAGTCCCCTTCGCCCGAGGAGGCCTCCTCATAAAGGGACTCCATCCGCCTCTCCTTCTCGAAGAGGTCGGAGTAGACCCCGTATAGGTATTGGTCGAGGGTGACGTCCTGCCGTACCTTTAGCTGCTGATCCAAGTAGGAGAAGCTCACGTGGGGCTCCCAGAGGATGCGCCCGGCGTCGGGCTTGAGGTTGCCCACGATGAGTTCCAAAAGCGTGGTCTTTCCCGCCCCGTTGGGGCCGACCAAAACCGCGTGCTCGCCGGGGTTTAGCTTCAAGCAAGCGTCCCGGTAGAGCTCCTTGTCGGCGTAGTTGAAGCGGAGGTTATCGATTTCGAGCAGGGCCATACGGCGAGATTGTACCCCAAATCACGGGGAGGGAAGGAAGAAAAAAAGATGGGTTTCGCCCATCTATTTTTCGCTTGGTGCGGGAAATGAGAGTCGAACTCACATGGGTCACCCCATACGCCCCTCAAACGTACGCGTCTACCATTCCGCCATTCCCGCGGCGGATTCGATTATAGGGAGGTGGGATTTGCTTTGCAAGGGCGCATTTAGGCCATGCTCGGGAAGAAAAGGCAGGCCATGGCGAAGTAAATGAGCAGGGTCGCCACGTCCATGACGGTGGTGAGCATCGGCTGGCTGAGAAGCGCGGGGTCCTTCTTCAAAGCCGCGGCGAGGCAGGGGAGCAAGGTCCCAATCATCTTGGAGACGACGATCGCGATGAACATCGTGCAGGCGACGAGGGCCGCGAAGGTGAAGACGTGGGCCGCGAAGGCGCCGGCGACGGGGCTCGTGAAGGCGGAGCCGTTCCAGACGATGAGGCGGGCGTAGGCGGGCTGATCGGGGACGATGACCTTGACCAAACCGGTGTATTGCTCGATCGACACCCAAAGGAAGGCGAAGGAGGCGGTGATGAGGCCGTTGATGACCCCGGCCTTCAACTCCTTCCACATGATGCGCGCCCAATCGCGCGGGCCGAACTCCTTGAGGGCGAGGCCGCGGATCATGATCCCGGTCGTCTGCCCGCCGGCGTTGCCCCCGGTGTCCATCAAGGTGGGGACGAAGGAGATGAGGATGGGGAGGCTTATGAAGATCTGCTGGGCCTCCAGGCGGTTTAGGACCATCGTGGTGAAGGTGCCTAGCACCAAAAGGACAATCAGCCAGGGGAAGGAGCGCTTGGCGTTCTCCCAAGCGCTTAACTCCATGTAGGGCTTATCCGCCGGCTCCATGTTGGTCAAGCGGGCCATATCCTCGTTGCTCTCCTCGGTCATGACGTCGACGGCGTCGTCGATCGTGATGATGCCGATGAGCTTCTGATCCTCGTTCAAGACGGCCAGGGCGTTTAAGTCGTAGCGGCGGAACATCTGGCCCACTTCCTCCTGGTCGGTGGAGGTGGTGCAGTAGACGACGTCGCGGTTCATGATCTCGGAGAGGGGCTGGTCCTTCTTGGCCCAGATCAAGTCGTCGAGGTCGACCGTGCCGACGAAGTCCCGGCTCTTGTTCTTGACGAAGAGGGTGTAGACGGTCTCGGCTTCCTTCCCGCGTTCCCGGATGGCCGAGATGGCCTCGTCGACCGTCGCCGTGTCGAGGAAGAGGAGGAACTCCGTGGTCATGATGGCCCCGGCGGTGTCCTCTTTGTAGTGGAGCAACAGGTTGACGTCCTTGCGCATGTCCTTGTCGGCGGCTTTCAAGACGCGCGAGGCGAGGTTGGCGGGCATCTCGCCCACCGTGTCGGCCACGTCGTCCGCCGACTGGGCGTTGATGACTTGGACGAGCTCCTTGTCCGTCATCGTGCGGACGAGGGCCTCCTTGGCGTCTTGATTCAGCTCGTCGTAAAAGGAGGCGGTGTTCTTCGCCTCGACGTTGCGGAAGATGTAAATGAGGTCGGTCGGCTCCAAATCGTCGGCCGCCTCGGCGATGTCGATGTCCGGGACCGTCTCGAAAACGGCCCTTAGTCCGGCGACGTCCTTGTGGTCGATCAGCTCCTTCAGCTCTTCCTTGCTGATTGCCTTCTGCTCTTCTTCGGGCCCTTCGGTCTCCGGGATCTTCTTCTCTTCCTTATTCTCGTCGTCCATAAGGTGTCCTCCCGCGAATCGCCATAAGTCTAACCTTCCCACAAGGGAAGGGGTAGGGAAAAATGCTTTTCGGGGGCGGGGAGCAAAAAAGGCCCACACGCGTGCCGCCTGGCCTATAATAGGGCATCATCAAGGAGCACAGCAAACCCATGGAAAACAAGATTCTCGTCGAGACCAGCGCCCGTCACGTCCACGTGACGCAGGAAACGCTGGAAGTCCTCTTCGGCAAAGGACACGTCCTCACCCCGAAGAAGATGCTCTCTCAGCCTGGCCAATTCGCCTCCACCGACAAGGTCGAGGTCATCGGCTACAACAAGAAAGACCCCAACGGCCCGCGTCCTTCGGCCAAGCTTTCGATCCTCGGCCCGGTCCGCGACCATAACCAAGTCGAGGTCTCCTTCACCGATTGCCGCACCCTCGGCCTCACGGCCCCGGTCCGCGAATCCGGCGACATCGCCGGCAGCGGCTCCTGCACCCTCCGCGGCCCCGCGGGCGAAGTCGAGCTCAAGGAAGGCGTGATCGTCGCCAAGCGCCACATCCACATGACGCCGGAAGACGCCAAGAACTTCGGCGTCGAGAACGGCCAGATCGTCAAGGCCCTGGTCGACTCCGGCCGCGGCAGGAAGCTCGTCTTCGACGACACCGTCATCCGCGTCTCGCCCAAGTTCTCCCTCGCCATGCACATCGACACCGACGAGTCCAACGCCTGCTGCGGCGCCGGACTCATCTACGGCAGCATCGTGAAGTGATGGCCGAAAGCGTCTACGAATTCCCCGTCTCCGACGTCTGCTCGCGCTCGATGCGGGTCGTCCTCATGGGGGATACGCTGGAGAAGGTCATCATCGTCGGGGGCTGCCCGGGCAACACCCAGGCCGTCTGCCGCCTCCTCGAGGGGCGGGACGCCCACGAGGCGATCTCCCTTCTTAAGGGCATCCGCTGCCCGGGATCGCAGACGGGTGACACCTCTTGCCCCGACCAATTGGCCAAGGGCTTAGAAGCCATCCTCGCTTCGCGGAAGTGAAGCCAAGCGAAAAGGCGGGATCCTCCCGCCTTTTTTCGTAGCAAGACACTTTTCTTGAAAAGTGGGGCTCACGTTGCTATCATCTACCGCGAAGAAAAGCTTAGGCATCAAGAAGGGCCCCGAGGACGGGAATGGAGCCCTGGCAACTCCGAGGAGAAAATCGGTAAGTGCCCTGCCGTTAGCCCCCGGCCCACTGGGGGAGCGATGCTTAGGGGAATCCCTCGCTTCAAGAGGCCTTCCGCGCAAGTGGGAGGCCTTTTCTTCGAGGAGGATCCATGAAGAAATCTTTGTTCACCAGCGAATCGGTGTCCGAGGGGCACCCCGACAAAGTCTGCGACCAAATCGCCGACTCCATCTTGGACGAATGCCTCGCCCAAGACCCCAAAAGCCACGTCGCCTGCGAGGTCTTCGCCACGACGGAGTACATCCTAATCGGCGGGGAGATCACCTCCAAAGCCCACGTGGACTACGAAGGGATCGCCCGCAAGGTGCTCCGGAAGATCGGCTACACCTCCCCCGAGCTCGGCATCGGGGCGGGCACCTGCCGAATCGACGTCCGCGTGAAGGAGCAATCCCCCGACATCGCCCGGGGCGTCGACCGGGGCGACCCCCTCGCCATGGGGGCGGGAGACCAGGGCATCATGTTCGGCTACGCGACCACCGAGACGAAGAATTACATGCCTTTGGCCATCTCCTTGGCCCACGCCTTGGTCCGAAAGGCCAGCGAGGAGAGGAAGGCGGGGCGCTTCCCGGGCGCCAGGCCCGACATGAAGAGCCAGGTGACCGTCGACTACGCCGACCCCAGCCGCGTCCGGGTGGACACGGTCTTGATGTCGATTCAGCATGACCCCGACGTGGATTTGGAGCAGTTCCGCGCCCACGTCGAGGAGAAGATCATGAAGCCCGTGATCGCCTCCTTCGGCCTAAACACCGACTTCCGCTTCCTCGTGAACCCCACGGGGCGCTTCGTGATTGGGGGCCCGGCGGGGGACACCGGCCTAACGGGGCGCAAGCTCATCGTCGACACCTACGGCGGCGCCTCCCGCCATGGCGGCGGCGCCTTCTCGGGGAAGGACCCTTCCAAGGTCGACCGCTCGGCGAGCTATTACGCGCGCTACATCGCGAAGAACCTGGTGGCCGCGGGGGTGGCCAGCCGCTTGGAGGTGCAGCTTAGCTACGCGATCGGCGTCGCCGAGCCGACCTCGATCGGGCTAAGCACCTACCACACGGCCCATTACAAGGACGAGGACATCTTGGAGGCGATCGCCCGCTTCTTCGACGCCCGCCCGGGGGCGATCATCGAGCAGTTCTCTTTGACGCATCCCCATTTCAAATACGCCGACACGTGCAACTACGGCTGCTTCGGGCGGGAGGATTTGGACCTCCCCTGGGAAAAGCTGGACCGGGTGAACGAACTAAAGGAGTTCTTCGCCGGAAAGGAAAAGGTCTCCGATTGAGCCTTTCGGGGAGAAAAGTTAAGAAGGTGGGGCGAACGAGAGAAAAAAACGCTCGTTCGTCCTTTCTTTTGCCCGTTTTCACTTTACAATAAAGGTAACATCATCATTGCCCGCCAAGGAGGGGGCACAAGCCTATGAAATACCAAATCATCGGCAAAAACATCGAGGTGACGGACGCCATTCGCTCCGCCATCGAAAAGAAGCTGTCGCGAATGGACAAGTACTTCGTCATCGATGACTCCGTCCTCTGCCGCGCCGTCGTCCAAGCCTATCGGGTCGGCGCCAAAGTCGAAATCACCATCTTCACCAAAGAAATGGACTTCCGCGCCGAGGTGCGCGACAACGACCTCTACGCCGCTGTCGACCTCGCCATCGATAAGCTCGAGGGCCAGATGCGCAAGCTGAAGACCCGCATGGACCGCTCCACCGACGCCCTGGGGAAGGGCTTAGGCAAAGTGGTCGCCCT
>Ga0256406_1005208_pt1 | contig 14088 bp, 12 predicted proteins | sample RumenRJG_03DNA_FD_185986 | JGI IMG/M metagenome (GOLD analysis project Ga0256406, IMG submission 185986) | Bovine rumen microbial communities from Lethbridge, Alberta, Canada - RJG_03 | ecosystem: Host-associated > Mammals > Digestive system > Stomach > Rumen | place: Canada: Alberta | collected...
CGACATTACAACCTCATGTTGTGAGTCGTATCAAAATCAATAGCCCAAGAAAAACCACATTGGTGATTTTTTTTCTTGGGCTAGGAAAGTAAAGTCAAAGCCTTGATTGGGTTTTGTTACAGCCTCTTTGTAGGGAGGGGTTGGGGGTGGGTCTTCCCCTTCTTTCTTCGTCGTCCGGAATGACGACGCTCCTACAAACTCCCAAGCGAGCTAGACAGGGCAAACTAACCAGCCTCAAAGAGGCTGACTCTCGGTAACCCCAGTCAAGCGACGCAAGGAGCGCAGACTGGGGATAAGAAGCCCCCTCTAGATCTGGACTCAGTGCCCCGAAGGCGGCACACTAGCACGAAGTGCGCATCATCAAAAAGCATCCGTCTGAGTGGGACTGTTTAGAACTCAAAAACTCAAGCAACTCAAGAACTTATAAACTAATTAGAAGCTCAAAAACTCAAGCAACTCAAGAACTTATAAACTAATTAGAAGCTCAAAAACTCAAGCAACTCAAAAACTCATAAACTAACACAATATGAAAATTTCAAAAGAGACATGGAAGTATATCCTCCAGTTGGCCATCGCCATCCTGACGGCCATTGGCACCACGCTCGGTGTGACGAGCTGTATCTAATTCACAATTCATAATTCATAATTCATAATTGTGGCTCGCGCGACCTAATGATATGGCTAGCGCGACCTATTGACTAGACTTTTCTTCTTCTCATTGTCATCATATAGTTTTTTAGATTAAAGATTGTTGTTGTTTCCTCCCCCATGAGTGCGTGATGCATTCATGGGGATTCTGCTTATGAGAAGGCGACATGGCCTACAGCAAGAGTTTTTTCAGGAAAATGGAAGTTGTTTCAAAGAAAAGTGTTAATTTTGCAACACGACAAAATTTCCACCAACTTGCAACGAATAAAGAAATACATATTGTTGTTGATTGCTAGCCTTCTGCCTCTCCTCTCTCTCTCAGCCTCAACAGCCGACAGCCTGAAAGAGGGTTCGAAAGGCATTAAAGCACTGACGGGCATAAAACGGGTCTTGCAGAAATTTACTGAAACCGACACGAACTATATTGAGCCACAGAAATATAACTTCACGGTGATGCTACAGGAGACCAACACCCTCGAGATCTATACCCTGAAAAATCTGGCAGGCAGTGAGGTGACCTTCTCCCCACGCTCCTCGGCGAAGTTTGGACCTTACGTGGGCTACAGGTGGGTGTTCCTGGGTTATACTTTCAACCTAAACCGGCTGAGCAGCTCGAAAAAGAAAACTGAGGTCGACTTCAGCATCTATGCGCCTCAGCTAGGTGTGGATCTCTTCTATCGGGACTTGGGTAATGAATACAGAATACGACGCATCAAGCTAGCCGGAGGCATAGACACGTCACCACTGAAAAACGTCACCTTCGACGGCATGTCGGGAAAGATTTCCGGATTCAACATCTACTACATCTTCAACCACCACAAGTTCTCCTATCCAGCCGCATTCAGCCAGAGCACCATACAGCGCCGCAGCGCAGGCTCGGTGATGGCAGGCATCGGATATATGCGGCACTCTTTGGACATCGACGCCGAGAGCTTCCACGACCTGTTGGAGTCTCGCCTCCACCGCCAGCTCGACATCTCCGGCATCGACACCACCAAGAGCTACAACCGCGTGCGTTATAAAGATTTTTCGCTCTCGGGCGGATATGGATACAACTGGGTGTTTGCACGCAATTGCCTGTTGGCCGTATCCCTCTCCGTTGCTGTAGCCTACAAACATTCGTGGTCAGAAGTCGAGGAACGGTCGTTCGCGTTCAAGGACTTCAGCTTCAAGAACCTGAATCTTGACGGTATTGGCCGCTTCGGTCTCGTATACAACAACATGCGCTGGTATGCCGGGGCAAGTGCGGTGTTCCACACTTACTACTACAAGAAACAGCAGTTCTCGACCAACACGACGTTTGGCAATGTGAACATCTACATCGGCTTCAACTTCGGACGAAGAAAATAGTGCCTGGCCGCAGGAGCACAGGCGGAATCATTTCATGCATTCGTCGATGAAACAGAAAGGAAGGAGGTCGCGGATGCTGTGGAAGCGGAACACTCTCTTCGTGCCATAGAGCAGGATGGCCAAGGGCTTGTGATAGCGCTCCTCGATCTGCAGCACTACCTGCCGGCACGAACCGCAGGGCGTGACGGGCTCTGGCATGAGTCCATTGGAATTCTTGGCAGCGATGGCCAAGGCCTCAATAGACAATTCCGGATGCTGGGCCTGCGCCGCGAAGATGGCCGTGCGTTCAGCGCAAAGTCCTGAAGGGAAGGCCGCATTCTCCTGGTTGGCTCCAATGATGATGGATGAGTCGCTGAGCCTCACGGCAGCCCCCACGTGGAAGTGGCTGTAGTCGGCATAAGAGTTGTCGGTGGCTTTTATGGCGGCCTCGACGAGCCGCTGGTCATCGACCGACAGCTCATCGAAGTTCATCTCCTGATAGTTGATTTCTAATTTTTTGTTCTCCATTTTTAGTTATTCGTTAGAAGGTTTGGTATATTCGAAGGCACCGATGTCTGGGCGGTCGTCCCTCACACGGCCGTCTCTGTCGGTGGGATAGGAAGTCTCTGCCGAAGCGGCGCCGATGGCCTGCGAGGTGCTGTCGAGACGGAAGTCGTAGCGCAGGTTGTCGGTGTCGATCTTTACGAAATGCTTCTCGGCCCCAACGGTCGTATCACGTACGTTCTCATAGATCATATTGGTCAGATAGACAGAGTCGGCCGTCTCAGGCTTCGGCGTCCTGACGAGGCAGTGGTCGAAGGCATAGTTGAAGACGCTGTTGAGCGTGGAGTCCTCGCTGCCCATGAGCACATCGTCGGCATAGCCTGTGAGGAGAGAGTTGGTCACCGTGAGCTGTCGCAGTGGCGAGGCATTGCTGAAGTTGAGCACGTATCCCCGCTCGCTGTCGAAGGGATAGAACTGGGCCAGCGTGGAACTGTTGATGGTCACGTCGCCACCGTCAATTCTGATGCAGTCGTGGAGCGTGTTGGTTATCTGACTCGACTGGATATCGAGGCGCGCGTTTTGGGCATAGATGCCATAGCCCTGGCAGTTGTGCACCGTAGAGGCTATCATCTGCAGCTTCAACGGGTCTACGATGCAAGAGTCGATGTAGATGCCGTTGTAGGCGCTGTGGATATCAGTATAGCGCAAAGTGTTGTCCGCAGAGGAAGCGTGGAGCGTAACGCCGAGCCATTGTCCCGGCGTCATGTCGTAGGGCAGATAGTCGAACATGCGGTCGAGACGGTCGCCGCGCAGGCTGACGTTGTTGCCCGCCTCGCCCTGACTGTTGATGCGTCCATAGACATCGAGCCCAGCGTCGCCATGAAAATAGAGCGTAGTCCCGGCCTGCAGGTTGAGCACGGCTCCAGAGTCTACGGTGAGTCCGCCATAGATGACCAGTGGCTTGTCGGCCGGCAGCGTCTCCTCGCCCGTGACGTGATGATTGCGCAGAAAGACAGCATCCCACGACCAGACGTTGAGGTTGACCCGCTGCACGGCTCCACTCTCGAGGGTAAAGACTAGATTATCCTCCACCTCATTGGGGTCAGTGGTGTTCTGGACCGAGGGAGTGGCCTCGACATAGACACGGATGCTGTCGCCCTTGCGGATTTCGATGTCCGACGTAGAGCCAATCTGCGTCAGGTCTATACCGTCGACGTTGACCCTGAAACCACTCGCCGAGCCACGCTCCAGGCGGATGTCGGAGCATTTGATGCCGTCGCCACTATGATTGTAGACCCAGAAACTGCGCGTAGAAGAGGAGACGTTGCTGAAGACCGTGTCCAAAGCTATGGTGTCCGCAGAGAAGGTGAGCAGGTTGGAAGGTGAGGTGCTGAAACTGTCATCGTCGGAGCAAGAAGCCAGTCCTGCCACGAAGACCAAAATAATATATAAGAATTTTCTCGTTTTCATCTTGTCAGAATAACGATAATTACGAGAGTTTTATTTTGTCGAAAATCGATAAATTAGTAACTTTGCACTATAAACACAAGAGAAATGAACAAATTCCGAATCAGCCTGCTGCTTTTGTTAAGCTGCGGTATCTTAGTATCAATGGCAAAACCCAAGACAGTGAAAATCCACATTATAGAGACCAGCGATGTGCATGGTTGCTTCTTCCCTTACAACTACACGACCCTTAAGCCACAGGATGGGTCGATGGCAAGGGTGAGCGGATATGTAGACTCCCTGCGCAAGGCGGGGGACAACGTGGTGCTGCTCGACAATGGCGACATCCTGCAGGGACAACCGCTGTCGTACTATTCCAACTTCGTGGATACCACCGAGGCGAACGTCGCCGCACAAGTGTGCAACTATCTGAAGTATGACGCCCAGACCATCGGCAACCACGACGTGGAGACGGGCCATGCCGTCTATGATGCCTGGCATAAGGCGCTCAACTTCCCTCTGCTTGGAGCCAACGTCATCAACACTGAGACGGGCAATCCCTATCTGAAGCCCTACACCATCATTGAGCGCGGAGGCGTGAGAATCGCCGTCCTCGGTATGCTCACGCCAGCCATCCCAAACTGGCTCTCGCAGAATCTCTGGAGCGGTCTGCGCTTTGACGACATGATTGCCACAGCCAAGAAATGGGTAGGCTATATACAGGCCAACGAGCATCCCGATATGATCGTCGGTCTGTTCCATTCGGGCAAGGACGGAGGCATCATCACCGATGAGTACGGCGAGAACGAGTCGATGCAGGTGGCCAAGGAAGTGCCGGGCTTCGACCTGATACTCTTCGGCCACGACCATACCCGCTTTTCGGGCGCTGTTGTCAATGGTGAGGGCAAGAAAGTGGTCCTGCTCGACCCGGCCAACAATGCCATGTCGATAGCCCAGGCCGACGTGGAACTGACTAAGGAGAAAGGCAAATGGAACGTGGCCAATATAGAAGGCAAGCTGGTAGATGTGAGAAATCTTCCCATCGATGAAGCTTACGTGAGCCACTTCAAGGATTTCACTGATAAGATCTCGGCTTATGTGAACAGACAGATTGGTACGCTGAGCCACGATATCTACTCTCGCGACGGATTCTTCGGTCCATCGGCCTTCAACGACCTGATACATCATCTTCAGCTCGACCTCACTCATGCCGACATTTCGATATCTGCGCCCTTGCAGTTCAACTCGAAGCTGAGCAGAGGCCCAATTCGCGTGGCCGACATGTTCAACCTCTGCCGATTTGAGAACCAGCTCTACATCATGCGGATGACCGGAAAAGAGATTCACAAGCACTTGGAGATGAGCTACGACCAGTGGGTGAACACGATGCATTCGCCCTCCGACCATCTGCTCCTGCTCAGCTCTTCCACCGTGGGCGACCAGCAGCGACTGGGATTCAAGAACTTCTCGTTCAACTTCGACTCGGCCTCCGGTATAGACTATGAGGTTGACGTCACCAAGCCCGACGGAGAGAAGGTGAGTATCCTCAGGATGTCGAATGGCGAGCCTTTCGATGAGAATAAGTGGTACAAAGTGGCCGTGAACAGCTACAGGGCCAACGGAGGCGGCGAACTGCTCACACGTGGCGCCGGCATTCCTCACGACAGCCTGCAGAGCCGAATCATCTGGCGGTCGCAGTACGACCTGAGACGCTACCTTATCGACTGGATTGAGAAGCAGCAGAACTTCGACCCGCAGCCCGACAACAACTGGAAGTTCATTCCGGAAGCATGGGTTGAGGAAGCCGGAAAACGTGATTTTGAATTGTTATTTGGAAAGAAATGAGTTATTGGTTTATTTTCTGTCAGTCAGACCTCTTGATCAAACATTGCGCTGACGGCACTTATGCCATTCCCCTCTCGGAGAAGCCACCCGTGAAGCTGAAGGCTTGGACCCACGTGATGAATGTGGGCAGGATGGAAGACGGCACGCCCTGCAAGGCGTTCTCGGTGGAACATCCTGTATCGGACCTGGAAGGCTATGAGATGTGTGGACTTCGGAAGTCGTACTATAAGCTCCCCCGCAACTTCTATCTCAAGGCGGGGAAATGCCACGAGCTGCTCTACTGGGACAAGAACACGCAGTTCTGCGGCGTTTGTGGAGCTCCGATGAAGATGCACACCGACATCTCCAAGCGCTGCACCTCGTGCGGTAAGGAGGTATGGCCCCAACTGGCCACGGCCATCATCGTGCGCATACAGCGTGGGGACGAGATTCTGCTCGTGCATGCCAAGAACTTCGCCACCAACTTCTATGGACTTGTGGCGGGATTCGTAGAGACGGGAGAGACGCTAGAGGAGGCTGTGAAGCGTGAGGTCAGAGAGGAGACGCAATTGGAAATTACCAATCTGAAGTATTTCGCCTCGCAGCCCTGGCCTTATCCCTGCGGACTGATGGTGGGCTTCACGGCCGACTACGTGAGTGGCGACATCCACTTGCAGCGATCAGAACTGAGCAGCGGCGGGTGGTTCAACAGAGACAACCTGCCGACAATACCCGAAAAGCTGAGTATTGCCCGGATGCTCATCGACGACTGGTTAAAACAATAGGAACATGGGCTGGACCAACAATGGAGTCCAGTCAGAATAAAAAAAGAGCCTAAAGCCCCTCGGCACGGCCTCCATACGGAGCGTGTTGAGGGGCTTTAAGCGTTTTGGGATGAAGAAGCAGAGTCGTCTTTCAGAATCTCATTGATCTCGGCATCCGTCTTCGTCAGTTTGTCCTTACAAAGCTTGATAAGGCCCTTGGCCTCACGAAGCTGTTCGGTGAGGGTGTCGAGGTCGAGATTGCCGTCCTCCATACTCTGAACAATCTCTTCCAGTCTCGACATGGCCTCTTCATAGGTTGTTTTCTTCTGCATAGTGTGTGGGTTATTTGTGATGAACCTTTTTGATTTCACTTGTAAAACTTCCCTTCTCCAGTTGAGTAGTGACACTCTGTCCCTCGCTCAACTGTGAAGCGTCTTTCACGATCCGACCGTCGATGGTGGTGATGCTGAATCCTCTCTTCAAGATAACCTTCGGGTCGTTCACTTTCAGACGCTCGTTGATGAGCTGGAGTCTGTGGGTTTGGGTCTGAATGATATTCCGGGCGTGGGGCATGAGCGAGGATTCCAGGATCAGCAACTGGCGCCGGTTCTTCTCTATGCACAGCCGGGCATTGTCGTTCAGCCTCACCTGGAGTTGCCGGATCTTCTGCAGCTGACGGCTGCTCACCAGTCTGAAGAGGATGGGCGTCTTCTCCATTAGATGACTGAAGCGCAGGTGCTCATACTTCATCCGCTGAGTGGTCAGGTTCAGCAGCCGTTCCTCCAATTGCATCAGATGCTCATAGACAGACGAGAGACGGTCGACGAAATAGGCTGCTACGGCTGTCGGAGTCTTCAGGCTCTGGAAGGCCACCATGTCGAGAATGCTCTCGTCGCGGAGATGTCCGATGCCGGTGAATACGGGCAGAGGGAAATTGGCCACGTTCTCGGCCAAGGCGAGGGTATCGAAGCCACTGAGGTCGCTGGTGGCTCCTCCACCACGAATGATGACCACAGCGTCGAAGTCGTCCTGACGCTCGTAGATATCGTTGAGAGCTGCGATGATACTGCCTTCCACCTGTTCGCCCTGCATGATGGCTGGGAACAGCACGGTCTGGAACTTAAGGCCATATTGATTCTCGGAAAGCTGCCCGCAGAAGTCGCCATATCCGGCAGCACCGGCCGAGGAGATGACGGCTATGCGCTGGGCCATGAGCGGAAGCGTAAGTTCCTTCTGCAGGTCGAATACTCCTTCCTGCTTCAGCTTGGCAATGATCTCCGCCCTGCGGCGTGCCATATCGCCCAAAGTGTAGGTCGGGTCGATGTCCTCAACGATCCACGAGAAGCCGTAGGCCTCATGGAATTTGGCCGTCACGCAGAGCAGCACTTTCATGCCGGCATGGAGAGGCTCGTGGGTGACCCGCTCAAACTTAGGCTTGAGCATGCGCCACTTGCTCGCCCAGCACTTGGCATCGGCACGGGCAACGGGTGTATTCTGGAAGGGATCATTCTCCACCAGTTGCATGAAGCAGTGGCCACGAACCTCGCGGGCCTCAGAAATCTCAGCCTCAACCCAATAGGACTTGTTGAGGGAGAGCTCAATCACTTCCCTCACCATGCTGTTGAGTTCAAACAGCGTAAGCGGATGTTGCAGGTGGTCGTTCATTTTTCTAATCCTTCGTGATAGGCTTTCCAAAAATCAGGAATGCCATAGCCATAGATATTATCGGGAGTGGAAGTGTTGCTTCCTGAGTCCTTCACAAGTTGGATGATCTGCTTGGCGTTCTTCTGGGGCAAGGCCTGCCACAGACAAGCCACCAAGCCGGCCACGAGCGGTGTGGAAAAGGATGTTCCCATATCGTGGGAGATATTTCCGCGCCCGTCTATCACTGCCGTAGGACTGCCTTGGGCCATGACGTCGGGTTTGATTCTTCCGTCGGCTGTAGGACCAATGCTGCTGAACGAGGCGTTCTCTCCATTGGCATCCACAGCCCCGACGGTGAGGATGTCGCGGGCGTCTCCGGGGAAGTTGATTCGCTTCCACGACCTCATGCCGTCATTGCCCGCACTGTTGACCAGCACGATGCCTTTGTCGGCAAGGCGGGAAGCTGTGCGCGAGATAAAAGCCGTCAAACCGTCCTGCTGGCTATAAGAGTAGTCGTTGCGCTTGTCGTCGAAGGCGTGATAACCCAAGGACGAACTGATGACGTCGGCGCCAATGGAATCGGCCCACTCTACAGCCTCAGCCCAGTAGTCCTCCTCGGCCGAACTCTCGGTTTGGACATTCTCACTCCGGGCCAGCAGATAGGCAGCATCGGGAGCGGTTCCCACGTAGACGTGCGGTCTGTTGACAGCCATGGCCGAGAAGGTCTTGGTGCCGTGGTCGGAGGCGGAATAGAATTCCCCAACGGGAGGATTGACGAAGTCCTTGGTGCCATAGATTCTTACATTATAGAAGCTTTTCAGCCGGTCTACGTTCATAAAGCCACCGTCGACCACAGCGATAATCTTACCTTTTCCTCTGAAACCAGCCTCATGGAGTTTGATGCCATTGAGCATCGCAATCTGCTTCTCTGTAGACCCATAGACCGACGAGGGCACCGAATCCCAAGGATTGAGTGTCTCCTTCAGAATGCTCCTTTTCACGGGCGAGATACTATCGGGCGTAATGTTCACCAGTTTCACCTCCTTAATAAAAGGCAGGGACTTCAAGGCAAAGACACTCGAAGAATCGTTGGTGCTCACCAGGACACTGTTGTTCCATTTGCTCTGTCCTACCACCTTCACGTTCTGCTCGCTGATGGCGGAGATATATCTGGGCGATACGGGAAGGTCGGTGGAGTCGAGAGCAATGTTCTGTCGCTCTCTACGGCTGATGGAACGTTCGGAGAGGAATTCTTTGGGTTTGTCGAGGCTATAAGTAGAATAGGCCTTATCGGCAAGCGTCAGTCGGAAGAGCCAAGCCTTGGTATTGGGCCAGACAATCTTGTCGGTTGCACGAAGGGTACTTGCGGTGATACTCAGACTAATCAGAAAGAATATAGTAAGGGCCGAGAAAGCCAGTTTTTTTGGGGTCATTGTTTATTGTTCCTTGGATAATGGTCTGCAAAATTAATATTTTTCTTCCACTTTCCGAGCATCACAGGATCTTTTTTATTCACAAAAGGCGCAGAATTAGGGACACACAGTAAATTTGCCAACATGCTCAGCCTCAAAATAAAACAATAAAGCCCGCAATCCCAGATTGGGTGCGGGCTTTATAGAGGTATTGAAAAAAATGATTATTCAGCGTAGGTGATCACAACGCTCTTGATGCGTATTTGCGACTTAGGGCCGGTCGTGGTGTTGACATTGGTGATCACGACCGACTTGGCATTGATGCCAGAGAAAGTCAGCGTCGTACCATCGAGAGCGACGGTTCCAGGATCTACCGTCACCTTTCCTTCGGCCGTATAGTCCGTACCGCTATAGCTGTCGCAAGTGATGACGATGCTCGTGATGGTCTTGCTTGAGGTCACGGTGAACAGGTTCTTGGGATAGACACGAATCGTACCACCACCAGCTGTATAATATTTAGGAGTACTCTTAGCTCCACCGCCGTCGAAGACGATTTTTGTTCCGTCGGACAAGAGAAGAGTCGTCACATCAGCAGCATTATCGAGTCCGCAGTCGGCAGCCGAGAAGCTGATGGTATTGCCGCTCACTGTGCCAATGGTGCCCTTATCGCCACTGTCGTCACTGCCGCCAGCATTGTCGATAGAGATGATCTGACTGCCTTTCGCCATTTCCGGTGTTGACCCATACATAGAGAGTTTACCCTTCACCACAACGGTCTGACCTACCTTAATCTGATCCTCCGAAGTGAATTTTTCTCCGTTAAGATAAAGGCCCTGGTAAATCTCGAACTGATTGGTTGTGGTGCCGTCATCAGAGATAAAGTAGGTGGCATCACCATAATCCAAAGCTACCTTAGAAATCTCAGAGATCTTACCCTTCACATACACCTCGGAAGTATTGCCAGCCTTAGCTTGCTGGTTGGCAGCTACGGAGTTGTAAGGATTGTTCTGAGTACCGTCGCCCTTGGCTTCACCCTGAGACTTATCGTCTCCTCCGTCATCGCTCTTTGGAGCAGTTCCCTCATGAAGAACGAAGTTGCGCACCTCCCAAGTGGACGACTCTGTAGCCGTACATGTAAATTGAAGAGCCACGACGATATTGTTCTTCCCTGCAAACTGGGCTGGCAAGTTGACTGCGGCGGTATACCAAGTGGTCCAATCTCTACCTTCCGTCATTTGGTCACCATTCAGCAACTCGGTCCACGTTGTGGTCGTAGGATCGCCCGTATAATTGTCGGTCACCAGAACTCTATCTGTCACACCAGCAATGGATTGACCATAGTTAGTATAGTAGCGAAGCATATATTCAAACTTCACATAAGCTCCATTCGACTTGGTCAGATCTACAGGTGTAGACACGAGGAAGGCGTTAGAAGCCGTATTTGAGCCATGCCCCGTACCCTTGGCGTATTTGTGCGAGTCAATCGTCCAGGCGACTCCCTCAGGAGTGACGGCTGTGAAGGGAGTGAAGTCTGAGGCAAACGTAGCGTTGATATATACGCTGTCGTCATTCACGACTGTAGTGACAGTGCCATTGTTGCGGCCAGGATAGTCGTAGGGTGACGGCACATCCTCACAAGAAGTAAAAGCCATGGCTGATGCAGCCAAGATGGTGAGAATTGATAATATCTTTTTCATTTTATTTGTTTTTTCAATATTGATTGGATGGATTAATTGGCTGGTTGAACATCATCGATACTGCGGATGATGAACTCTTTATAACGGTTGTAGGTGACCACAATTCCCGTCACGTTTACTTTCCCCGTGGGCACGTAGCTTGCGGCAAAGTCGGCGTAGTTGCTGGTGTAGATCATGACGCTCTTGTCTACGCCCTTAAAGTAGATGCTCTTCGAGCCCGCTCCACCGTTGGGATTGGCAAAGGTCGTAGTGTCATTGGGCACGTCGAACTGAACATTCTTGATGGTCGCCAGTTTACCGCCATCGTTGAAGCTGTCCCACGTGGAGTTGTTGAACGTCACCGGCTCCACGTTCTGCGTCTTGCCCGTCAGCTTGAAGTGGCTGTTCCAGAGCAGACGGCTCATACGGCTGACGTAGGTGTTGCCACTGGCATTGGTATAGGGCACTCCAATCTGAGCCTGAAGACCGTAATTGCCGATGTAGAGGTCCTTGAGGTCAACGAGGATCTCTGTACCCACGGGCAGATAGCCCCAGATGCCTCCCTCAGAGATGGCGATGATGATGGCGCCGGTCTCATCCTGAAGCGAGATCTCATTATAGAGGTTTCCCTCAATATCATTGCCCGTCACGATGCCTTTGATTTGGACATCGGTGGTGATCTGCGTATAGCTCTTGCCGTCGCGATAGTCGGTAGTGATATAATTCTTGTATTGGCTCTTGAGCTGGGCTATGGAGATCACGTTGCTCTCTACGATAGCCTCATTGCCACGCGAGTTGAGTTCGGTGGGCTCATCCCAGTCTCCATCCATACAGCTCGTCAGAAGACCGGCAATCAAGGCCAGCATGATGATTTTTATTTTGTTCATAACTGAGTATATTCCTTTGTGTTGATACGTCTTGAAAAATCAGAAGCGATAAGAGACCTGGAACATTCCGTTGGTACCATATACATGATATTTCTTAGGATTCTTTGAGAATACATAGCCACGGCTGTTTCCGGAGTTGGTGGCATCACTGCGGCTCTGCTCGTAACCGCCAGTGACGATCTTCTCATTGTTCAGGATGTTGGTGAGCATCAAGTTGAAGGAAAGCATGCCGCCACGCTTGATGCGGATGCTCTTGCCGATGCTTCCGTCGAGCATGAAGCCGCCCTTGCCCTTGGCTTGATCCAGGACATTGTAGGATCCGTCCTCATTGACTCCATTGGGGAGCGAGGCCACCTTACTGGCATAGCGCCAATAAGGAGAGTAGCTGAGGTAGATGCGGCCGTAGTAGTTGCAGGAGAGCGTGACATACCAGCCTTTGTTGTGATAGTCCAGTCCGAGACTGGCAGCAGTGAGCGGCGTTCCGCTCTCGCGCATGTCCTTGACGAGCGCACGGTCGGTATTGTACTCGCCCTGAGTGGAATTCAGATAAACCACATCGGCATCGCTGGAGTTCTTGGCCTCACTGATCGTTCCGATGGCTTTCAGATCCAACCAGGAGAAGAGCTTGAAGTTCATACCGAGCTCCGCGCCGTAGTATTGCTTCCGAAGACCGGACAGAGAGTTGTAGGAGAAGGAGTTGATGTCGTCGAAATAGAAGCAGGTCCATTCGGTAGCGTCATCTACCTGTGCGAAATAGCCGCTCAAGTTGGCGCGGAGCCAAGAGCCACTGTACTGGTAGCTGAACTCAGAACTGAAGATGCGCTCATTCTTCAGATTGCGCACGAAGTCGTTGTTCATCTCGGCAGAGGCGAAGGCCACGTTGGCCAGTGGTGCATTCCACTGATAGCCGGCACCAATCGAGAGCACATGGCCATGGCCTGCGTCCCACGACACGGCACCCTTGACGCCACCGTCGAGGAATCTAGCCTTGCCGCTCTTGCCATAGGAATTCTCGGCGAAGAGACCGTTTTTCATCTTGCCGTCGCGCTCGATGCTCGTGCCGCCAATCTTTCCGTTGAGGGTGAAGTGGAAGCGGCCCACGGTTGCTGCATAGTTGGCCCAGGCGTAAGCCTTGTTGGTATAGATGTTGTAGTTGTAGCCGAACTTGTCGCCCTCACCCACAGAAGCGTTGGGATGGTTCAGGTCGTACTGCACCCAGTCGGAGTTGGGCGAATAGTTGCCCACAGCGTAGGTATTAATGTTGTGGAAGTATTCTGCTCCCAGCAGATCGTCCATCGTCTTATAGTGCATACCCTTGTTGGTGGCCAGCACGAATCCTGCATTCCAATTGCTGTTCTTTGTTTCGATGACGTTGAGCGTGGAAGCGAGAGTGAGATAGAGGTTGTTGTTGTGACGTGCCTCAATGTAGTACATGGCGTCACGACCCAGCGTGTTGGCGTTGCGGTTGGCCCAATAGAGGCGGTCCCACTGTATCTGGCGGTTCTCCTTGTTATACTTATAATAGTCCACCGCACGCTGCCAGTCCCAGTAGGCTGACTCGGTCTGCAGGGCCGTGTTGCCAGTGTTCCATACGTCATAGTAGGTACTGGGCAGTGTCTTCCAATAGTCGGGAGCGGGATTGTCGCTGTTGTTGTAGTTGAGCTTCGTGCTCTTATAAATCGAATACTTGCCCAGCAGCGTGGTCGTTAGCTTCATATCGTTGGTAATCTTCCAGTCCCAGGTGAACAGCGCACTCGGAGCATAGTCGTTCACCACGCGGGAGTTGCGCTTCTTGCCGTTCTGATAGCCCCAGTAGGGATTGTACTGATACCCCAGTTCGGGATAATTTACACTGTCTTTTGATTTTATGATTAGGCATGACGTCCCCACCCACGCCATGGGCATAGGCCTTGATTTCGGTTGGAAGCTGGGGGCTTGGGTCTAAAACATTGAG
>Ga0256406_1005209_pt1 | contig 14086 bp, 11 predicted proteins | sample RumenRJG_03DNA_FD_185986 | JGI IMG/M metagenome (GOLD analysis project Ga0256406, IMG submission 185986) | Bovine rumen microbial communities from Lethbridge, Alberta, Canada - RJG_03 | ecosystem: Host-associated > Mammals > Digestive system > Stomach > Rumen | place: Canada: Alberta | collected...
TAACTTTTGACTATAGCCATGCAAAGGTACAAAATTGAAAAGTACACGTAAAGTATATGCTTGTAAATGTCTGACCTAAGGGCAGTTTAAGCGAATGTTAAAGGATTTAAGTGGACACTAGTGATACAAAATAAACATCATAATCAGCCTTTTGTAATCGTAAAATGGAAAGATGATAGTGTTGGTAGCAATACATGCTTCGGGTCTTTATGCCAAGAAAACCGCGGGGTTTGGGGCAGAGCCCCAAGTAATTTGAATAGTATTACTTAAGTATACTTATTATATATACTTATCAATTTTTTTTTGTATTTGCAAACGATTAAAAATCAGTATATTACAAAACTTTTTTTTGCAATTAAAGGGACAAATTGGATAAAATAATGGGTATTAAAGGGACAAATTGGATAAAACAAAAACCAATAAAGGGACAAATTGGATAAAATAACCATAATTAACGGACATATCATTGTAATTGTCCGTTAATTATATTCTCTTTGCATCGGTTTTAATAAACGGACATAATGGATAAAGAGTAAAAACGAGTAAGAGAAAAAAGAAGAAAGGCGACCAATGGGATAGGTTCTTGGAGCTTGCACAAGAACAGAAGGACAAGCGTGGCGGAGGTGTTGACAAGGGAGTTCAGATATACCTTGACACCGATGTCATGAACACTCTTGAGAAATTGAGACTCTCTGGACTGAATGGTACGAAATACCCTGTAAGATACTTGCTCAATGCAGCGGTAAGAGTATTCCTCGAAGCCAATGAAGACAATGTTAACAAGCAGCTTTCGAAGGCTTAATACGGTAATCAATTAATAGATTAAAGTAATAATCTATTAATTGATTATTTCGTTTCCTATTATTCTTATCTGCAAGCCTTTCTTTCTTGCGATGCTAATCATGCTCCAGGTCCCTTTGTTATCCTCGCCTTCCTTCGGGAATGCTATAAGTGCATCTGCTGCAGCAGCCATTTCTTCATTTCTTATTGGACCAGCAGAGCGACCATATTTGCTCCAATCCGCTGGGTACCGTTCAATCGACAGACCGTACTCATTTGCGTAACGCTCTCCGAGAGTGTCCGCCCCGGTTGCACATCCTGACAGAATAATGACACGCACATCCTTGTCGTCCAGCTTCTGACTGAGGATGTGGTTGCATTTCTTTTTGAGAGTATCATAGTCGTCATACTTGCGGCTACCTGCGATTATGACGCGAAATTCTTTCATTTAATGATTGGTATCTGTGGGTAATCTTTTTGCTGCAATATTATATTCATTATTATGTGCTGGTATATCTAGCCAATTAAGAGCTGTATTTGTTAACTTCTCATACCAATTACTAGGATCGTTAATGTCCTTTGCAAGTCTTTCTGCCTCTTTGCATAAATTCTCTACATGGTATGGCTTCGGTGTATAACTGGCCTTATATGAATCTTGTACCATTTTTCTAAACACCTCTAAGGACAGTGGCAATATTGTGCAAGTACCGCCATACATAGGCAAGGCTATGTTGTATAAGGTATAGAAGTACATGATACAGTTCTCATTGATTTTCGGAGCGACAAAGAAGCAATAAGTATCTTTATTTGTCTCTTTACGGAGTTTTCCCAAATGCCTCATAACTGGCTCACCTTCCATTTCATATTGTTTTTGGCCAGAGGCCATAGTGACCTCAACAATAACGTTGAAGTCTCCATAGTCACAGACAATATCGGCCATATTCCCCTGAGCTGTCGATAAGGGCTTGCCTGCATCATCAAACTTCAAGTTTGCTTTGATGTCTCCGCCATCCAACATAGTCATTGCCCTCCATGTGTTCCATTCAAGCTGCAAGGATGGGTCATAGGAATCTTTCAGATGCTCGTATGTTGCCTGTATGTCGTCGTAGAACTTATAGTCCTTAATTTCTTTGACTTCTTCGGTAATAAGCTTTTCTTTTCTTTCATTGGTCTTATCAATCAGCAATTCTTTGATGTTATAAATAGGCATATCTTCTGCAACCATAAGACCAAATTCGTTTTCAATTTTCTCAACAAGTTTAGATCTATCATCGGTTAACAATACGGGGTTTGTCGTATCATAAAGATAAGCTTTATATGAAGTCTCGTTATCAATGAAGCAAGGGTCTCTATCTGTATTTTTAAGGAAGAAGTCCACATCATCTACTTTATCAGGAGCAATAGACATACTTCTTCCGGCACTGATATTTATGATACCAGTTGCCCTGAGATACCTTTGACAGGCATCTGCATAATCTCTCATATTTCTCCCCTTGGTGGTTAAGAATTTCTTTCTAGAGATGTCATTGCTCTCTCTCGTTTTGGTTTCACCTTTAGCAAGCTCATCTTTGTAAATGTTAGCACATTCCTTCATTAGATATTCTCCTCGGAAGACATTGTAGCTGCCATGGTTCTTTGCTTTTTCTTCTCTGAATTTGTCGATTTTTGCTACAATCGAATCAAATTCTCGATAATCAACAAGCTGCATTCCGAATAGCCATAATTCGTCAAATTTAAGGCTTCCGAAATGGCGGATTAAACGAAATAGTTCAAGATATGGCTTACACCAAAAGTCAGCTGCATTATCGGTTGGCTTGTGAAAAGGTGAGGGTACTTGAAATTTCAAAAGTTGCCTTAGAAAGATTTCGTTGGTGTATCTTGAATTAATAAGAGCCTTGCCTGCTGGCGTAAGTCTTATAACAGGAGATAAACTTACAAAGCCTAGAGCCTTCGGGCCACGGTTTATTCTATCTCGTGCGCTAAAGGCAGGATCTTTCGCCCCTGCCCCATTAAAGAAATTCTCATCACTAAGAATTTCCATAAACTCTTTTTGACTTGTTTCGTCCCATTCTTCTCCCTCGAAGTTCTTTGCCAATAAATCAATCTCAGGGATCATCTTTGCTGGAGTCCTGGGAGAAGTTATCATGAACAAGACTTTACCATCTACTCTTGCCATAGTCTTAATAATTTGCTACCAATATATGAGTTGCTTCGCTATGAAATCTATTGCGAATATTAACAGCGTAGCTCTTCTCGTATTCATCTATAATCAAATCCCCGTATAGCTCTTCTGTCAATGGAGTGCGACCTATGACAAGAAGAGCCCTGCAAGGAAGTTGCCTAAAGCGCATAGCTAATTGCCGATGTGCATTTTCATCAAATCCTCCACGATACTCTACATTACCATAATCGCTGAACACGCAATCGTAAGGAGGGTCAAGAAACATAAAGTCATCTGGAGTTGCCATATCAAATATGGCCTGATAATCTTCATTTAAGATTTCAGTGTGCTGTAATAACTGGCTGTGTTCTTCAGTGACCATTGCTGTATTGAAGTTCTTGTATCTTCCGTAAGGCACATTGTATTCACCTCTGGCATTGTATCGAATCATGCCGGAGTAAGCAGTCTTATTGATATAATAATAAATGGCAGCTTCCGTATATTCTAGTGGTGCCAAGCCATTAAACATATCCCTTATATGATAATAAATAGGCTCGTTAGGATCATCCACCCTATTGGCTGGATTTAATGCCTTCCGCCTATCGAATTCGGCTCTATTTGCCGAATAGATTTCTTCCATATGATTAAGATCCCTCCTAACGTTTAAGAAGTCATCTCTTACCCCTCGATAGAAATTGATGAGTTTCGTATTTATATCATTGATGACACCATGTTCAGGCTCTAGATAAAAGAATAAAGCTCCGCCCCCAAAGAAAGGTTCGATGTACCTTCCTTCGTAGTTAGGCATGTGGTCAAGAAAATGCTGTATTTCTTTAGATTTTCCACCACGATATTTTATCATTGGCTTCATAAGCTTCGCTTTTGCTTGCAAAGATACAAAAGAAAATGACGGCAACCAAATATCCAAAGGGCACTCTTGCTATTTAGACTGCCTTTCTTCCTTATTCTTAATAGACACCTTCTTTCTCATTAATCGTCCCATAATAGATACCTTTTTTTGTCGAAGAGGGAGTAATAACTATTTTGTCAAAATTTGGTTTCCCTACTTGAATCTGTCCACTTCTGAAAATATACAAGTTAGAATCTTTGAACTTCTTCTTATATATAACTTTTTTCTCTCCAGAAGGAAGTATAATTGACACCTTGACATTTACATGACTTTTATCGGTAAAGAAGTAGTCAGGGTCATTAGATTTTAACTCTACCAGCGTATTTTCATACTTTTCTCCTTCAATATAAAGAATAGCACATCTTCTTTGAATTTCTACACCACGACTTGGTTTTGCAGTCTCAGGTTCTGATTGTGCGAAAGCGAAGAAGGATTGAATAATTGCAAGTAAAAGTAAAACGTATTTTTTCATGATTGTTTATTTTTTTATTGTTTTTCTCTTCGGTGTCATACCTTCCATTCGCAGAAATCGGTATACTGTAGAACTCGATTTTATGTTTAGCTGTTGCATAATATCTTTTACTGATAGTCCTTCCCGATACAAGGCGACTGTTGACTTGGATCTTGATGTTTTCTTTGCTTCGGGTCTGCCGAATCTGACGCCACGCTTCATGGCTGCTATTCTGCCAGCCGAAGTTCTTTCTAAGAGTAAATCCCTTTCAAATTCTGCCAACGAAGCAAATACATTCATCACAAGCCTTCCTGAGGCTGTTGAAGCGTCTATGTTGTCTTTGATGGACATTAATGCTATCTTGTGGCTTGAAAGCCAAGAAAAGCGATTTATAAGGTCGTGAAGCGATCTGCTGAGCCTGTCAAGTTTCCAAACAACGAGAATGTCACCTTCACGGAGATAGTCAAGGCATGCTTCAAGTTCAGGGCGCTGCTTCCGTGCACCAGAAATCTTCTCTTCGAAAATTTTGGTACATCCGGCACTCTCCAAGGCAGCTATCTGCATGTCAAGATTTTGGTCACGTGTCGAAACACGAGCGTATCCTACTCGTTCTCCCATGGCATGTTTTCGTTTTAATTATCTGTGCAAATTTACGAATAATCGAACAATAACGCAAGGTCGTAACCATCGTTTTTATTTTGGCCTATTATTTTCGATTATATCCTAAGTTTATCGAACTTATTTTTTGATGATTTTCAGATTTTGGAGGCTGGCCAGAAAAGGCCAGAGCCGACAAAATTTGTTTTTTACTTTTAAGTTTTTATATTTCTTTATTTTTAGGCTTTTTTTTTGCTTGTAACTTGTTGAATATTAACTATTTAAAAATTGGCTTCCCACAAAAACCACGCAGATTCCCACAAAAACCACGCAGATTCCCACAAAAACCACGCAGATTCCCACAAAAACCACGCAGATTCCCACAAAAACCACGCAGACTACTTATCGTTATTTTTCTTGTCATCATCCTTTTTTAAGAACTTGACTTCTTTAGTAAAAGAGTCTGAAAAATAAAAGTAACAAATGCCTTTTTCCTCTTTATATTTTTCAATCAGATCAATCTTTTTCATCCCTTCTACTGACTCGTTGAAATCTTTTTCTCGTCTTTTGGGATTCTTATCATATGATGGAATTATGGCTATTCTCTTCAATAATTCTACTTTGGTTATTGAATATGGCTTTCCCTCTTTATAATATCCATAGCTTCTTTGCTCTGTCAGAGTAAAGAATAAGCGCATAAATATATCCTTGGAAGATTTCGTACTACGGAAACGAGTAAGAATATCCCATGGAAGAGGAACATAGTCCGTCTGGATTTCTCGTGTAAATATAGGTTTTACCTGTAGAACATACACCTCAGCGTTTGTTCTACTGTCCCTATATTTACCTTCGATAGTTATTATCCTCATTGTCCAAGTCCCATACGACATTTCCAAAGGGACATATGTAGCATCTAGCTCATGTAGAACATCTTTTACATCGTCTATCTCTGAACCAGAACTTCTTTTACCTCCATTAACTAAGGAAGTGAATTGAGATAAGTTTAAGACTATAGTTGAATATGCGGATTCCTTATCACCCAGGCACTCCGTCTTTACCACATATTCATTTGAATTATTATTTTGTCCTTTTTTGTTAAGTCGTTCATTTTGGAGCCTTGCCAGTTCTTCACCTATGCCGGACATTCCAGATCTTGAAGAATGAAATTGAATACTTTGTCTATATATCTCTTGTGTAATAGCCAATAGAACCTTCGAGGCTAAAGGTGTTACATTTAGTCCCTGTGTCAATCTAGAAAAGATAGAGTTCTTTCTATTTTTTTGATGGAAATCAAACTTTTTGTCAAACTCTGGCAATGAGTTTTTTTCCTTCTTTTTTGTCATCTGCTTAACTACCTCACGGGAGGCATGAAAAGTACTTTCACCGGCTTCTTTACTCTTATCTTTATAAAGCGATTGTAAATCGTCAAATGTATAATTCTGTGAGTCGGCAAAATCTTCCTTTCTTGTTAAGTTTTCCCTTCTTGTGAGAATATCCAATGAATAATTCTCGTTACTCAATGGTGTTAAAATGTTTTTTTCTTTTTTGTTCATACGCCAAGCCCCTCCTTTGCAGCTTCCATCATCTTAGCATCAGGATCAACTTCTACATAATCTGGATAAATAGCGAATTCCTCTATATCATTGGCTTCTTTGTTCTTTCCTTCTTTGATAAGTTTATTATAATACGTCCTCGAAAAAATTTTATTTGGTGCCATATCCTGTTTGAAATCAGACATCATATTTTGTATATCATCAGCGATAAAGTCTTGGCAATGATGCTTTTCTGCATACTTTTCGATGGTTATGCACATAGCTTTCCCCATAGATAAAACGGATAAGACACTATTTGCCTGCTTAATAATTAACTTGCTTATATGTTCATTGTCAATTCTGTATTCTCCTTTCTCGTTTAGATACATATCACCATACTCAAAAACATCCTTTTCGATACTTTCAAAGTACTTAGTTATGAAGTTAAGAGATAAAACGCCATGTTCTTTTGCACTCTTAATCATATCATTAATATGCTTTACCTCATTTAGAGATTTCTGATATGTAATGACATAGACATTAAGCCTCTCACTTCTATATTTGTAATCTTGAAGTAAGCCATACATCCGGTAACGAAATTCTGATATTGTTTTTGCTTGTCCTTGAAGAATTTCAAATTCATGTAACTCGCAGGGCGACAAAGTATGTATCTTGTCTTCTATTTGCTGCATTTGCGCATACGACAAGTATTCATGACCTTTTTGCAGGTCACTGTCATTCTTAATAAGAAGCAAAACCAAATCTCTTGAAGTAGCCTTTTTAAGTATTGCCGTAAATTCCTGATTCTTCATTTTTAATCTCCAAGTATTCTATTGTTAGTGCAGACTTTAACGCTGTTTTCTAAGTTATCTGTATTAATATTCTCTATCACACCAGTTTTCCCGTCAAAATTGAAGAGAGTTTTAATGTTAGGCTCTTGACCTCTACGCTTTATTATTTTTGCATAGATCCTTTCTTTATTTACATCAGAAAGGCCTTTGTATTCAGCCTCTAATTGTGAGGCAGTGCGTACTTTATCAGATGGATTAGTAAATCCACAATTCCACATAGCTACTATTGTATTCGCTATCTGCTCAATGTCACCAGCCTCTCTTATATTGGTAGAAACCAAATCAAGGGGACTAACCACTTGCCTATTGAATTGAGCTGCGAGGATTATTGGGAGGCCGTACTTCTCACTTACAGCCAAATCCTTCAACTTTAGGCATATTTCTTTCAACTGTTCTTGACGGCTAAGACGTGTGCTACCTGATAAAGAGAGAAGCTGCATATAGTCTATTAATACGACATCGCAAGCGTTGTTACTCTTCATAAACTTAATATAAGAGACTAACTTGTCTATGTCATAATCTTTATAGCGGATGTTTAGAGCTTTGTCTTTTAACAAATTGAAGAAGGAAGCCTTTGCAGATTCATAATTATCTTTTGCTTCTCTTGAAACATATTTGTCATTTCCCTTAAGGTCATTCTTAATGGTACTTCTGATGTTCCATCTTGACGGAAGTGCCTTATTTTTTGCGCAATATATAGTCAAGAAAGAAGTAAGTACAGATCCTTTGTCTTCCTCGTAAGAAAGATACAAGACTTTTTTGTTAATATTATACTGTAATATCCGCAGAGCTAAATTTTCAAGCATAGTACTTTTACCATGGCTGGTAGGAGCTGCTATGAAAGTTATAGCTCTGTCATGAATAAGGAGTTCACTGTCTTCTTGGTCTTTTGATTCAAACAAAAATCCTGTGCGGAGATCTCCTCCACCCTGGCATAGTTCCTCTTTTACCTCTTTTTCGGTTAAAGGGGTAAGGTCATCAGCAAATTCACTAATTGAACTGTTCTCTAAGATGTCTGCAGAGAGACTTATATTATGAAGTGCTTCGTCTACATCTATAGCAGATGCTGAGGTAGAGGCCTCTAAAGCTTTAATGCCTAAATCTTTTAATTTTCTTTTCTTTGCATACTCTTTGAGTATGGATATATTTTTACCGAAAGCTGCAGAAGCATCAGAATCGGAGATATTATCTCCAAGTGATATAATGTCCTGAGCCGTTGGTTTTATTATTTGATTTCCTTGCCGATCATAGTTAGGAAGCTGGCTAATATACTCGTATAGAACAGAAGGTGTAGGTAAAGTCCCTTCTGCTTGTATAGCCTCTATACAAGTATATATTTTCCTATAGATTGAATTATAGAAGTAGTCTGCTTTCAGTAATGAAGCAGGTGTACTCGGCTGGTAATAATACATCGCCAACACTTCTCTCTCAGCCAGTTCATTAGAGAAAAGCTTTTCAGGAGATATTATTTCAAATTTATCTCTGGACATATCTTAAAATATATTTTACGATATATTACGTAAATTATAATGGAAATTATTTAGTCCCGTTTTCAAGAGCTCTTCTTTTCTTTGCTTTTTCAGCAGCAGCTTTACGTGCATCGATCTCTTTCTGTGTAGGCACTTGAAAGTTTATCTTTGTAAGGAAGGCATCAACTGCTTTGTCTGTATCGTATGCGAGGAATGAAGCAAGAACAGACTGAACGATCGCACGGACCGACAGTCTTTTATAATGTCTCTCGCTCAACTCTTGAAGTTGATCAAGGATATCAGACGAAATGTAGACAGGACGACCCTTATCAGGTGAACGGTCATAGCTGAAAATATTGTCGAAGAACTTGTCTTGGAATCCTTTAGGGAGTTCGGGACGATTGGAAGGTGCTTCACTTACCTGCTTTACCTTTACCGTTTTCGGTTTTGACTCCTTTTTAGGAGCATCCTCATTGGATGTATCAACGGCCTTTTGACCACCATTTGCAGCAATTGCTGCATCTGCTATATTGAAATCGTCAATCTCGAAAGTACTAGAATTCTTTTTGTTAGCCATATTTGATTATTTTTTTATGAGTTCTACAATGGGTTCGAAGGCGTATGCTACAGCCTTTTCAAGATAGGTATCGTTTTCGTAAATCGTTGAATAACGTTTAACCTTGACACTCTGTTTGATACGTGGAGCCAAAATACCATACTTTTTCAATATGTCTGCATTATGCCGTTGCTGGGCCAGTTCCTCTTGCGTTCCCTCACTGACATTTATTCTATTAGGCAGAAACACAAGCTTGGCTTTCACCTGTAAGGTACCAAGAACAACTTTCAAAAAACCAAGAGTAGAACGCAGTACGTCATGATCATACGTCATCGGAATGACGATTATATCTGCATTTTTCAAAATTGGTACAAGTCCAGGAAAAGCAAGAGATCCAGGAGCGTCTATTAAGGTAATGGAATCATCCGCTTTCCATGTTTGCAGTTTGGCAGCCACTTCTTTTGAATCCATAGGATTGACGAACTCAACATCCCAAGATGGTTTTGCCTCAGGATCTACTTTAAGGTCGTCTTCCCTGTGACCTGACAAGGACATCTGAATATCCATATCCTTAACAGAAACCTTTTGCCCCTTTGCCGTTAGATGGTTTGCAAAGATAGCGCAAAGGCTAGTTTTGCCAACACCGCCTTTCTGATTTGCGAATGAAATTATCTTTCCCATAAGTTTTGTTATATATAAGACGGTGCAAATGTAACAACTATATTTTAAAATCAATATAAAAAATCTCTCTTTTGCAATCTTTTAACATATAAACAATATTGGTTTTAATATATACTTCTACTATATAATTAGCAATAATCTGAAATATAATATTTATATTTGTATTAAGATAATATCTAAATGTAACTTACGATATATATCGTAATATAATACTGAACATATAATATAATAACATCGGAATATTTTCTTATACAACATAAATAATGTACCCAAGCAAAAAGGTATAGATAGTAGGTTATTAAGCAGTACGAGATAAAAATCAAAGTAATCGGGAGGTGATTCATTGTCAAAACCGGATTGTCTTGAAATTACGCAAATGAGTAAGTAATAGTAGGATATAGATTTATTCGCAAACATCAACATCAAAAGGAAATGATGACCATGTAGCTGAAAATAGTACTTCAAAAGAAAAAATGCCGGTAATTATTTGCGGGTATGAAAAGGAATACGTAACTTTGTACAAAGGATTTCAAACGGAAATTCCATAACGCAATATGGATTTTAGACTTCGCTTAAAAATCCAGATTACGCCAAAGGACTGTCTGCCCTTTGGAAACCCGACTGGGAGTGACCCTCTCCCAGACCCTCCGCTCAGGGCTTCCGCCCTAAGAACCTGACAAGGGGATGACCCTTCCCCTTGACCTCTCGGCAGGATTTCACCCTGCACCCGACCAGAACGGATTTCTGGACTATCTGAAAGGAAGAACTATGGAAGAGACACTTAAACCAAAAGCAGCCGTCCACGGACAACCGCAAAAAGCATTCTCCAAAAACGCATCTGATGAAAACGAAAGATGGCGTTGGGAGCAAGAAAAGTATGCCAAAAAAAATGCGGATATAGAAAAAAATAATCACTATGATTATAGTCGAAAAGGACTTAACTTTGAAATTGTAAAAGGCAAAGAAAATCCGAAAATCATCCCATTAGGATCACAAGAAAAAAGACTCCATGAACGGCTACAAGAAAAGCTGAATGAGTTAGATTTTAAGTCATATAAAGATGGTGCACAGAATATGCCAAACGCTTGTGTCGATTGGGTATTTTCGGGTGACCATGACCGTATGTGTGAGATGGCCTTTGGCACATCTTACAGGAACATCGACTATACAGCCGAGAGGGATAATTCGGAAGCTATCAAGAAAACGGATGCCTACAAATATCAACATCGAGGAGGAATGGATATGTCTATGCCTTCCATCTATCAGTGGGCACTTGATTCCTATAAATTTGCTTGCGAAAAGTGGGGTGAGGACAACATCATTGGTGCGGAGGTCCACCTTGATGAAACGACACCCCACATGCACCTGCTGATGGTACCAGTAGCCGAGCGCAAAACCCGTGGCCGGGCAAGTACGAAGTATCAGAAGAAGTCGGATCCGTCCGTCATCATCAAGAAGAAAGAGTATGAAACTCTCTCTGATGCAGAGAAAGCCAATTATGCTCCTGTGGCAAAAGCATCAAAAAAGTTAGTGAGCTATTCAGGGGTTTTCGGTGACAACTATGGGGAGCGCAAGCAGTACATGAAAGATTTCCATACTGAATACCATGAGAAGGTAGGGCAAAAGTATGGATTGGAGAGAGGTGACGACCTGGATCTTCTCGATCCAGAGGAGCGACGCAAGCGCAGGCACATGCGGAAGGACCAGCTTCATGCTGTTCAGGAGTATGACAAAAAGCTGGAAGATGTCAAAGCCGAATTCGATGAAACTCAAATAGACCTTTGGGAAGCAGAGGATTCGCTAGAAAACATCAAAAATAGAATAAAGTCATTACCGACCGAGGAGGAGCTTAATCTGCGTGAGAAACGTGACAAAGAACTTCCATCTAAAGAAGAACTCAATGAACGTGAAGAACGCTCAAAGAATCTTCCAACATTCAAGCAGATTGAAGAACGTGAGAACAGAGATAAAAATGTTCCCACAATGTTCGACATCGTAAGAAGAGAAAAGATACATCGATCAAACAAGCAGCAACTTATTAGAATACTTGAAGATGTAAGGCAAAATCTTGAAGATAATCATGACTTGAAAACTTTGGGCGAACTGAACAAACTTGGCACTTTCAAAGATGATGTGACATGGTTCAATGCCGCTTACATGTTCTTGAGCAAAAGAAACGAGAAGCTTCTGAAAGAGGGTAATGAAAAGAAAGAGATAATCAGGGACTGCCAAAAGCAGATAATTCTCTTAGATGAGGATATTAATACCTTGAAGGAACAAGAGACCGTACTTAACAAAAGAAGGCAGAACCTGTATAGAGCTTCCGTTCTTCCTGTCGTTGACGGTGGTATAGAGATTTCCATTGAGAGATCCCTTAAAGGGCACATATGCGTATATGCCAAAATAAATGGCAGATGGATTGGTGGCAGAGCTATCGATGGTGATGTCCTCAATGACTATAATAAAGGAATTGCATCAAAGGAAAATATCGCAGCAATATACTTAACAGGAGATATTCTTGAAGCGGTAAAGAATGACAAGGAGAAGGAGATAGAGAATATTTCCAAGGAATTCAATGACAAGAAAAAGGAGATGTATGGTAAACTGATTCTCCCCAATGTTGGTGAAAAGGTTGATGTTTCCGTTAGAAGCATAGGAGGGAAAAATGCCATCTTTGCTAGTGTAGGTGGTGTGCAGCTTGACCAGTGGCACTACCTTACATCGGAGCAAGAGAAGGATTTGAACGAAAATAGAGCTACCAAGGAAGAAATGGCAGCGCTGATACTTCCTGATTATATTCTCGAATACGTAAAGAATAAAAAAAACACGGAACTTAAATCAGTCAATGACAAAATTAAACTCAAAAAGGAGGAACTTGCCAATATCCATGTTCCAACACAGTACGAGATTGATACGGCAGAAGCCAGATTGTCTCAAATAAAGGAATCGGTAAAGACTCATGAAAATAAAGAACGAGAATTAAAACAGACAATTTCAGACAAACAGGATAGCATAAGAAATTTGAAAGAAGAAGAGTCTTCTCTTAAGTCAGATATAGAGAAGTACAAGGAAGAAAGGAAAGACCTTGTAACAGAAATCGAAGACCTCAAAAGGCAAAAGGCCGATTCTGCCAGACTTGCAGTCATGTCCGTAGGTCAGAAAGTAAGCAAGTTCCTCGGTTACAACAAGGAGGCCAACGAACTCAAAAGCCTTCAAGAAAATCTCCCTAAACAGTTAGCAGACGCAATGGAGAATGGACGCAAGGAAGGAATAAAGCAGGGTAAGGAAGAAACCATGGACAAGATCCTCACGACTGCTGGTGTCTATTTTGTTGACGGGAAAGGAATGAAAATTTCTAATAAAGATGTCTCCCCTGATACCTTAGGAAGAAGTTATAAAAAATTCCGTGATTCGGCCAATCAGAGAATAGCAGATGAAGAAAAAGAAAATAAGGCTAGACAGCAGATGGATAAGGCAATAGATGCTTTCATGTCTATTCCTATTGTAAGAAACAGTATCAATGCAATCAGGGATTTTGTAATAAGGTTAAGCAGGGTCTCATTTGACAGTGATGAGTCAGAGACTATATCAACAGCCTTAGGAAAAGATTCAAGCAAAGAGGATAGACTATATATGGCATCCAATCTCCTAATATGCGCTAAATTCCGCTCTGGACATATATCTGATAGCCGATATGATAGCAGGTGGAGAGAAGCAAAAGAAGGTCTGGAACAAATTGCAGAAACAGGTAGGGATATGCGTGAACAACAGCAGGAAAGAAGACGTGGACTACACATTTGAAATCTCATAGCTGTAGCTGTTACAAAAAGGATTTGTCTGATAGATCTTCGTCTTTCAGGACAGGATTCTCAAATCTTTCACTAAATTTGCAGTACGAGAAAGGTTCAGACCAATTCGTTCAGACTCAGCGGGATTAGTCCGTAGACTGTCGATTAAGTATAGAACCTTTCTTTGTTATATAATAGCTCTTAGCTGTCAGATTATCCTTTCTTGTACTGCATATCTCAGCAAGATTGTAAAGTGCTTCAAGCTTCTCTGCAAGGGTTCCTATGAATGTTTTTTCTTTGGTATGAATAG
>Ga0256406_1005210_pt1 | contig 14085 bp, 14 predicted proteins | sample RumenRJG_03DNA_FD_185986 | JGI IMG/M metagenome (GOLD analysis project Ga0256406, IMG submission 185986) | Bovine rumen microbial communities from Lethbridge, Alberta, Canada - RJG_03 | ecosystem: Host-associated > Mammals > Digestive system > Stomach > Rumen | place: Canada: Alberta | collected...
TTGGTTGTTTTTTTAATTTTAGATTTTATTTTTTTATTTTTTCAATGTTTAATATTGACAATTATAGGAAGTTAAAAGCAAAAACAACCTAAAAAAACACAATTAAATACATCCCAAATATACCACCCCCACCCCTTGCCAGACATCAGCACAGGCTTGTGTAACCCACATTTTCAACCGCGCAATAAAAAAGACTTTGGATACTCTGAAGCACACCACGATTAATTATAAAGCAATAAAGTAATTAAATAATAAAACTATATATAATACACATAAAAACACTTTAAAATTAAAAATAAAAAGATTTACAAATAAAATAAAATATGTTATTATAAATAAAGGTAATAAGGAGAGTAAGGAAAAATGGAAAACGAAGAATTAGAAGAAGAGAGAAGTATAAATAGAGAGATAGCGAGTAAGAATAAGCAAGAATTAAGGGAATTAGAGCAAGTATATGTAGATGGAACGTTAAGCAATTTAGATGAAATCATAGAGAAAAAGAAAGAGATACTAATAAAAAAAATAGAGAATTATAATCAAGAACATTTAATAACGAAATATAGTAAAAAAGGAGAGCATTATGAGGTAGTAAATTTAAACCCAATAATATTGCAGAATTATTTTTTCAAGAGCATAAATCCAATAGGGAATAGAGAGCCAAAGTACAATGCAGAGAAATTAGCAATAGTATTTGAGTTATACAGTGATATAGTTGAAGGTATCAATAGTAAAATAGGAAATTTTGTGCCAAATATAAGTTCATTTTGTTTATTTGCAGGAATAACAACGCAGACGTTCAAGAATTACAAGAATAGTCAAGATATAGATTTAAGGACGGTATATGAGAAAATAAACGATTATTGTTTTAATAGCAATATAACACTAGCACAGACTGGAAACTTATCAGAGAAATCCACAATTTATCGTATGAAAGTGGAAGAAGAAAAAGGGGAGAAGAGCGAGCCACAGATACATATACACACAGATTCATTAAATATGGATGAAGTAAATAAGAGATTGAAAGAGATACAAGATTTCAACAATGTAAAAGCAAATTCTATAAAAGTGGAGAGTGAGGAGAAATGAGTAGTAGGATAGATAAGAGAGTTGAGCTAATAATGGTAATAGATTCAACGATACGTTCTATTGAAAGCACAATAAAGAGAAACATAAGTAAAGAGAGTTATAGAGAGAACATATTTGCCGTAATGCAAGATTTAAAGCAAGAATACGAAGAATACAGCAAAATTGACACACACAATTGCGGCTTAAGTGTAATAAAGAGATATATACCTTTAATTAATTTATTAATAAGGGTAGAAAGAGACAAAGAAAGATTATACGAATATCACGAGCAATTAGAGAACGCATATAAATTAGCTGCAAGAGTAAGTTTAGAATATTTTATAATATATATGGAGTGGTACAAAGAGGACAAATTACTAGAGCCAAGGTACGAAATATTAAGTTCTTACGTGTATTACTTAAATAAAATGTGTTACGACCAAAGTTTTAGTGGAATGATAGTAAATTTGCCTAGTGGATATGGCAAATCAAGAATTTGTAGATACTATGAAGCATTTAGGCTAGGTTTACATCCAGAGGGAACATTTTTAGCATTATGTTCAAATGATGCATTAATAAAAGGACAATCAAGGTCAGTAATAGATTTAATCAAAGATGAAAGATATGGAAATGTATTTCCAAAGTTAAAATACAACAAAGAGGACAAAAATTTCTTTTTAAAAGAAACAGATGGAGAGTGGAAATTAAGAGATTGTGGACTTATTGCAAGTTATTATGCAAGTACAGTAAGGTCAAACGTAGTAGGAGAGAGAGCAAGTTTAAGCATTGACATAGATGACTTATATGCTGACCCAAGTGAAGCATTAAATGACGAGTTAAATAAAGAATATTACAACAATTTTGTAACAGTATGGAGAAAAAGATACGTAATGGGTAAAAATCCACAAGTACTAATAACAGGTACATTATGGTCTCCTACTGATTTTCTAGCAAGAGTAACTAATTTGTGGGAGCAACAGAGTAGTTTTAAGAAAGACCCTAAGTTCAAATATACCAAAATAAGTGAAGATGGGAAAAAAGTAATCATAAAAGTACCAGCTTTAGACTATGTAACAGGAGAAAGCACTTGCCCAAATCTAATAAGTACAGAGAAACTACTAGAAGAAAAAGCTTCAATGAGTAATTATTTGTGGGAGACAAACTTTCAACAAAATCCTACATCACCTGAGGGATTATACTTTGATTGGAACAATTTACAAACATATTCAACAATGCCAATTAAGGAAACTAACGAATGTATGGCGTCTCTTGACCCATCAAGAAAAGGAAACGACTATGTTGCTATGCCAATATTTAATAAAATAGGGGATTTACACTATCTAGTGGACGCAGTATTTGATAATAAATCTATGACAAGTTTATATGATTCAATAGTGAATGCAATAATACGAAATAACATTACCTTGCTAGTAGTAGAAACTAATACTGACCCAAATTTACCAGAAACATTATATAAAAAATGTGAAGAAAAGGGCTATTATGCACTAAAAATCATTGAAAAATATAGTACAGAAAATAAAGAGGAAAGAATAAACAAATTTAAAGACGTAATATTAAGAAAAATTGTATTTCCAGAGAAAATAAGATATGGACTAGGTACTCCAATAGGTAAGGGATTAGAGCAAATGACTTCATATTCTTTTGATTACCCTAATAGACACGATGATATGATAGATTCAGTAGCTATGTATGCAGACCAAATAATCGAAGAAAATGGACTTGAATTAAAGGCAGTACCTTTTAAAAGACCATTTTAAAAAATATGCAAAAATTTTATGTAAAACTATTGCATTTTTTAAATTTTAATATTATGATATATAGAGAGAAATAATAATTAAGGAGAAAGAAATGTCAGTTGGAAACACTTATGGTAGAATAACAATATATGCTCCATATTCAGAGCAGGAATTACTATCACTAGATGATGAAAAGTTAAAAACGACTATTTTAGGGTTAATGACTGATATAATAACTATTCACGATATAAATAAAGCTGAAACAAGGGCTTTGTGGGATTATTATTTAGGAAATCAAGATATATTAAACAAACAGAAATTTACAAGGGAAGAGATAAACAACAAGAAAGTTGAAAACTGGGCTTATGCTCTTGTAGATTTCAAAAAGAATTGGCTTGTTGGAGAGCCTATTCAATATACAATGTCAAATAATAGTTCTAGTGATGAAATAGAACAATTAAATAAATATGTTAAATACGAAGATAAAGACGCAAAAGACCAAGAATTAATTGAAGATGTCTATGTTTGTGGAAGAGGATTTAGGTTTGTCAAGAAAGATTTACCAAATGAAGATGATGAAGCTCCTTTTTCAATAGCAAATATCAAAAGAGATAATTGCGAAGTAGTATATTCAAGTAATTTAGGAAATGAGCAATTATTTAGTGTAGTTGAAACTGAAATGAAAGAAAGAATTTCAAAAGTAGATGAAATAACAGGTGCTAGAACGTTTGTAGATAACTTTTATAGTGAATATACAATATATTTAAGAAATAAAATGTTGACAATAAGCTATAAAGGAGCATATCCACAGATAAGTAAAATAACTCCAATAATTTTAAATGAGCATTTGATAACAGAATATAGAATAAACAGAGATAGAATTTCATTAATTGAAACTGGAAAAGACTTATTTGATGGAATAAATCAATTAGAGAGTGATGATTTTGATGATTTAGACCAATTTGTCAATGCAATTATGGTATTTACAAATGCTGATATCGATGAAGATGGACTAGAAGAAATGAAATCATTAGGAGCTATCAAAATCAAGTCAACAGAGAATAGAAAAGCAAGTGTAGATGAATTAAAACAAAGATTAAACGCATCAGATACACAAGTATTTTATACAAGACTATTGACTGCCTTACATCAAATTTTAGGTGTACCAATGGCAACAGATAATGGTTCTGTAACAAGTGGAGATACTGGAAAAGCAAAACTAACAGGTCAAGGCTTTACATCATCTGGAATTAGGTCAAAATCAGACCAAACAATGATTAAGAGTTGTGATAGAAAAACATTAAAAGTAATTCTAAAAATATGCAGAGAAGCAGGAAATAGCAAGATTAAAAAGTTAAGAGTAAGTGATGTTGATATTAAATTCAACATTGATAAATCAGAGAACTTACTAACAAAATCAGAAGCATTGAATGTATTGATTACTATGGGAGTACCAAAAGAATATGCAGTTCCACTTGTAAATCTATTTGGCGACCCAACAGCCGTTGTAAATGCTTGGAATGATGCACTTGATAAGCAAAAGAAAGAACAAGAGCAAAAGCAATTAGAATTTGGCAACAATTTCAATAATCAAAGCAATAATATAAATAAAAATCAAGGAACAAAAATAGAAGAAAACAAACAAACAAATCAAACAATAAATAAAATAAATAATGCTTTACAAAAGCAAGTACAAGAAAAATAAATAATTTATCTCAATCGTAAAACCTTTTTATAAGGTAAACCGAAAGGTTGATAAAATCAATTTCTGCTCTAATTGATAAATAGAAATCGATAGAAATGAGAAAACTATCACTCTCCATATATAAGTTTGGTGTAATGGTAGCACAATAGTCCCCAAAACTATTAGTAGTAGTTCAAGTCTATTAACTTATGCCAGAGGCTGGATAGCGACCAGATAGAGGTTGTGTATGAGGATGCGAGACACCCTTGAATTAAAAAAATAAAATCGCATACATATATATCTAGATATAGTGTAATGGTAGCACGAGTGCTTTGGGAGCATTTAGTGGAAGTTCAAATCTTTCTATTTAGACCAAGCCTATTAAGGCTAAATAAATGGGGACAGTAGGTTCGAAACTATTTGCCTGAAACCTTATTGAGTAAGGCATTACCCATAATAATTCTAATAAGGAGAATGAAAATGGAACATTATATCTCTTTATGCTGCAATAATTTAAGAGCAAAAACACACGGTTTTATATTCAAATTTGACCGAAATGTCAATAAACTATAATATTAGGCTTTATCTTTTGAGCATATCAAAAGAATATATTTATATAAACTCTATGGTTTGTTAGTACCGTAAAAACTATCGATAAGGAGGAAAAATATGAATAGGGAAGATGCAAAAAAACTTTTAGGAGAAAATGCCACAGATGAGCAAGTAACAACACTTTTAAATGCTTTTCATAATGAAGTTAAGGAAAAAGACGACCAAATTACTTCATTAAACGACCAAATATCAAAGAACAATACTGAAATTGCAAATCTTAAAAAGTCAGATGATGAATTAAGACAAATTAAAGAAAGTCAGATGACAGAGCAAGAAAAAGCAAAAGAATTACAAGACCAATTAAATGCACAAATGAGTACATATAAAAAGTTAAGTAATTCTGTAAAAGCAAAATCAATTTTAGTTGGAGCTGGTATTTCAGGAGAAAAAGCTGATAGTTTAGTAAGCAAGTTTGTCAAAGAAGATGAGCAAGCAACAATAGATTTAGCAAATGAAATTGTACAAGAATTATCAGATATGAAAGCAGCAACTGAAAAGAAAGTAAAAGATGATTTATCAAATGTAAATGTAAATCCTACTACAAGTAATGTAAATCCAAAAACAGATGATTTAATGACTTGGGATAAATTTACTAAATTATCATCTGAAGAGCAAAACAAATTCCAAGAAGAGCATCCAGAAGAATTTAATAATTTATAATTTAGGAGGAAACTAAAATGCCAAAATTTGATAAGAAATATTGGAACGATGCAATTTTTCAAAAATATATGAAAAAAGTTCAAAATTTAAGAGAAGATTCATTAGTAAAAAGTGGAGTTTTAAACGTAAATAACTCTTTAAAAACAAGATTAGTTGATGGAGTAGGTGGAAACACACTTGAAGAACCTATTAAAGGTTTAATTGATGGAGATGTTGTAAACTATGATGGAACAACAGATATTCCAACAACTTCAAGAAACACATATATTCAAAAGAAAATCGTTGCTGGTAGAGCAAAAGGTTGGGAAGAAAAAGACTTTTCAACAGATATTTCTGGAGAAGATTATATGCCAGTAGCACAAGAAGTAGCAGAATATTATCAAGATATTGATATGGACGATATATTAGCTATTTTAAAAGGTATTTTTTCTATGAAAGATACAGAAGGAGCTAAATTTGTTACAAAACACACATTTGAAGCAAATACTGAAATGGGAGCAACAACTATCAATAATGCAGTTCAAAAAGCATTTGGAGACAAGAAAAAGAACGTTTCATTAGCATTTATGCACAGTGCAGTAGCAACACAACTTGAAAACTTACAATTACTTACATACTTAAAATATACTGATTCAAACGGAATCCAATCTAACCTTGAAATTGCACAATTAAATGGAAAGACTGTAATCGTTGATGATGATATGCCAGTAGAAAGTGGTTATGTAGCAGCAACAGCAGACACAGAAGGTGCTATTCAAGTTGGAACAGGTACTGGAAAAGTAACACTTGCTGATGTTAAGAAAGCAGATTTCTATCCAGAGAATGTTGCAGCAGATGATTATGTTGTTGCAAAGAACAAATATACTACTTACGTATTAGGAAGAGGAGCTATTGAATTTTGCGATATTGGTGCTAAAGTACCTAGTGAAGTTAATAGAGACCCAGCTAAAGATGGTGGTATTGACAAATTATATACAAGACAAAGAAAATTATATGCACCAGCATATATTTCTTGGAAAGGTACTTCTTCAATTATTTCTCCAATGCCTGCTGATTTCTCAAACGGCGACAACTGGGAGATAGTAAACGATGGAGAAACATCACCATCATACATCAATGACAAACTTATTCCATTTGAAAGAATTATAACATTAGGTTAATCAAAGGAGGATATAAATGGAGCAAATAGATTTATTAAAGTTAAGAATACCTAATAAATATGACAATGAAGAAAAATACACAAACACATTAGAAGCATTGTTAGAAGATACAAAAAACATTGCATTATCCAATTTATATCCTTTTGAAGATTGGTCTGAAATGGAATTACCAAAGAAATATTATAACTGGCAAATAAGAGCTAGTATTGAGTTATTTCATTTTCTAGGTTATGAGGGAATTAAATCTTATTCTGAAAACGGATTAAGTTTTTCAAGAATGGAAGATGGTATTTCTGCCGACCTATTAGATGAATTAATGCCAAATGCAGGAACGATTAAAAAGACCACATTACAAGATGAAGAAAGTAGCAAGGAGACAAACAATGATTAGAGGAAATATTTTTGAAAATTGGAATAAGCCTTGTTATATTGCAAGAGTAAAGGAAATAAATACAGATGAAGAAGGAAATCAAATCAAAATCTGTTATAAACCTGAAAAATACTCTTTCAATATTCAAAATGCTAGTGGATATTTAGATGTAACTGAATATGGTGAAGAAGTTTCAAAGGTAAAAAAAGCAATAATTTCAATGGAATACAACAATAAAATAAAAGAAGGAGATATTGCATATTTAGATGGAGCGACACCAGAAAACGAAACAGAAGATACCTATGGTATTAATGGAAATTATATCGTTGATAGTGTTAGACCGCAAAATCTAGCAATAGCAGTATACTTTAAAAAATTGAATAAATAGGAGGTCAAATTAATGACAACTAAATTTTTAGCTATGAATAAATTGTCTATAAGACCACAAAATGATACTGAAAAGATAATGCTTGGAAATCTTGGAACAATGATTCAAACAGGCAAAGAAGCAGTAATAACATTTGATAATAAGGACAATAAAAGTGATTTAATTTTAGAAATTAAGTCAAAAAAATAACAAATAAGGAGGCAAATAATGAAAGTTAAAGTTGAAAAAGATGGAGTTGTAAAAGAACTTGACAATGCTGGATTAGTTGCAGACTATATTTCTGCTGGTTGGAAACTTGTTGAAGAAAAGAGATTTACTACTCCAACAGAAAAAGGAAATAAATAATGGCAATACTTGAATATGAATTAAGTCCCGAAGATATGGAAAAACTTGCAGAGACAGTAAGTAAATATAGAGATAAAATAAAAGTTTCTGGAACAATGATTTTAGATGATTTGGGCGAGATAGCACAATTAAAAATGAAAGATTACATAAAAAATTCAACAGGAGAACATAGTGTCGATAGAATAACTAAATATAAGCAAACGCATAATCTTGAGAATAGTGTTGGAATTGATAAGATTTCAGACAATGAATTGTCTGTTTACACAGATAATCCTTATGCAGCATTTGTTGAATTTGGAACTGGAATACAAGGAAAAGAAAGTACACATCCAAACGCAGAAGATTCAGGTTGGGAATATGGTTTTGTTACAGGACAACATTCACACCAATACTTATATAAGACTTATTCAGACATTGATGGACACTTTGAAGAAATGGCAGAAGAAATTTTAAAGAAAGTAGGTTTATAATTTTATGAATACAATAATTCCAAAAAAGATTTATAATACATTAAACTTATACTTACAAGAAAAAAGTATTTATTCTCCCAATGTAATAAACAAAGAACTAAAGCAAACGGATAAATATCCACTTGTAACAGTAATGGAAATCAATGATGTGCCAAGTCAACAAACAACTAAAACAAGACAAAGAGAAACTTATTCTAAACTCTATTTTGAAATTAATATCTATGCAATAGATAAAGCCGTAGGGAATAAAAAAATTTCAAACGTAACAATTTGTAATGAGTTAAAACAATTAGTAGATAAAGTAATGTCTAATTATTTTCAACTAGACAGAACATTATGTGAGCCAACACCTAATGTTGATAAAAACATTTACAGAATAACAATGCGTTATACTGCGAGTGTTTTAGAGAATAAAAATTTTTTAATATAGGAGGAATAAAATTATGGCAGACCCAATTATTAAAGCAATAGACGATAACAGAGCTATGAGTGATATAGGCTCTGCAATATTCGTAAAAAGAGAAGGACAAACAAAATATTCTCTTTGGTTACCAGTAACAGATATGCCAGCAACAGGTTCAGCACCAGAAACTATTGAAAAGACTGTTACAACAAGTAGAACAAAGAATTATACTTTTGGTAGAAAAGATAACTCTCAAAAAGAGTTTACATTTATGGCACATAGAGATAACTTTATGATTTTAAAACAAGATTACAACAAACAATTAAACTTCTTACAAGTTAATCCTGATGGTACAGGTTGGAAATTCCAAGGATATGTATCTTTCTATCAAGACGCAGTATCACTAGGAGCTAACCTAAATGGTAAAGGTGTAATCACAGTATCACACGCAGATGAATTACCACTAGACGATGTTACTGATATTATAGTAGAAAGTGTAATATTTACAAATCCTATTGAGCCAGTAATAAATATTTCAGGCACAGGAGAATATGAAGCAATTATTGAAACTGACCCAAGTGATGCAACAATTACAGTTGCAAGTTCAGCAGAAGGAGTTGCAACAGCTTCAATGGGAACAGAAACAAATTCACACAAACTTACTATAACAGGAGTTAAAAAAGGTAGTACAATAGTAACAATTACAGCCAAAAAGACAGATTTAGCAGATGGAGTAACACATATTTTAGTTAGAGTATCTTAATTCGCACGAGAATTGATTTTAAGGCGATAATTTACATTTGAAATGAAATTATATGTCTTTACATTTTAAAATTAAAATTAAGCCATTTTAGAAAGGAGAATTTTAAAGAAAATGGAAAAAATAATAAATTTAGGTGGAGAAGAATATAAATATCATATAAATTTTAAATTAAATTATGATTTACTAAAATTTAGAAATAGAATACAGACTGGATTTGATGTAACAAAAGCCAATAAGAAAATAATAACAGAAATTGTTAATATGAAAAATGAAATTGGAGATAAAGATTTAAGTGATGAAGAATCATTAGAAATTTTTAATAAATTAAGTCCAGAAGCAAGAACATTTATAGAAGAGAACACAGGAGATTATTCAAGTAAATTTTCTGATGAAGATATAAAGTATATTGTTTCTAAATTCACAGGAATTGAAGATGAGAACAAAATTTATGAGATATTAGATTATGAAGTTGAAAATGGAGGCTATGATAAATTAATTACAAAACTTGTAAATGCAATAGCTGAAGTTTTTTCAAATGCGAAAGCCAATTAGTATTGCGAGAAGCAAGTAGCGAAGATAACAAAAACAAAATAAGACTTTTAACGACTGAGGAGATGATAGATAGTTATTGGAACGAACTATTACCGACAGCGTTAGAGTGCGGAATGACACCGACACAATTTTGGGAAGATGACCCACGACTGGTACATAGTTATTTAATTAAGCATACATTGGAGCTTGATGAAATAAACTTTCAGTCGTGGGTTATTGGTTTATATGTATATAATGCAGTTAGTAGCTCATTGTCACAAGGATTTGATAAAAATTCAAAGGCAAAATATCTTGAAAAGCCTATTGAAGAATTAAACGGAACATATATACCTAAAAAGCAATACACACAGGCACAGAAAGTAAATTTCTGGTCTAAATTTAAGAGTTATATGAAGAAAGGAGGATAAAATGTCGCAACACTCATTACAATTTAATTTAAAAGCATTTGGAAATGGATTGAATCAAACATTTGACCAAGTAATAAATAAAATTAAAACAACAGGAGCAGAAATTCAAAAAGTTAATTCAGTAATGACTACGACTAAAAATGGCAGACAATATCAGAGATTATATCTTACATATACTGATGGAATGAAAAAAATTAGTGAAGCATATAATGGAGCTGGTAACCGTATAAAACAATCTCAAACTTTAATTAACAAAGGCTTTGACTATGGAAAATTAATGTGGATGTTGAATTGGACTAAAGGATTTGCAAGAAGTCTATGGAATATTGAATTAAAAGCTATTGATTTCAATGAGACACAAGAGAAATTTAATGTATCTATGGGGACATCTATTAAGCAAGCAACACTTTTCCAAAATAAAATATCAGAAGCAATAGGAACATCTAGAGCTGAAATGATGGATTATCAGTCTACATTTAAGAATATTCTTGGTGGGCTTGGAGATTTAACAACAAAGCAAGCAGAAGAAACTTCTCAAAGTCTAACAAAAATGGCTTTAGATTATTCTTCATTGTTCAATGTTTCACAAACAAGTGCTGCAAATAAGTTTCAAGCAGCACTAACAGGTTCAATAATGCCAATTAGAAGAGATAGTGGATATGATGTATCTAAAAATGCAGTATCACAAAAAGCATTAGAATTAGGAGTAGATAGAACATATAATAAATTAACTGAAACAGAAAAAAGACTAATTAGAATAATGCTTTTAATGGAGCAAATGCAGAATACAGGGGCATTCAATGACCTTGCCAGAACTATCGAAAGTCCGTCAAATCAATTAAAAGTATTAAAAAATCAATTACAAGAAGTACAAATTTGGCTTGGAAATGTATTTATGGGAACATTAGGGGCAATTTTACCTTATATTAATGGTTTCGTAATGACATTAAAAGAGCTAATTAAAATGTTTGCTATATTTGTAGGTTATCAACCTAATACAACTGGTATGACAGATGTACTACAAGAAAGTTCTGGATATGCTTCTGATTTATCAGATAACATAGGTGGAGCTGGTAGTGGATTAGATAGAGCAAGTAAAAAAGCAAAAGAATTGAAGAGACAATTACAAGGATTTGATGTATTAAATGTAATCAACACACCAACAGAAAGTTCAACAGGAAAGACTGGTGGAAGTGGTGGAGGAGCTATTACTGGAGTTGACCCTAAAATACTAGATGCTTTTGACCAATATAAAAGTAAACTAGAAGATGTTGAAATGAGAGCTACTGGTATAAGAGATAAAATAATGGATTGGCTTGGTTTTACAAAGGAAATAAATGCAGAAACTGGAGAAGTTACTTGGAAACTAAAAGATGGATACCAAAGAATTAATGCTATCGTAGACTTACTTAAAATAGCAGCTGGAGCAATAGGACTAAAACTTGTTGCTAAAACATTAGAAAAGATTTCAAAAATATTACAAAACTTCAAATTGCCATCTTTAGATGGAGTTAGCACATTTTTTATTAATGTTGGTTTTCTTGGAAAAGCTATGAAAAATATCCTTGATATGATGGACGATATTCAAGATATTATAAAAAATGGTCCAAATTTTGATAATGTAGTAAATTTATTATCTAATTTTGCTGGCGGACTAGGTGCTATTGAAGTATTAAGAGGACACGATAAAATTGGTGGAATATTAATACTTGTTGAAGGTGTAGGCAAAATCGCTCAGGGAATAAAAGATTTTGCAACAGCAGACAATTGGACAGATAGATTTAAAGCAGCAGAGAAAGCTATTGATGGAATTGGAGGAGTTATCCTTGCTATTGGTGTCTTAAAAAAGAATTATGCCTTAATAGGAAGTGGCTTTACATTACAAGGTTTATCAGGAATCATAGATGAAATACAAAAAAATTGGAATGCAATAAAAAATGGTGATTGGTCTGGAGTAAATAAAGTCAAGCTAGCAGTTTCATCAATAGAATTACTAGGTGGAGCTATGCCACTAATTATTGGTGGAATAGAGAAAATTGCTGGCAGTAAAAGTTCAGCTAAAGATATAAAAAATGCAAAAGATGCAATGCAACAGACTAAAGATGTAATTTCAGACACATCAAGCAAAACATCAGAAATATCAACAGCATCAGATGGGCTAAATACAAATACTTCAACATTGACAGGCAAATTAAAAGACCTTGTAAAGAATATGGGACTTGGACTTGTAGCAGAATTAGAGGCAGTTGCAGCAGGATTAATTCTTGTAGGTGGAATTTGGGCAATAGGGAAAGTACTTACAAAAGCAGTAGAAGCTTGGCAACCTATATTAGATAACAAAGAACAAACATTAGAAACATTAGGATTAGGAACTGCACTTATAGGAATTGTAGGAGTTGTTACAGCAGGTTTAGGAGCAGTAGGTACTCAATTAATTGTAGCCCTTGGACTTGGAACAGCAGTTTTAGCATTAGCAGAAGCAGACACATTATTGCTTGTAGGTGGAATTTGGTTAATAGGTGTAGCATTAGATAAAATGCAAAAAGCTTGGCAACCTGTAATTAAAAATCAAGACAATGTAACAAAAGCATTAAAAAAAGGAAATGAATTATTATTTGCAGTAGGTTTAGCAACAGCAGCATTAGGAGCATTATCAATAGCAAGTGTAGGATTATTACCATTGGCAATAGCAGCAGGAACAGCGATGTTAAATCAAGTAACAAATGCAACAATTCAATTTGTTAGAAATTTGGCTAAAGTTGCAGATGAGTTATTAAATGTATTATTGCCTAAATTAAGAGATTTCAATAGACAAATGCCTGAATTAAATAGGTATCAACAAGATTTTAATAATTTTATGGGTAAATTTGCTAAATATTCTTGGGACTTTGCAGGTAATACATTTATGGCAAGTCTTGGAAACACAGTTACAACAATTATTAAATTTTTTGCAGGCAACCCAATAAAAAGATATTCAAAGCAAGTAGAAAAGACAGACAACAGTGTAAACGATTTAAAAGATAAATTATGGAATGCAAATCATGATTTAGTTTTAGCAATAAAATATTTAACAGATTATAATAGGTTAGTAAATTGGTTAAGTTCTTTAGTAGGAAGTAGGATAAGTTTTAATAATTCAAGAGGAATATATATTAATTTAAAATCTGTTGGTAGTAACATAGTATGGGGATTAACAGATGGTATTAATGACAATATATGGCAATTTAGAAATGCAATAAGTAATATTAATAATGCTTTGAGATTTGATAATTGGAGTTCATATAATTCAGGGTATGAATTTGGTAAGAGTATTGCAAATGGTGTAAACAATGGCGTTAAAAGGAACTTAAAGACTACCATAAAAGCAATAGATACATCAAATTGGTCTACAATGAAGCAATATAAAATAACAGCGTATGCAAATGGTGGATTTCCAGATATGGGACAAA
>Ga0256406_1005212_pt1 | contig 14081 bp, 13 predicted proteins | sample RumenRJG_03DNA_FD_185986 | JGI IMG/M metagenome (GOLD analysis project Ga0256406, IMG submission 185986) | Bovine rumen microbial communities from Lethbridge, Alberta, Canada - RJG_03 | ecosystem: Host-associated > Mammals > Digestive system > Stomach > Rumen | place: Canada: Alberta | collected...
ATCACTCTGTTACCACTGAACTTTGGGGACATCATCCATGGTCTCCCTCCTATTTCGCGGCGTCCTGTGGCGGAGCTCCCATCTCCATCATCAGACAATACATTGAAAACCAGAATACCTCCGATTAGGCGCCTTATATCCCCGGGCTGAAGCCCGGGGTTTTACGGCGCTTTTTTGATAAAGCCCTGCCGCAGGAACGCCGCCATCTACGATCGCGGTTTTGCCAGGTACAAGGAGCTTTACTCAAGGCTCAAGGACATGTTCAGCAAGCAATGAGCGCTCCGCCGGCCCCGTGCGTGCAGGGGCCGGCTTTGTCTCAGTCACCTGGCTTCTTGCGAAGCTCGTCGCGCAAGCTGCCTAACGCGGCGAAGGGGTTTGACTCCTCCTCATCGGGGATCTCGCCAAAGCTCATGGCCGTGCTTTGACACTCCTCATTCCCCTCCTCGTGGCGCGGGGAGTACGGGAGCTCAAGCAGCAGGCAGTCCTCGAGGTAGGAGAGGAGCTCGAAATCGCCTGCCGGCGTGACCGGGACGATGTCGAGGCGATCGTCGATCCTCAGGCTCTTGGCCTTGGCCTCGTCGCAGGTCGAGCGGAACTTGGAGCGGAGGGCCAGCTTGACGTCGCCGCCGCAGCGCTGGCAGCGCATCGTGACATTGCAGCTTATCTCCCCTTCGATGGTCCTCAGCCCCTGCAGGTCCCGGAAGAAGTTGAACTTCGCCCTGGCCGGCTCGTCGACGCTCACGCAGGCCTCGGAGAGCCTCGTCAGGAAGGAAGGATCGATCAGTGTGTCGTAGCGCTGCTCAAGGCTCACCGCCTTGTCGAAGCTGACTACCGGTGCGAAAGCCAAATCTGCCATGGTTGCCTCCGGATTGCACAATGCGGAACCTAAACCCCTGTCACGGGAGTAATCCGCAGGAAAGTATACACTATGGGGCGAAGCCGCCCCTGCGATGGCGGCGCCAGGAATGGAGATGCATTTATGCTGCGCTCGTTAGCCATAGCCATGGCCGCCCTTGCGGCCGCCGTTTTTGCACAAGGCGCCCAAGCTCATGTTTTCACGCAGAAGTTCAACACCATGCACTATTCTGTAAACGAGGTGATCCTAGGCAGCGGCGAGGTGCTCGACCAGCAGAGGCAGTCCCAGATCGTTCAGGAAGCGCAGGCCAAGGCCCGCGGCCTCAAGTACCAGACGGTGACCGCGGTGTTCCCGCCGGGGGCCGCTGGCCTTGCAGGCAACGTCAGCCAGCCGCTTGCCGGCCTCCTCAACATCACGAACTACGGCGGCGGCGACAAGATAGAGTGGCGCACCCAGAACGTGTACGCCACCAACATCGGCATCACGCTCAACACCGAGCTTTTGCGCCAATTCGTGGACAACCGCGTGCTCGCGCCGCTGCTTGGGGAGCTGCGCCAGATGCCGATCATCCTCGCCGAGCTTCCGCTTGAGATGAACTCCAGGGACTTCCGCGGCACGCGCTTCTACACGTTCAAGGACCGCAGCTTCGTCATCGACGCGGCGGTGATCGACAGCCTCTTCTACGACGCCCAGCAGCGCGCCCAACCGATCCCCGGCTGCAGGATCTCGATGATGATCATGGCCGACCGCGTCTCGACCGACGCCCCGCTCTTCATCGGGGCCCACGGGACGGTCAACTCGATCACCTGCCCAGCCCCGAAGAAGTAGCCTCGCACGCCAAAGCCTGTCGCACCTCAAGCCAAAGCCGCGATCTGCGGCTTTGGTTCCCCTGTGATTGAAAACCTAGGCGCAGCCTTCAGGATCTCCGTCAATCGAAAGCCACTTGACTCAGATGAGGCTGGTGTTTTGGACCCTTCTAAAACCTAAAAGTCATTGATCAGGGATTAACTAGAATCCCCTGGTGCTGTCCTTGACCGGGTAGCCGATTGCCTTCAGGAAGCGGCGGTCGCGGTCGATGAGGGCAGTGCTCCACCGCAGGCGGCCGGCCTTGGTCCTTGCCGTCACCTCCCGCACGCAGTCGAACCACTGCATGATCTCCTCGAGCGTGCTCTTCTCCATCCAGGACTTCAGCTTCTTCTCGGCGTCGAGATTGCCCTTGAGATCATGCCTCGGATCGCCGCAGGGCTTGCCAAGCACGGACTTGGCAGCGCGCATGCGCTCCTGGAGGAACGTCACGTAGCCCAGCGTGACGAACATGGCGAGCAGCCTCCCCTCGAGCACCTCGGGCGTCCAGCCCCTGGGGTGGGCGAGATCCCCGCGCTGCTTGCCCAGCCTGAAGCATGCCTCGATCTCCTCGCGGCGGCGGTAGATCCGCAGTGCCTCGGCGCAGTCGGCCATGCTGTCGGAGACGAGGACGAACACGCCGCAGTACTTGATCGCCTTCCGGTACTCGGCGTCGTTAACCCTCGCGCGCTTCACGCCCTTGTCCTCTGTGACGGCAAGGAAGCGCCTGATCATGCCTCTGGCGGCAGGAGTGAAGTCCTCCACGCCATCCTCGACCTGCCGCTTGAGCGTCGCGATCCTCGACTCGAGCCTGTTCCAGTCGCGGTTGCAGGTGTCGTTGGAGACATAGGCGTGGATCCACAAGGTGAACTCGCGCCTGATCTCGTCGCCGGCCTTCTGGTTCCTGGTGCCGTGCCTGGCCTTGAACGTGAACGGGTGCCTGATCCTGATTGTGATCCCCCTGATCTTGTCCTCGAAAGGCAGCAGGTTGTCGGGCGAGACGAGCTCGCCGGCGCGCGGCTCGACCGCTTCCCTGATCCAGCCCGTTCTGGCCCTGCACATGGTGAGGAAGCGGCAGCCGCTGCGGCAGAGTTCGGCCATGTTTGACTCAGACGCGCAGCCGTTGTCGGTGACGATCATCCTTGCCTTGAGGTTGAGGAAGGAGAGCGACTTGACGGCCGCACCGATGGCCAGGACGTCGGGGATGTTTTCAGGCTCCTTTGCGAAGGCGATGGGCTGGCGCGTCTTCATCGAGAGGAAGGCGGCGCACTTGATTGTGTCCTTGCCGTCGCCGGCCTTGTTGAAGCCCTGCCTGGCCTCGGGCTGCAGCTCGGAGTCGGTGGACATGGTGGTCGAGTCGAACACCGTGCAGTCGCCGTCCGGCATCCTTGCCGCGCAGTTGGAATGGGGCATCCCGAAGGTCAAGTTCTACCTCAGGAAGCTGAGGCTTGAAGGCAAGCTCTCCCGCAGGGGCAACAACCGCAGCGGCAAATGGGTGGTCTCGGCCTGAGGTCCTGCCGCCGCAGCAAGTCAAAGGTAACCTTCGAGATCGGTGAACCTTGGCAGCAGCGCCTCCGGCGGAGGCGCGAGCCTCATGAGCGCCTCGCCGCTCCAGACCCCGGTCTGCACCCCGAGCGCAAAGGATCCTGCGTTGTGGTACATCATGATGTCCATGCCGGCATCGCCGACGCCCAGGATCTTCGAGGGTGCGACCCCCATCCTTTCTGCGAGCAGGAGCATCATCTTTGGATCGGGCTTTGAAGGAGCCTCGCTCCCTGCGGCGATCCCGTCGCACATGTCCCGAAGCCCGGTCCCCTTGACTGTTCGCTCGATGCCGGCAGTGGACCTGCCTGAGACATAGCCTATCTTGAGCCCGCGCGCCTTGAGCTTTGAGACCACCCCGACCACCCCGGGAAAGAGGTTGTCGATGAGGAACTCGGGATGATCCTTGTAGATCTCGCGGTAGCTTGCGGTGAACTCGAGGTACTCGGCCTTGTGCTCCTCCGGCAGCACGGTCCTCAGGCTGTCCTCGAGCTTCATGCCGATGGTGGCCATGATCTCCTCGGGCCTGGGCCTCCTGTAGCCGAAGCGATCGAAGACGTAGTCCGTGCAGGCGATGATGTTGCCGATGCTGTCAGTGAGCGTGCCGTCGAGGTCGAAGGCCACCGCTTCTATCGAATCGAGGATCGCCGGGATCGTGGAGTCATGCTTGAGATCCCGCCTGCCCTCGACGAAGGACGAGTTCCGGCTCATTCCCCGCCTTCCCCCTTCTTGGATCTCAGCACCTCAAGGATCGCCTCGAGCTCCTTGGGCAGCGGAGCCTCGATCTTGAGGAGGGTGCCGTCCTCTGGGTTGTTGAAGGTGATCCTCTGGGCGTGCAGGAACATCCTGCGCAGCCCGTTCTCCCTCAAGTACTCGTTGAACTCCCGATCGCCGTACTTGTCGTCCCCGCCCACCGGGTGCCTGGCGTAGGCACAGTGCACCCTGATCTGGTGGGTCCTTCCGGTGTGCGGCATCGCCGCCAGGAGCGTGGCGTTTTGGAACTCCTCGACCACCTCAAAGCCTGTGGAGGAGGGCTGGCCGTTCTTGAAGTCGACCATGACCATGCGCTCGCCTGACTTGAGCTCGTTGCGCACCAGCGGCGCGCTGATGAGGTTCTGCCTGCGGTCCCACTTGCCTGGCACCAAGGTTAGGTAGCGCTTGTGCACCTGGCGCTGGCGGAACTGCTCGTGCAGATCGCGAAGCGCCGAACGGCGCTTGGCGACGATGAGGCAGCCTGAAGTGTCGCGATCGAGGCGGTGGGCAAGCTCCAAGAAGCGCTGCTCGGGGCGCAGCGCGCGCAACGCCTCGATGAGCCCGAACTCGATGCCGCTGCCGCCGTGGGCGGCAAGCCCGGAGGGCTTGTCGACCACGAGGAAGCCGTCGTTCTCATAGAGGATGCGATCCTTGAGGTCCTGCACCAGGTGCAGCCTAGAGGACGGGATGGTGACCGGCCCTTTGGTCACAGTCACAGGCGGGATGCGGATGACGTCGCCCTCGGCAAGCTTGTAGGAAGGCGACGCCCTGCCCTTGTTCACCCGCACCTCGCCGCGGCGCAGGATCCTGTAGATCATGCTGCGCGGGACGCCCTTGAGGTTGCGCGCAAGGTAGTTGTCCAGGCGCTGCCCCTCGTCGTCGGCAGTTGCGGTCTGGTAGGTCACGCCGTGGGTTACGGTGCGGTTGTCAGGAGTCATGGAAAGCCCTCGTGGTTTGGAATGCGGGTATTGTAGCGCATGGGAAAAAATGCACGACCAACCACGATTGGAGGCCTGGACAAATATCAATAAGGCACTGTGATTAACGTAAGGTTGATCTTGAGAATTCCTTCCCTAGCTTCTTTCTTTAATCCGTTGTCGGTGATGATGGTGTCAAAGGCGGAAAGCGGTAACGCAAGGTATGTGGCATCGTTACCAAACTTGTCAGAATCACATAACAGTACTCGCCTTTTGGCGCATATCAATAAAGCCTGTTTGGTTGCAACTTTCTCTTCTGCTGAAGTTTTGATGCCTTGTAGACACCACGCAGGAGAAGAGACAAATGCCAAGTCAATGCTGTAATTTTTCAAGGCCAAAGCCGAGAAGGATCCATTGCATGAAAAGCTTTCTTTCGAAACCGTTCCTCCAGTGTGGATTAACTTACATTTTGAGTTTTTTATGAGATAGTCGGATACAACGAAGTCATTGGTTACAACTGTCAAATCGGCTCGTCCGTTCAAGCATTCAGCTAGTGCAAGAGTCGTTGTACCGGCATCCAAGTAGATGCAACTGCCTTCTGGAATCATTTTGTAAGCCTGTGCTGCAATGGCCCGCTTTTGAGGAATTGCCCTTTTCGCGAAGAAAACTCGGTTTGGCTCATCATTCATGCGCCTGTTCGACCGAACCCCTCCAAATACCAATTGAACTTTCTGTTCTGCAGCGAGAGTTTTCAGATCCCTTCTAATCGTTATCATCGAGACTTTCAGTGAGTTAGCCAACTCGGCAAGGCTAACTACCCCCTGATTTTCTACTATGGAAACTATTTTTTCGCGTCTTTCAGCAGGGATCATCATTCCATCCTTATCCATTTTGTCCAACATGATGGATTTGCCTTTTCACTTCTTGATCATACATCACTCAAATTTTATCAGCACTTTTTGTCATTGATCACAGTTTGCTCAGTTAATTATCATAAAATTATCATTGTTTGATAATTCTTTGAAAATAATCTGATTAAGGAATTTTTAAATTGAAATTTATCAGATGGTTAGACCGCTACCTTGAAGAGTCTGTGATGTTGGTCCTTCTGGCCTTGATGGTCTCAGTAATGGGACTCCAAGTTTTCATGCGATATGTGGTGAACAACTCCCTGCCCTGGCCGGAAGAACTGACCAGATACATGTTCATCTGGTTCGTGTTCTTGGGGATCTCATACGGGATTCGGTACGACATTCACATCCGCGTGAACATCCTCGAAACCTTCGTGCCGAAGATCGCGGCCGCCCTGCGGGTGATCCAGGACATCTTCTTCTTGGCATTCATGCTCTACATGTACTCGCCCGCTGTAACGAACATCTCAAGGATGATCGCCAACCAGCAGCACAGTCCGGCGATGCAGATCCCCATGTACTTCGTCTACTTGTCGCTCCTTGTGGGTCTGACCCTTGGGATCTTCAGGATGGTCGAAAAATACGTGAAGAAATTCATGGGCGTGCAGGACAGCACCCCTGACAAGGACGGTGGAATATTATGACAACTATTCTCGTTTTCCTGCTTTTTGTCGTAACCCTCTGCCTCGGAGTGCCAATTGCGATCTCCGTTGGCTCCAGCGCTCTGGTTCCATCGCTGTTCAACTCTGCGTTCCCGGGCAACCCTACGTTCGTGTTCAGGAACATGATCACGGCACTGGATACATACGTGCTGCTTGCCGTGCCGCTGTTCATCCTCTCTGGCGTGATCATGGCCAAAGGCGGCATATCACAGAAGATCTTCAATTTCTTCGCCTTCATCGTCGGCAAGAAAACCGCGGGGTTGCCGATTGCGGTGATCACCACCTGCTTGTTCTACGGAGCAATTTCAGGCTCAGGCCCGGCGACGGTCGCGGCAGTAGGTTCGATGTCAATTCCGCTGCTCGTAAGGCTTGGTTATCAACGCGACTTCGTGACATCGATGGTCGCAGTCGCTGGCGGGCTTGGAGTGATCATTCCTCCGTCAATTCCGTTCATCATCTACGGCCTGGCATCAAATGTATCAGTAGGCGCCCTGTTTATAGCCGGCGTGCTGCCGGGAGTCCTCATCGGCGGTTTCATGATGGTGTACGCCTACATCTACTGCAAACGTCATGGAGAGGACAAGGAAAAGCTTTACAGAAACTGCGATGAACTCCGCTCAAAAGGGTTCATAGCACTGTTCAAGGACTCATTCTGGGCCCTGCTCACCCCTGTAATCATCCTGGGCGGCATATATGGCGGCATTGTCACCCCGACTGAAGCGGCTGACATCTCGGTTATCTATGCCCTGTTCGTCAGCATATTCATCTACAAGAGCTTCAAATGGTCGGACCTTCCTTCTGCGCTCCGTGAAACAGCAAGGACTGCTGCGCCTGTAATGCTGATCGTCGCAACCGCCACTGTGTTTGGCCGCATTCTCACCATGATGCAGGCTCCTCAGGAGATTGCCTCGTTCATCGTCAACACGTTCACCACCAAGATTGCCGTGCTGTCCATCATCAACGTCTTCCTGCTCTTCGTTGGAATGATCATGGACACCACCCCTGCAATCCTGATCCTGGCGCCGATCTTCCTGCCGATCGCCTCAGGCCTCGGGGTAAACCCGATCCACTTTGGCGTGATCATGGTCGTCAACCTGGCTATCGGCTTTGTCACCCCGCCCATTGGCGTCAACCTCTTCGTCGCCAGCTCGCTGACCAAGATCCCCATCCTGAGGATCGCCAAGAATGCAGTGCCGTTCATCGTTGCCTTCCTGCTCTCGCTGGTACTCATAACGATCTTCCCAGAAATCAGCCTGGCGCTGCTTGGGAAATAAACAAGGATAAGGAGATTTAAGAAATGTCAAAGTTCGTAATGGTTGACTCGCACACCCTCCCGGAAGCCGATTACCACCAGGAGAAGGAGATCCTGGGCAGTGCCGGAATCGAATGCGTGCTTGCCAAGTGCAAGTCCGCCGATGAAGTGGTCGAGGCCGCTGCCGACGCAGAGTGCATTGGGACGGTCTACCAGAGATTCGATGAAGCTCTGATTGCAAGGCTGCCAAAGCTCAAGCTCATCGTCAGGTACGGGATCGGCTACGACGTGGTCGATGTTGCAGCCTGCTCAAGGCATCACGTTGCGCTTTGCAACCTCCCTACCTATTGCATAGAGGATGTGGCGACGCACTGCATGGCGCTCATGCTCGACATTACCCGCAAGACCACGATGTACGACCGCCAGATCCGTTCAGGCAACTGGGATGTTGGCTACGGCTACGCAAACCACAGGCTCTCAGTACAGACTCTCGGCTTGGCAGGATTTGGGCACATTGCAAGGCAGGTGTGCTCTTACGCACACGGCTTTGGGATGAAGGTAATTGCCTACGATCCCTTCTGCGACCAGACCTTGTTCAAAAAATACGGCGCAACGCAGTGCGATCTTGACACCTTGCTGTCGCAATCGGACATCCTCTCGCTGCATGTTCCTTGCACCGATGAGACAAGGCACATGATAAACAGCAACTCGCTGGCCAAGATGAAGCGTGGTGCGCTCATCGTCAACACCTCACGCGGCGCGTTAGTCGACAACAAGGCTCTGTGCGCTGCACTGAAGTCAGGCCAGATCGCCGCAGCCGGGCTGGACGTCAACGAGGATGAGCCCATCACCGATCCTTCGCACCCGCTGCTCAGTCTCGAAAACACGGTGATAACCCCGCACTCGGCCTACAACTCGGTCGAGGCCTCCGATACCCAGCACACCCATGCCGCGCAGACGGTAGTCACCTTTCTCAGCGGAACCATTCCCGATAACACCGTCAACCGCAAGGCGCTTTAAAGAAGATTTTCAAACCAACAAGGAGATATAGCAATGAAACTCAACAAGACTGTGATGGCTTTTGCCACTGCCGCAGCTTTTGCCTTCGCCGGCCAGGCCAGCGCCGCTGACGTCACACTCACCATCGCCCACTCCGTGAGCGAGGAGTCAACCCAGCAGATCACCGCACTGGCGATGCAAAAGAAGATCAACGAACTCTCCGGAGGCAAGATCCAGGTCACTATTTATCCCAATGCTCAGATGGGCGGCGATCGCGAACTGACAGAAGGAGTCCAGGCAGGAAACATCTCAATCACCACCTCCGCTCCTGCCCCGCAGGCAAATTTCGTCCCAAGTGCCTCCATCTTCGATCTGCCATTTGCCTTCAAGACTTCCGAAGACATCGACAAGTCCTTCAAGAACCCTGAATTCGTCAGCGCCCTCAACAAGGAGTACGAGAAAGCTGGCTTCCACCTGCTTGGGATCTCAAACCTCGGCTTCCGCCTGACAACTGCCAACTTCCCGATCCATTCCCCGAAGGACCTGAAAGGCTTCACCATCCGCACGATGGAGAACAAGAACCACATCGAGCTCTGGCGCAGGCTCGGTGCAAATCCTACTCCGATAGCGATGAACGAACTCTACACAGCTTTGCAGCAGGGCACTGTGGACGGAGAGGAGAACTCGCTTGAGATCATCTACACCTCAAAGCTCTTCGAGCAACAGAAATACGTCTCCAGAACCAACCACATCCCTCACTGCCTTACTTGGATCATGAACAAGGGCGCCTACGACAGCCTCAGTGCAGATCAAAAGAAGTGGGTGGACGAAGCTTCGGCATACGCGATCGGCGAGGGCGAGAAATACATCCGCGCCAACGACAAGAAATACGCCGAAGCGCTTGAGAAGGCCGGCGTGAAGATCGTCGACCTCACCTCTGACGAACTTGAACAGTTCAAGAAGCTTGCTGTCGGCATGTATCCAGACATCCAGAAGCAGGTCGCTCCGGAAGTCTACGAGACCTACACGAAGAACATCGCCAAGTAAGCGCCAAGTACATGGCCGGCGTTGCACGCCGGCCTTTGATGGAGGTTTATTTCAATGAGTTATTTCGCAGCGCTGGACATAGGAAGCAGTTTCATCAAGGCAGCGGCCTTTGATTTGTCCGCCTCCAAGGTGCTCCTTGAACTCAAGACAGCTTCCCCATCCCGCATTGATTCAGATGATCCAAACTGCTATGAAGTCGATGCCAGATCCTACACGGCGATCGTGAAAAAGATGCTGGCAGACTTGGTCGCCAAGTACCCCGAGATCAAAGGGGTGCTGTTCTCAACCCAGCAACATGGCTTTGTGATAGAGCACGGCAGTGCAAACCCCGTGTACGTGTCATGGCGGGACCAACGCTGCATTGAGCCCTACAAGGGTTCAACCTATCTCGATTTCCTAAAGAAGACCATTTCCAGGGAACTAATGTTGCCTTGCGGCGTGGACTTCAAACCGATGATGGGGCTTTGCAACCTGTTCACGATGCTGGAACAACACCCGGAAATTCCAAGGGATGTCTCAGTCAGCACCATAGGCTCTTACTTAATCCGCGAGCTGACAGGAAACAACGTCGCTCACCCCCAGAATCTGGCTCCGATTGGCATTTTCAATGTCAGGGAGCGCCGCTACAACAACGAAGTCCTGCATCTGCTCAACTTGGACAAAATCCGCCTTCCCGAGGTGGTCTCAAGTGACACCGAGTGCTGCGGGCAATGCCGTATCGAACAGGCAATCCTTGACGTATACCCGGACTACGGTGACGTCCAAATCGCTGTGCTCGGATCCGAACCCGGCAAGCACGCAGCGAACATCAACATTGCCACGGCGGCCCAGATCAATATTCCAATCCCGTCATTCATCCGCGGCCCTTACGAGACCAGGCCGTATTTCAACGGCCATTACCTGAAGACAGTATCCGCCCTGCCTTCAGGACGCAATCTGGACGTAATCATCGACTTCATCAGAAAGACAACTAAGGATTGCACCGGCACAGAGGTTTCATCTGCTGACGTCTGGAACATCCTCCACCGGCAGATCCGCATGGCAAAAGGAACTCTGGAGGTTGATCCTAGGTTCTTTGCGACCCCTGACCACCTGACCGGAGGCTCAATTGCCAACATCGAGTCGGAAAATTTCACTGCCGCTGAAATCATGCTCTCGGCTTTCAAGTCGATGGCTGGCATCTACAAAAAGAAGCTTGAGGAAATCACCAGTCTTGCTGAGATTTCAGAGATCGTCTGTTCTGGCGGCGTCTCCTGGAAGGTCCCGGAACTGGTCAGTGCAACACATCAAGCAACCGGGATCAAGTGTCGCCTCTCTGTCATGCAGGATGAAGTGCTCAACGGCATGTTGATCATGGCCAGCAGGTGCGCCTGAAAGAATCAATACAAATTTAAGGAAAACAGAAAATGACAAAAAACAAACTCAAAGCGAAAATCCTCGCGCAGGAAGAGACAGTCGGGACCATGCTTTCCGAGATTTACACTCCGAACATCGTGAGGGTCCTCAAGGCCGGCGGCTTTGAATACCTAATCGTCGACTGCGAGCACGGCTACTTTGATTTCTCAGAGCTTGCCAACATCTGCGCAATCGGCCGGGGGTTTGGCATCGCGATCATCGTGAGGGTTCCTTCCATCGAGCGCGAGTTCATCACCAAGATTCTTGACATCGGTGTCGACGGGCTGCTCCTGCCCCAGATTGACAATGTTGGGCTTGCAAAAAAAGCCATTGATCTCACCAAGTACACTCCAGTCGGCAACCGTGGCGTATCAACGACCAGAGCCCACACTGACTACGATCCGCCCTCGCTTGGCGAATACTTCAAGCAGGCAAACGAGGACCTGATCCTTCTTGCGCAAATCGAGTCGCGCGAGGGTTACGGGAACGTCGATGAAATAGCGAAAGTCGATGGGATCGATGGCCTGGTGGTCGGGCCCAACGACATGGCCGCCGATTTCGGCCACCCGGGCGAAACCTTCTCGGACGAGATGAAGGAAAGGGTGCAAAAAGTCGTAGCCGCATGCAAGGCCAACGGAAAGTCTTGCGGAATAGTCGACGGGTCGATGAAGAGGCTCTCGTACTGGAAGGGACTTGGCATCAACGTATTCTGCATAGGCAGCGAGTTGCACCTGCTCCTCTCGGCCGCCAGAGGTACCCTCCGCGACTTCAAGGCGCTCGCTAAAGCACAAGGTTAAAACGGGGGAAAACAACATGGCGGACAAGAAAAAAAGACTCCGCTCCCAGGACTGGTTCGACAACTTCGATCACATCGACAACTGCTCGCTCTACCTGGAGCGGTATATGAACTACGGGCTTACACCGGAGGAACTGCACACCGGTCGGCCGATCATCGGCATTGCGCAAAGCGGAAGCGATCTCAACCCTTGCAACCGCTACAACCTTGTGCTTGAGCAGAGGATCAGGGATGGCATCCGCGCAGCAGGCGGCATCCCGATGTCATTCCCGACCTATCCTCTGTTTGAAAGCGCAAAGAGGCCAACCTGCGCCCTTGACAGGAACCTCGCCTACATGGTGCTAACCGAGATCCTGTTCAGCTACCCCATTGACGGCGTTGTCCTCACTACTGGCTGCGACAAGTCAACCCCCTCGGCAGTCATGGCCGCCATTACAGTCGACTTGCCGACGATCGTCATCAACGGAGGCCCGATGCTCGATGGCCACCATCAGGATCCAGAGACAGGCTGCGACCGCCTCGTCGGCTCGGGAACGATCATCTGGCAGGCAAGGAGGATGCTTGCCAAGGGCATAATCGACAAGAACAAGTTCCTTGAACTGGCGATGAGTTCTGCGCCGTCGGTTGGGCACTGCAACACAATGGGCACAGCTTCGACCATGAACTGCATTGCCGAAGCCCTTGGCCTCACCCTGCCTGGCAGCGCCATCATCCCCGCCCCGTATAAGGAAAGGGCGCAGATGGCGTACTACACCGGCAAGCGCATCGTTGAAATGGTCAACGACGGATTGACCATCAGCAAGGTCCTATCAAAGGAATCGTTCCTCAACGCTATCCGCACCAATACTGCCATCGGCGGCTCCACCAATGCCCAGCCACACATTTCCGCAATGGCAGCGCATGCCGGTATCGAACTTACAAAGGACGAATGGGAGCAAAACTCCCACCACCTGCCGCTTTTGGCCAACGTCCAGCCTTCCGGCAAGTACCTCTGCGAAGAATTCTTCCGGGCAGGTGGCGTTCCATCAGTGATGCTTGAATTGCTCAAGCATGGGGAGCTTTACGGCAATGCGATGACAGTCACTGGAAAGACCATCGCTGAAAACATCAAGGGCCGCGAGGCGACGAACCGCGAAGTGATCGCCAGCTACGACAAGCCGCTCAAGGAAAACGCGGGCTTCATCGTGCTGTCGGGCAATCTCTTCGATTTCGCCATCATGAAGACCAGCGTGATCTCTGAAGACTTCCGCAAGCGCTTCCTCGAGCGCCCTGGCAAGGAAGGGATCATCGAGGCCAGGGCAATCGTATTCGACGGCGCAGAAGACTACCACAAGCGCATTGAGGATCCTTCCCTCAACATAGATGAGAACTGCATTCTCGTAATGCGCGGTGCTGGACCGCTAGGATGGCCTGGGTCAGCTGAAGTCATCAACATGCAACCTCCTTCATACTTGCTGAAGAAAGGGATCACAAGCCTGCCAACGCTTGGCGATGGCAGGCAGTCTGGAACTTCTGACAGCCCGTCGATCCTGCACGCCTCGCCTGAAAGCGCAGCAGGCGGTGGACTTGCTTACCTGCGAACCGGCGACATGATAAGGATCGACCTCAACAAGCGCACCTGCAACGTGCTGGTACCTGATGACGAGTGGGAGAAGCGCAAGCTTGGACCTCTGCCGAAGATCAATGAGTCGCAGACTCCTTGGCAGGAGATCTTCCGCACAACGGTAAACCAGCTGAGCGAAGGCATGGTCATGAAGCCTGCGATCAAGTTCAAGCACATCTCAAGCGTGATCCCTCGCCACAACCACTGAACGCCAGATGGCACATATCAGGCTGGTAGCATTTCAATGAAATGCTACCAGCCTGTCTCATGCCAGCCTCTAACCCGTCTAAAAACCTCGTGTTTTACGCTTGAGCAAACGCGGCAATAAGAATTCCAAGAATGGACAGTTCTTTTTTGATTTGCTCCTGATTTCGCGCGTCGCGCAAAGAGCATCCGCCGGGCCTGTGGCATAATATCCGATTGCAGAAACACGACAGCCTGTTGTTCATGGCTTCTCTTTCCGCATTTTGCATTTTCCCTGCCCGGGATGCCGGGCGTCCACCTC
>Ga0256406_1005213_pt1 | contig 14081 bp, 11 predicted proteins | sample RumenRJG_03DNA_FD_185986 | JGI IMG/M metagenome (GOLD analysis project Ga0256406, IMG submission 185986) | Bovine rumen microbial communities from Lethbridge, Alberta, Canada - RJG_03 | ecosystem: Host-associated > Mammals > Digestive system > Stomach > Rumen | place: Canada: Alberta | collected...
TTCAAGATGGAAATTGAGCAGCCAAATGACGAGGAAAATCCATACATCTGATGCCGATATTTACTGGCGGATGAAATGAATTTGCGAAAGAATCTTGACACTACCACAAATAAATATCGTGTAACCACACTTTGAAGTATAATGAATCTACTAAAAGACATCACATCAAAGGAAGTTACACAATGGGTTTATTATATCTAGATAATTTAATAATGGGTAGCCTGTTTCGTTTCTCAACATATTTTTCTACAGCAATACGGCAACACGGTCAACGCAATGCCTATTGCCTATTTAGTTATTTCCAACTAGACTTATAGTTAGCCCGAAATTGCCACCGTATATGGATAAACATTTTCCGAAATACCTTGCCCTCTCAGATTTTATATCTAGAATTGTTTAGCTGATTGTGTCCCTATTGCATAGTAGTAACGGGTCAAAAGATGCTGTTGCCGCTATCCAAATCTACTGGAGCAAGGACTTCATCAAGAAGTTCTTGGGCAATCTGAAAGAGCGGCTGGGCATGCGGCGTATGTCCGTGACACCTGAAGAGAACTTCGAGGAGAAGTAGATGGATGAACATGGCCTGTTCGAGAACTTCACGATGCAGACCTTGCTGGACAAGCTCGACATCATCGAAACCTACCATTATCCTGGACATAAACACCACATTTCAGAACTGACGAAAAAACAGTTCGCCCTCTATAGGGCGATGGATGTCATCTTACCGAGTTAGATATAAAATCCAGGGCTTTAGGTTAAATGACACACATTTTTCAAGATTTCACATAGCTTCAAATCAGAGCTGTGCGATTTTAAGATGATAAATAGACAAAATAAAAAATAATAACCATATGGAAATAAAAAATCATATTCTGCTCCAATATACCGAAAGATGCGGTATATTCAATAATGACAAGAATAACAGAAATTCCTTTTGCAATATTAATCTATCGAATTCTTTGTACTTTCTTTGTTGCACTATTTTCATTGTTCATATAAATTTTTGCCCTATTCCCCGCACTTTTTCTTTCTCTCCCGGACTCATAGCCATAAAGTATATCATCACTCCATATATTACCATATATCCCAAGATTTCAAGGAGAAAAACCAGTTTACTGGAGCTAATAATATATGCATTTAAACCGTATCCTATTAGCAAACATAATAATATTATTTTTGATATATTGCCTATCTGATACCAAAAATTCTTAATATCTAAACCAATATATTTACTATAGTACCAGTTCATTCCAAGTCCATTACCCACGAACATCGAAATTCCTGTCGCTATAGCACACCCTATACCACCGTATCTTATTCCTAAAGGAAGTGCCAGGCATAAATTTAAAATTCCAACACAAGAATAAATTCTCGCGCGAAAGGCGTACTGATTCTTCGCTTGCAAAATAGAAAGCCCTATATTCTGAATCAAATCTACAGTAAAAGGTATGATGATTAAAATGGTAATCCAGTAGGAATCCGAAAATCCAGGTCCTGCCCACAGTTCTATAAATTTCTGCCCAAAAATAATAAATCCAGTTGCTACTAAACCCAGCAAAAAATATTGCCATCTTCCAATTTGGGTAAAAAGGTCAGATAAATCCTTATTAGAAGTATTTTTAGCCACCATTTCTGTGACATGAGGTAAATATACTCCTGAAATAGCTGTTGAAAGGGCCATATAATTCATATATACCAAAGAAGAAATAGAATATACTGCCACAGCAGCTGTTCCTCGAATAATACCAAGTAAAATTTGGTTCGTCTTCCAAAACACCTGATCAACAATAGTTTCTACAAATACATCAGAAGATAATCGCTTAAATCCATGAACAAGTTCTTTATCCCAATAGTGATATTTTATTTTAACTTTTAATTTTGCAAAACAATAATATCCCCGACAAAAAATCAACCCAAAATTAAGAATGGTTTGAACCAATGCAACAGAAAAAGCAGATGGTGCTTTTTGTAAAATGAGTATTACACAGGCAGGTTGAAGAATAAGCTGAATCGTTTCTAAGCCTTTTAAAAATAAAAATTTTTCATGGGAATTTATAATTGCCCTAAAAATCATTGTGGATACCGTAATAGCAATATTAATAAGAAGTAAAATAAACATTTTCTTGGCTTCTGTCAATTCATGTATACTCATACTATTACCAAAAAGATAGTCTATAAAAAAGAAACAACAGAATCCAATTGCTAAAATTATGCCAGTGACTATCGCATAGCCTCTGGCAGCCAATGCCAGAAGATTTTCCATATTAACTTTATCATTCAAAGCTTTAAATTTAGAATAGTATCGTGTAACAGCTGCCGTTAAGCCAAAATCCATAATACTAAAATACGATATAAGTGAACCAATTAGTTGATATAACCCATATTCATTTTTACCAATATAATGCAACAAAATAGGAACATAGACAAAGCCTAACACTGCATGTACAAGTATATTTACATAACTGATAAGTATCCCTATTTTTCTTTGATTCATAAACATTCTCCTTGTTTAAAATCATATATCATTAATATATTTTTTACGTAAATATATATATTTTCTATTTAATCGTAATAAAAACGTAAGAAACACTTTTTCTACCCGCTGCATAAAATGGATTTTTTTTATTTTCCATTTAGTGACCTTAGCAATAGTCACAATATCTTGAATATCAGGATGGTCATTTAAGTATGCTTTGACGGTTATTTTATTAGTAAGATGATCTATATCTAAAATTCCATTCTTGCTAATCTTTGCCCCACAAGGATTTCCAATAATTTCAAATGAAGCTTTTCCTTGACATTCGAAATAATACACCTTCAACTGAAGTTGATTGATAGTTTCTGGAACAAGATATTCGTAAATAAAGTTATCTTGAACAAGGATTTTAATAAAAGGGGCGATAGGATTATTTTTTTGCCGCTCTGTTGCATAAAATTCACATTCAGCCAAACCGCCCTTACCATCAGTTTTAAGAATTTTAATAGAACACCATTTTATCCTAATATTTTTTTTCAAATCAATAATAAGAGGAACACCTTTATCTGGAATAGGTCCGGCTTTAATCTTTTCTCCATCATCAAATTCGATTTCTACTTGATGAATATGAATATCTTGATCAAGCAATCCATATAGTACTATTCTTTGGACATCTTGATATTCATCCCAGGTGAATGTAATCTTCTTTTCCTCATCATTTTCATCAGGTATCCATGCATAATGATTGAACGCTGGAACTTCACTATCAATATCATCAGTATTATAAAGTTGAAAATCATTTAAATAATGTGCATCTAAGAAATTAGAAGAAACTTTCACATCTGCATAATATGAACAACTATCTGTTCGTCGTTGCCAAAAAACCTTATCACTATTTATAATTTGACATGCATGTAACCCTGCTGATTGAGATTTATGACAGCACAAAGCATGAAAAATAGAATTATTTAAAAGAAAGTGTCCCCTATTTTCTTTATTAACTGGAAACCTAACTCTATTGCACCACAAATAGGCGGATTTATTTAATAAGTCATTCTTTGCATAATAATGAGGAATGATTCCCTCATGAGGAAATTGGACTGCTAATAAATTCAAATTATAGAAATCATCAATTGTATTATATCCAGTTGCATAAGCAAACCCCTTATAAACAATTGGAGTAAATTCCGTCTTCATTTTATTGAGAAGAGTACCTATTATTTTTTCAAATATTATTGATGCCATTCGATGATCCGCATGAACATCGTAATCTACACAGAATATAACATCAGGTTTAATTTGGAGTATCAATGATAGCATATCTTTTTCATATGATTTTCTAGTATAGTCATGATGTTTTTTATAAACTTGATACGAATAATCTTCATGGGTAGGAATTCCATATGTACAAATATGACCTGCGTGAGATTTTATAATATCATAACTATAAAATATATGTTGATGTTTGTTTGTATTTAATGAGTCCCCATAGCCTAAAAAGAAAATATGATTTTCAGGTACATTAAAAACAGAAAGCGAATTTATAGCTTCTTTAATTCTAGTAGCCCCTTGATACTTATAATCACCATTTGTCGTAAACACAACAAATGGTGAAATTATATTTCTGTCTAGTAAATCTCCTGCAATATTTATCTCATCATCTTGATGAGGAACAATTAAGAGAACTTTTATTTTATTTGCTTGATTTATTCCCATCTGACCCTCGAAAGCATAAAACATATCCAACACCTAGCAAAAACCAATAACAATAAGTTACATTAAGTGTATCACCAATCCCTGAAGCCATTATGCCAATTAATGATATTGAAAAAAATATGTAAGGCAATACCCCTAACTCATTATTTTTTTCTTTAAAAATAATCTGTAATAATAAGTAAAATAAATACCCTGGAAGCAATAAAAAGAAACTCAATCCAAAAAATCCTGTTTCAGCTAAACGAACTAAATAATCACCTAATGGCGGAAAACCCACTTTCAATATTCCTAAATTTTCCTGATTCTTTAGCCATCCTTTTATTTCATTGTTATTCAGCCCTGCAGTAGACAAATAATCTTTTGTGTATGCTTGTCGCAAAGAATAGCCTACGCCAAAAAAAGGATGTGTTAATCCCATTCGAAGATTGGCTTCCATAACAGAATATCGCGCTCGGTTACTTCTTTTATCAGCATAGGCTAATGAACCTACGTTGTCGTTAAGATAGGAATTAACAGTTACATTTGCTCTAGAATCCATCATTGATACATAATTAATAAAAGAAGTCGCCAGAAAAAATGAGATTATTGTACAGAAAAGAATAGTAATCGTATGTCTCCACATAATTTTACGAAAAAAAAAGGTGAATAGTATCAAGAATACAATTTCCCCATTTAATAATATTACTGCAGTTCTAGCTTTAGTCAGATACAAACAAAATGAAAAAAGAAAAATTGTCCCGTAGGTAAGCACTTTTTTCTTTGAATAATAAAAGGTGCTATACCATAACCAAGGTAATGCAAAAGAAGCATAAATCCCATAATATGAAGGCTCCGCAAACAATGAACGTAATTGCCCTGATATAAGTAAAGGTGGCCACCAGGTCCCATTATTCTTTATTTCATGTACAATTGGATTTATTTTTTGTAAGAGAGCTGTTGCCTGAATATTATTCAATAAATATCCACAATCCAATATATTATATAATAATATACACCCAACTGATACATAGATTCCTTTTATTAAAATTTGCATCATCTTTTTTTTATCATTTTTGTACCATTGAAAAATCAATAATACTGTTCCAAAAGTCATAATAGTTTCAATGATAAGTCCTTTAATTGGTCTTATCAACATCCAATAAGAAAGCAATTCTCTTAAAGAAATATTCCCATTAATTTGTTGTATCAAAAAATATAAGATATTTAGTTTTTTAATTTGTGTCACTGGTCCATTTAAAATCAGATCATAATAAGGGTAATTCATTAGCCCAATTATTAAAGATATTGTACATATTAGTAAATAACTTGCTATATATTTTACGCCATAAAGTTCAAACCTATCGTTTCTTATATTTTGATTCGTATTAAACTTTTTATAATAAATAGTTCCCATCATTCCTATAAAAATTGGATATACCGATAATTTCGTTGCCATTGTTCCAAATAAAAAGTTACATTGCAAAATTTTAGGTATATTGGTAAAAAGTAACCCAAATATAATAAAAGCAAAAAGAATATCACGACATCTTTTATTCATTTTTATGCTCCTTTACTTTTTTTTAATTCTAAAACAAAAAAGCAAAAGCCCCAAACGATAACAAACCAACTTCATTACATTTTTGAGAGATATAAATTTAAATATTATATTTTTATATTCCCATATTTTGTTAAAAGGATAGCTAAATGCAATGCAATTGAAATCGATTAGGTCAGATAATGAAATATATTTTTTCAAACGATATTTTGCATCTGCTATCTCTTCTAATGATTGGTATGTTTTGTTTAATGTTGCTATTTTCAATTTTTCATTATCAGCATAACTCCATAATTTAATCAGCATTTGTCGATATTGATTAACATAATAAGGTGAAAAAGTATGTGTAACCGAATTATAATTCTTAATATATATATACCAAGTGTTAAAAATTATACCAATTGATGATGTTAAATGTAAGATTTTTAGATTCCATATCATATCTTCCCCAATGGAGAGGCTTTCATCAAATTTATTTTGTAACAGAATATTTCTACGTATCAAGCGAGCTACAGGACCTCTACTAATATAACCATACCTTTTTATATATTGGGGAGTATTTAAATCAAACATATGTCTGTATAAATCATCTAACTCTTCTTTTCCAACCTTCTCTATTTTTACTGCTTTATCTTCAATTAGTTCAACTTCATTTCCCATCTGCGAATATACTAATCCATAAATAATGTCATATTGATTTATCTCTTTTTCATGCCTTTTTAAGTCTATCCAAAATTGTGTAGTCAAAAAATCATCAGCATCTAAAAAACATACATACTCTCCCCTGGCTTTTTCAATGCCTATATTTCTTGCAGCCGAAACTCCTTGGTTCAAAATATGATATACTTTGATTTTATCAAATTGAATTCCTATTATGTCTAGATAATTTGCACAATCAAAATCACTTCCATCATCTACAATTATAATTTCAACATCAGGATATAAAGAACTATGAGTTGACTTTATGCATCTATAAATATCTTCTTTTTCATTATTAAAAACCGGAATTATAATACTAATCAATTCAATTCCCTTCCTTAAAAATTTCACAGAATCATTTACTTAAAGTCTGTAATATATAAATAGTTCTCGTTATTCCACTGCGAATATCATAATTAGGAATCCATTTTAATTGATGTAATTTATTGCCATCTAATCTCGCTTTTGTAGCTTTGCTATACCCAGCCTTTTCAGTTGCATCCGGTATTTCAAAAACCACTTTTGTTCCAGCAATATCTGCAAGAATTGCGGCCAAATCTTTCAGTGTAATATCCGAACTTTGATCTGCAATATTGTAAGCCTCACCTGTTTCGCCTAATAGAAGCACCGTTAAAAGCCCTGAAACAGCATCTGCCATATACGTATACGAGTAGTACTGGTTGCCCGCGCTCTTTAAAATAATATTTTCCCCTGCAATAGCTTTTTTAATGAATTGACTGATGGCTTTCGTGTCGCTTTCCAGCATGGTAGGCCCATAGGAGCGAGTAAATCTCGGAATAACTACATCCAGATTCTTTTGTTTCATATATGCTTGGCATAAAGCCTCCCCACAGCGCTTGCTTTCCGGATATCCGGCTCTCAGTGTGTTGCAGTCAATATATCCACAATAATGCTCATCGAAGAGTTCCTGATCTCCTCTATTCTCTCCATAAATTTCATTGGAAGAAGCGAAAACAAATCTTTTGGCATGATGCTGCACACTAAAATCCAACATATTTTTTAATCCAATAATATTGGTCGCAATCGTCCCAATAGGGTCCGTTGCATAGGCAACGGGATGAGTATTACTGGCTAAATGTAGGACAAAATCCATGTTTTCATCCACTTTTCCCTGCATTGACTCATTAATATTATGGGGAATAAAATGAAAAAGGGAAGAATCAAAGTAACAAGAAAAACGCTTCTGTGCCTTTTCTTCACTTCTCCCCAACGCATAAATCCGGCAGTTTGCTTTTTTATTGGTATTGCGCCACATGAGTACATCAATAAAAAAAGAACCAATTAAACCAGTAGCCCCAGAAATGAAAACCGAAGCATCCTGAAAATTTTCCCATGGCAGTACTAATTCTGCTACTCTTTCAACGTCTTCTTTATACAAAGAATGTTCATATATATTCATATTATACTCCTCATTTCAACCAAGTATCTTTATCTGCTTTCAAATAAGCTTTAAACAGTTCCAAGTCATCTTTGGTGGTCAATTTAATATTTTTGTCGGATCCTGCAGCAAAATACAGGGTCACTCCCAATTCTACCATCATGGTATTGGTATAAGAAGATCCATAAATGCCGATTTTTTTTGCAAAAGCTTCGTGGTATTTTTCATCCAAGAGGTTGAAACGGTATGCCTGAGGCGTAGAAACACGGCGCAGAGTCTCCCGTGGGATATACTGTTTTGTTGTAGACGCATTATCAGGATTGATAATAAAAATCTGCTCATTATAAGGCATAGATGTAACAGCATTACCGTATTTTTGTGCCTTGATAAGAACATCCGTTAAAACAGTGGCATCAACTAAAGGACGGATGCCATCGTGAATTACAATAATATCATCTGGCTTAACCTTTCCTTCCAAATTATAAACGCCATTCCGAATAGATTCTTGACCAGAAGCTCCACCGGATACAATCCACTTCAATTTGGTAATATTGAACTGCCGAGCATAAGCACGAAGCACGTCGTGCCATCCATCAATGCATACAACTTCAATGGCATCAATTTGCGGATGTTTTTCAAAACTTTCCAGAGTATAAAGCAGTATCGGTTTATCATAAACATTGATAAACTGCTTAGGTATATCCTGCCCCATGCGTTTGCCTGATCCACCGGCAATTAAAATAGCTATATTCATTACAGCATCCCTCCATTTTTCCAATATGCTTCCATTTCATGAGTTTTTCTTTTTTCTATCGGTGGTAAAGTCATATATTCTCCATAAATTCCATGTAAATAAGAATCCCAACATGATGGTCCAGGCATAATTCTTCCTTCAAAAAGGAAATCAACAGGAATTTCAAATTCTTTTTTTATCATTCGTTCACCAGCTCCATAGAGCCCATTAGTTACAACACCAATATATTCGCTTTCCTCATAAGGGTAAATAAATGCATATTTTTCTATTTCTTTTATACATTTTTTTACACCATAAATATTCGCTAATGGCTTAAGAATAAATTTACTTAATTTTTTAATAAGTCCTTTTCCTTCACCTAACTTACAATTCGAAAGTTTTAATATACTCCTGTAAAAATCATTTCTTTTATAGATGTATTTTACTGTTTCAATATCATCTGGAAGTCCATCAATAGGAAAGACATCAATCCATAACCCCATATCACCATCTTTATATCTGCTTTTAACAATCGTTGCTTGATCTATAATTTTAGCAAAAGGTCTATCAAAATTATTTAACTCACTAGCTACAATATAGTATTTATCAGACTTAGGGTACATTTTCAAGAGTTTTTCATAATCTGGGCGAGGCATCATAAGGTCAATATCATCATCCCATGGAATAAAGCCATTATGACGAACTGCCCCTAGTAATGATCCTCCGCACAAATAATATTTCAACGAATTTTTTTTACAAAAATCGGAAAAATTATCTAAAATTTTTAATTCTTCTTGTTTAATTTCAGTATTAGTCATTTTTTTCATTATAATCCCGCCAATGTGCAATAAAATCATGATGGGAAACTTGTTTTTCTTTTGGTGGTATTTTCATGTAGTCTCCATAAAGATTGCTCAAATACTCATCATAATCATCTGGTGTATTAAATAAAATTCCCTCAAAAGGTCGTTCTTTTATTTTTAGAAAACTTCTCCCTTTTACACATTCTTTATATCCATAATGAGGAAAGGTACTTACCCCGATATAATCGCTTTGATCAACATCATATGACATAGCACGTCTAGTAACTAATTTGTTTAAGTTTACAATAGAGCAAATGCATCTTGCAATAGGAATAGTGATAAATTTTAATAAGGTACGCAGCCATGTACGTATCTTACTAAACTTTTTATCCTGATCAATAAAATGGTTGCTCACAGAGAAATTTAATTGTGCAAGTGTTGCTACTCTTGTTAAGATATTGTTAATTAGCCAGAATCGTTTTCGTTTTTCTTCATCATTTGGAGATCCGTCAGTAGGAAAGATATCAATATTTACGCCGATATATTTTTTCTGATTGAAATGCTTATATATTTTAACTGTTCGAGTATCTTCAACTTCAGCAAAAGTAGAATACCATTTAGGATCTGTAGCTAACGAATGAACACGATAAAAGCTGCTTTCCTGGTTATAAAGTTCCATAAATTTCATATAGTCAGGTCGAGGCATAATAATATCAATATCATCATCCCAAGGAATAAAACCTTTGTGACGGATAGTTCCAATTAAAGTACCTCCGCAAAGATAATAGCGGAGACCATGTTTATCGCAAAAATTTGCAACATCTTTTAATATATTAAGCTCGATTCTTTTTAACTCATTTATATCGATACTATTCATGCCAACTTACTCCCTTATAATATTCTTATGAACCAGAAAAAAAGTTATAGACTAATGTCAAGAACCTCATACAAGTTTAAGTAAATAACCTACACCTTGTAAAAAAATTTTTATCGAATTCATCCACATAATTGGATAACTCAAACGTCTCACATCTCAAATACTAATCAACTACGATTCGTAAAAGATTCTTCAAACAGAAAGCATAATATTTATTCCTGTCGAAAACAGATACAGCCAGCACTACTCGAAAGACGTTTTACGTTATGCCTATTTATCATCAAATGCCTTAATGAAAATTGGATTTTCCACTCTATTGCCTATTTCTTTGTTGAAAAGCAAGAATATCTTCAGCAAGAAGCATTTCTTCGACCATCGGGCGATTACGCACAAGTAACAGGAGATGCCAAAGAAAAAAAGGTACTACGGCTATGGTTCGCTTACATTTTCACACGCTACATAATGCTTTCTGTGACAAAAAGAAACGATGGAGCTATGCTTATCCTAGGTAAAACTCTTTATATGATGGTAGAAGAGATAATCAATATGACTTTCAATAAATTAATACTAATTTTGCCGGACACGATATGGGCCAGTATCAAGATCATCTTTCAGGTGACAGAAAAAAAACAAATCTAAGCCGTTGTGTGAATTTTGTAAACCTACTCCCGAAATACGTGATGCATTAAGAGTCTGCGGTTTGAATATATTGTCTGACAAGTAGCTTGCAAACAAAGACAATAACAGTACTTTTATGCGGAAAGTTTGAGTTACTCAAAATAAAAACACTTCCTAGACGATTTATTTTACCATATTTTATCAATTTTTGCAGGAATTATGATAACCAGCCATCTATCGTCCAAAGATTTTCCTTTTAAGGAATGCTCCACCTTTTTTAATCCAATCCTGCTTTTCCATAAAGGATACATTGCTTTCTAAGTAATCAATCTGATTCCTTTCTAGCCAGACGTCGAGAAGAAGTTCGCTAACAAAGCCGTAGATGCGGGATTCATAGGTATCCCAACCAGTGATGTCGACCCGTCTTTCCAGTTCAAAAAGAATAGAGAACATCCACTGCATATAGTCGTTATAAAGATCACGTCGCATAACGAACATGTTGAACATGTGGGCCCAGGTGCGATTCATGACTTTTTCAAAGGCCGGCAGGTATTCTGGACATTGTTCTTTGATAATCTGTTCTGTTACATCCAAACCTTCCCGATGGTGGGCATGGTTATAATGGGAACGGTTCGTTTCGATGTAGTATTTCCGCTTGTCCGGCACGATGACGGGATGCTCAGCCAAGAGCTGCTGCCATTCTTTTTCAGTCAAGATTTGGTCTTTCTTGGCTTCGATATTGTGGACTTCTTTGCGCGTAAAATAGCGACGGTAATGGACAAGCCCCAAGTAATCGGCATCCAAGTTTTTCCAAGCCCAATAAAGGCCAGTCAGTTCACAAAAATGAGGATTCTTGGAACTGATATTATCGCCCGTGTTGTCTGGCGTATAGCCAATCGAAGCTTTGCCTTCGGCCCCAACATGGACGGGCAAATAAACCGGATCCGTCGGCATCCAGTACTTTTTGTGAGCTGCAACGATAATTTTAATAGACAAAATGGTCAATCCTTTCTATTTTATTCGGATGAAATCATCTCCATTAGAGCTGTATTGGGTATACCCACTAGTTCTGTGGCGGGTCGCCCACGTGGCGACCCCTACGATTTCCCCGGCCGGGGAAATTTTTACTGCACCGCGTAGCGGCATCGGACTCGTATGCGGCTTCGCCGCAACAGATTCAAGATTGTATTACAACCGAGTACCTCTTGTCATAAATTTCGGCTATACACAGGATTCACGACGGGACGCCCTTTGGCCGTCCCCTACGAAGACCTCGAGTGGGGCCATTTTTTACGAGCCGAGGGGTACTCGAGGCGATGTGGTCAGTTTGAGTTTGTTGCCGCGCAGCGGCATCTGAATCCGAGGTTAATAGGCTCCTTTGTGCTTTAAGACGACGGCGATGGTGCGCCAGATTAGGACGATGTCGAACCAGACGTTCCAGTTGCGGACGTACCAAGTGTCCATCTGGACGCGTTCTTCATAGGTCGTATCGCTGCGGCCGCTGGTCTGCCACATGCCGGTGACGCCGGGGCGGACCATGTAAAAGTCTTTGATGTACGGGCCGTATTTGGGGACTTCATCCTGAATGATGGGCCGTGGGCCGACGAGGCTCATTTCGCCTTTGAGGACGTTGAACAGCTGCGGTAATTCGTCCAGGCTGGTCTTGCGCAGGAAGGCCCCGCTCTTGGTGATGCGCGGGTCATTTTTCAATTTGAATTCTGTTTCCCATTCTTTCCGGGCCTGTGGGTCCCGTGCCAGGAGTTCTTTCAGTTTGACGTCGGCATCGACACACATGCTGCGGAATTTATAACAGTTGAATTCTTTGCCGTTCCGGCCGACGCGGCGGTGTTTAAAAATAATCGGTCCGGGCGAGTCTTTATAGATCCATAGAGCGATGGCCAAAAAGAACGGCGAAAGACAGATAATCCCCAGGCTGGTACAGATGACATCAAAGACGCGTTTAACAGCCCGATTGTACCAGAGAGCCAGGTTGTTGCGGAAGCTGAAGGAAACGATATGACCATCGATGAGGCTTTCCGTATCGAGCGTTGCCAAGGGCAGGCTGCCCATATCGGGGATAAAAGCGACTTTCTTGACCAAGGGCTGGACGCGATAGACGATGTCCTGGACAGCGTCGTTACTGAGGCCCGGTGCAATGACCATGACGTGCTGGACACCGGTCTGGCGGATGACATCTTCGGCATCTTCAAAACGGCCTAAGTGAGGCATCATGGCCGCTACCTTCGCTTCCGGCGTATAGTCTTCCAGATAGCCGATGAAGTCATAGCTGACGCCCGTATCGTGTTTGAAGTAGTCCAAGACGATAGCTGCCGTCTTGCCAGCCCCCATGATGAGGACGGGCAATTGGAGCAGCTTGAAATGCCCCAGGATATGTTTGACGAAGTAGCGTTCTGCCACGAGGAAAACAAAAGAAGTCAGCCACAGTAAAACCACGAAGAGGCGCGACGTCGATGCCGCCGTCTGGGCAATATAGATGAAAAAAATCAGTAAGGCAATGGCATAGAAGACGGATTTAAAGATACCGGAAATGACCTGCCAGAACTGCATGCGCCGCGTGTAGAGATGATGCAGTTGTAAAAAAAGGATATATACGACGGGGATAATAACATGGATACTGAGCCAGGATAGGTGAAAATGAGAGCCTGGCACCAGCCAATCACGCAGACAATACGACACGTTGACAGCCAGCCAGATAGCGATATAGTCGCTAATCACCAGGACCAGCGGCAGCAGCTCATTGCTGTATTTATTTTTAATAGAAATAGAAGATTTCGTCGATATCGTCTCCAAAACAGCTCCTCCTTTTGGGGTTTGAAGTGAAAAGGGACTGCGCATGATGGCAGAAGCCTCGTGCGACAGTCCCTTTTTACATTGTTAATATTTTGTGGTTACTGGCTATTTATTGGTTTCATGCACTCTCTCAATTATAACGAAAATTCAAACATCTGTCCACTTTCTCAGCGTTCGAGCCATTCTTTGAATTCGTTTTCGCTGATGATGGGCGTGCCCAGTTTTTTGGCTTTTTCGTATTTGCTGCCCGGGTCGGCTCCGACGACGACGAGGGTGGTCTTCTTGGTGACAGAGGACGTGCATTTACCACCTCGCGCTTCGACGGCGGCTTCGGCTTCTTTGCGGCTGAACATCTGTAATTTTCCTGTGAGGACGACGATTTCCCCGTCAAAAGTCGTGTTGATGAGGGTCTTCT
>Ga0256406_1005217_pt1 | contig 14063 bp, 16 predicted proteins | sample RumenRJG_03DNA_FD_185986 | JGI IMG/M metagenome (GOLD analysis project Ga0256406, IMG submission 185986) | Bovine rumen microbial communities from Lethbridge, Alberta, Canada - RJG_03 | ecosystem: Host-associated > Mammals > Digestive system > Stomach > Rumen | place: Canada: Alberta | collected...
CCGAAGTTATTCCTGCAACAGGTCATAAGCAGGGAAGCGAAGTGATAGAAAACGAAACAGCCGCGACATGTGAAAAAGACGGCGGATATGATACTGTCGTTTACTGCGCAGTATGCGGAAAAGAACTTTCAAGAAATCATACTGTTATAAATGCGATAGGACATAACTGGGATAACGGCAAAGTCACAAAAGAAGCCGACTGTGAAAATGAAGGAGAATTGACATATACTTGCTCAAACTGCGGTATGACAAGAACCGAAGTTATTCCTGCAACAGGTCATAAGCAGGGAAGCGAAGTGATAGAAAACGAAACAGCCGCGACATGTGAAAAAGACGGCGGATATGATACTGTCGTTTACTGCGCAGTATGCGGAAAAGAACTATCTCGCAATCATAAGACTGTTAATAAAACAGGTCATTCATGGAAAACAAAATTCACTTGGAACGGTTATTCCAGTGCGACCGCGACAAGAATATGCAATAATAATCCGTCTGAACGTGAAACGGTAACTGCCGTCGTATCGTCTGAAATCACAAAACAGCCGACTGAGACAGAATATGGGACAATGACTTATTCGGCTGTGGCTGTATTTTCAGACGGGGAAGTCATCAAAGAAACAAAAAACGAGAGATTGCCTAAAAAAGAAAATTCTAATCCCGGCGATTCCGATTCTAAAGATGAGAAAAAAGACAATGTCTGCAAATACTGCGGCAGAGTTCATACCGGAGTAAGAGGTAAAATTGCTCAGTTTTTCCATAATATTTTCTACTTCTTTAAATCAATGTTCAGAAGAAGAAAATAATAAAGGGAAAGTTTAAAATAAAACTTCCATATTATAAATTCACTTGTAGTGAAATCAATTAATATGGAAGTTTTTGTTGACAAGAAATTTATTAATTTTCGATATTTTCGTCTGTTTTATTTTCGGCTTCTTTAGACAACGGATTTTTTCCAATGGCATCTTTGACTTGTTCTGCGACGACATGAGTGTAGATGGAAGTCGTATCAAGGTTTTCATGTCCCAATATATCTTTCAGAACCAATATGTCAACGTGACCGTATCTGTACATCAGTGTTGCGGCTGTATGCCTTAGTTTGTGCACAGAAATTCCTCTGCCGCCGAGACCTGCTTTATCAATAAATTCATAAACAATTTCCTGAACCATTCTGTTGCTTATTCTTTTATTTCTGTTTGATAAAAATAACGCATTTTTATCTGATACCCCATCTTTTGGTCTTACTGCCAGATATGCGTTTACAGCAGATATGCATGCCTCGTTTAAATAGATAGTTCTTTCTTTGTTGCCCTTTCCGGTCACGACTAAAGAATTATCGCTTCTGATATCGCTTATATTAATATTTACAAGTTCTGACAAACGTAGACCGCAGTTAAGAAATAAAGTTATAATACAGTAATCGCGTTCTTTATTTTTTCCATCGACGGATTCAAGAAGTTTTTTGCTATCTTTGAGTGTCAGATATTTCGGCATCGATTTTTTCTGTTTCGGAGTTTTTAATGACGCCATGGGATCAGAATCTATTATATGTTCGTGATCATACAAAAATTTAAAAAACTGTCTGAGGACAACTGTTTTTCTGGCTCTGACGGCGGCTCCGTTTTGTTTAACAGTTCTGCAATATGAAATATATTCATAGCCGTCGGATGTTTTTATAGACCGAAAAAAATCATCGTCGAGATATTTTATTACAATATCTGGATCATCGGTTTTATTTCTTTTGTTGAGCATATATTTTAAAAATTCTTTCAGGTTTAAAGAATATTCAAATATTGTCTGTTCGGACCTGTTGATATTTATCATATAATAAAGATAATCATTGACTCTTTTCGGCAATGAATCGTAATCAGGCTGTTTATTTACCATAAGCCCCTCCTATAAATTGCGCAAAATATTGATTTTGTACAATTTTATATTTTTTTTTATCACCTGTCAAGTCCTTCTTTTAAACTTTAAACAACTGATAATAACTGAAAATTTGAAATAACGGAAGTGAAATTTTTGCCAGATAAAAAAGATTCCGCTATTAAAAGCGGAAAAAAAAGAAAACTAAAAATTTTCTCAGCGATTGTTCTCGCGTTTCTTCTTATTTGGTTTTCTGTCTGTTTTGGACTTTATTTTTTTGAAGATTCATATTATTATAAACCGTCTGATTTATCAAAGTCGGCATTTTCTTTTGACGCTTATAAAATTTTTGATAAAAATCTGAACCCTGATAATTTTATTGATAATATAAATTACAGCGATATTGTCACAGACGATAATTCAGGAATAAAGTTTGCAAAAAATACGTTTCTTTTGAACACCGAAAAAAAACTTTCAAAAAATGAAATTAATATAATTGAAAAAAATTTTGACTGCTCAATTTCCGGAATTATAGATGAGATGAATGTCTATCAATTTAAAACAAATGAATACTGCGATTTGAATAAACTTAAAGATATTTGCGATAAAATTGATGATATTTCGTTTGTAAATAAATCATTAGTCGATTATTTTGAGGAGACTCCGGGAAGTTCGGAATCGAATGACTCTCCTACCGATTATTATTTAAATTATAATTCCTATTATGAACAAATAAATGCGGAAAATGTTTTAAAACTACGCTTAAATTGTGAAAATATTTCAATAGGTTTTATAGATACATATATTAATCCTGATATTTCTTATTTAAACGTAATTAATTCATCTGATTATGATTTTAAAAATTTCAGTTCTGAATTTCCCGCATATTCAAATCACGGCTCTCATGTGTCAGGCATAGCGGTATCTAAAGCAAATGAATATTTTTCGGGTATTTGTCCCGGCGCCGGAATTGTTTCATTTAACGGACTAAACAATACTATTTCTTACTGGCTTTCGTCGATTGATGAAATTGTCTGCAAATATAATACGGGAATAATCAACGTAAGTATGGGCTATAATGATTATCTTGTACTTGCAGCATCTCTCGGAAATAAAAACGCCGAAAATTTTATCAAAGATGAAGCGGAATTTTTTACATACAGTTTAAATTCTCTTTTAACTAACGGTCATGATTTTCTTATAGTTACTTCTGCCGGCAATACCAACAATGATCATATTTATAAAGACAATGATTTATATTTTGGATACGGGCAGAAAAAAATACTTGATAAAATTGACATTTTAGACATCTTTTCTTCAGGTGAAGGAAAAGCGAACAGTATCTATGATTCATTTTTCAATGCAATATATCCTGATTTTCTGACAGATAAAAACATTAATGATATATGCCGTAAAGTTTCAGAACATATTATTGTAGTAGGTAGCATAGACAAAAATAATATTATTTCAGACTATTCCGATTTAGGCGAAAATGTAGATATTTACGCTCCCGGCGAAAATATTTTAAGTTACAGCGGAAACGGGAGTTATATTTATATGTCGGGCACTTCCCTCTCATCTCCTTTTGTCTCAGGCACGGCGGCGCTGATGAAAGAAAAAAATAAAAATCTAACGTGCAGCGAAATTAAAGATATTATTCTTTCTTCGTCGGATAAATCGGTAAAAACGCAAATAAACGGAGAAACAATAAAAACTTCTATATTAGATGTTGATAATTGTTACAGTTCATCATAATTTTTTAAAAAGATTTTCTACAAAATTTAAAAACCGAAAATTAATTTCTTATTTTTCTTGATATTATCATTGTATTAATGTATAATAGATTCAGTTTTATCAAATTTTGGAGAAAAAGATGCTCGGAAAAATTGTCCGTGTTTCAGTTACGAAACCATTCAATTTTTTTGACAGAGAGCGAAATATCAGATATCAGCTGAATTACGGGTTAGCCGTATATAAAACATCTGACGGAGAAATCAAAACAATCCCTGCTTTTATTCTGGGAATAACGCATCCTGTCAACACTTTTGAAGGCCGTGTAGTTTGTGTAGTTGAGCACGAAAACAGAAAAAATGACTATATTGTAATTGCGCCTAAAAAAATCAAGCCGATTAATTATGAAATAGAAGATTCTCTTTCTTTTTATAAAGACAGAAACATAATTAAATACGACTGTTTATTTGAAAAGTCCTGCGGAGCCGCTATTTATAAAAGAACCGACGGAAATGCAAAATTTCTATTGATAAAAAATCTTAGAAGTAAAATCTGGGGTTTTCCAAAGGGTCATATGGAGCGCGGAGAGAATATGATTCAAACCGCAAAAAGAGAAGTTTTAGAGGAAACCGGGCTTCATATTAAAATATACAGAGGATTTGTTGCGGAATCAAATTATAACGTTGGAAAGCATGTAAAGAAATCTGTTTCCATCTTTTTGGCTAAAGCTTCTGACAATGAACAAATCACAATTCAATCTGATGAAATTCAGGATTATATATGGCTTCCGTATGAAGAGGCGTATTATGCTTTAAATTTCGACAATGACAAAAGAATTTTATCGGAAGCTTACAATTTTTTGAATAAAAATATTAACATTGAGGCTGAACTATGACTGAATCTTTGGCTCAACACCTTGTGGAATTTTTCGGAACAACTATTCCCGCGAATTGGACTATTTTTATTATCTCTCTCTTGCCTATACTTGAACTGAGGGGCGGACTTATTGCGGCTGCTTTATTGAAAGTTCCGTTTTGGAAAGCTTTTCTTATCTGTTATCTTGGCAATATTATCCCTATTCCGTTTATAGTATTCCTGATTGAAAAAATCTTTGTCTGGCTTTCAAAATATAAATTTTTCGCCAAAATAATAAATAAACTTCAGGCAAGAGCGGAAAAAAACAGACAAAAAATCATGAAATACGAGGAATGGGGTCTTCTGCTCTTTGTAGCAATTCCTCTTCCAGGTACCGGCGGATGGACAGGTTCACTTTTTGCCGCGCTTTTGGGTCTCGACAAGAAAAAATCCATTCCGATTATCATGCTCGGTGTATTGATAGCCGGAATAATTATGACAATATTCACTTATTTAGTACCCGGTTTGGCAGAAGGCAAAACTTTAAGCGAAATATTTTTAGCATCGGCATAAAAACAGATATTTTAATTTAAAGCGGAGGTTTTTAATTAACCTCCGCTGTTTTATTCCGGTCTTGTCAATTTTTTAATCCATTTAAAACGGTTTACTTTTATTGCCGCGACGCCGCATTTTGTCAGCTGATCAAGTTTCAGTAAAAAGAATGTTACCGGAACAGGCCATTTGAAAACAAAAGCAGATAAAAACGAAAGAGGCAGAACAATTCCCCACATCCATATTAAGTCGTTAAAAAGGACAAAATTTGTCTGCCCTCCGCCGGAAACAATACCTGTAAGACACGGCGCCTCATAACTTGAGCCTATTATGCTGATGCAGATTATATATATGAATGTCCTTGAAAGTTCCTGCGTTCCCTTTGACACATTGAACAGTGAAATTACGCCGTTGCACATGATGAACATCAAAAAAGATGAAACTAATCCTATTGCAATATAAATAATCTGCAGCCTTTTAGTGTATGTCTTAACTCTCGGAATATCATTTTCTCCTACTGTTTTTCCGATAATGACAGATGAAGAGTTTGACGTTGAATTATAAAGTACGGATACCACCTGAAAAACGGTTGTCGCTATGTTGTTTGCTCCGAGTACATAAGGATTGTCTATTCTTCCGAGTATGGCTGTCTGAAGAAGCATTGCCATTCCCCAGGAAAAAGAAGAACACACGAGCGGGAATCCGGATTTCAGATAATCTTTCGTAAACTGCCCGCTGACAGAAAAGATATCTTTAATTTTCAGTTTTATTTTTTTGTCGATGAAAAATACATAGACGCATGTAATTACAAGCTCCAATACTCTTGAAACGAAAGTTGCGTATGCGGCGCCTTCGACTCCCATTTCTTTTGCTCCGAAATGCCCGAATATCAAAGCATAATTTAAAAAGATATTCGTAACAAGAGAACATGCGCTGCAGAAAAATCCGACGCTTGCGGTTTCAACACTTCTTAAAAGACCAAGAAGAATTTGAGTAAAAGTATAAATGCAATATGTGTATCCCATAATTACAATATACTTTGAACCTTCGGCGATTGCGTCCTGTTTGTCTGTAAGTAGAGATAAAATTTGATTTGGCATTGTTATTACCAAAACAGCAAGGACAAGACTTAGAAAAATACCTATCAGATTTGCCGAAGAATATATTTTCTTGATGTTCTTAATATTTTTTTCTCCCCAATACTGCGACGTGAGAACGCTCATGCCGTTTGCACTTCCCATTGCGAACATCTGCAGCAGGAATTGAATCTGATTCGCAAGAGACACTCCGTTCATAGAGGTTTCGGAATATCTGCCTATCATTATGTTATCTGCAAGGTTTACGCTGTATGTGAGCAGATTTTGTAAAATTATTACTCCTGTGAGAGAAAAAAACAGTCCGTAAAAATATTTGTCAAATTTTTTTGTTTTGCCGTTCATTGCTGACAACTATTTGACGATAAATTTTTTAATTACTTTTGCGGAGACAGCGGCTGCAGATAAAAGCGAAAATCCGAATACCGCAGCTCTTTGAATGTCCAACCCGTCGGCGTCAAGAAAATATCTTATTTTACTTTTTATATTTCTTCCGCAGACATCAAAATAATTGAGAGTAAAAGTATTGAAATTTATAACGTCGTCTTCGTAAAAATCAAAAACTCTGACTCCCCTTTCAGAATTTCCGTAGCTCCTGAATGAAGCCGCCGGAGACTGGATGAATCTTATGTTATCTTTTACGCCTTCAAAATTATTTGTATGGTCATGACCGGAAACTATCGCGATAATATTATTTTGTCTCAGTATTTCATCATAAAAACCGTTTTCTTCATTTACAGACTCAACAGGTTCGTTCAATTCTCCAAACGCTTTTTCTCTGTTCAGTTTATAATACTTGCCGTTTAACTTGCAGTCATAATCAGATGAGTCGGACTCTGCCACAAAATCAGAAAGCTCCTGAAGCGGCACATGAAGAAACATAATTCCGGGAACGTTGTTTAATTTTTCTGATGATGATTTAAACCAATCTACCTGCGATTTCATTATAACGTTTCCGTAATTATCATCATGTTCGTTATATCCCGAATGGCGCGATGTATCTATATTCCAGATAATGAGCTTAATTTCTCCGTCTTTACCGCATACATCAATCGTGTAATTACCGGCAAGCTCGCCTTTTGTTTCTGAACCGACATTCATTTTGTAGGAACGAAAAATATCGCATTGTTCGTCTTTTGACACATCGTTCATGTCGTCGTGATTACCGAAAATCACAGCGAATGGGACTTTTTTACTTTCAGGAATTGAAAGAAATTTATCGAGCGTTTCTTTGATAATTATCAATTGCTCTTTATGAGAATAATTTTTGCGTTTTGAGCCGAAACGAGGATCGCAAATGTGATTGCCTAAAAGATTATCTCCCGTAAATATTATCAAATCGGGAGAAGTTAAATCAATCGCATTGCCGATTAACTCAACGCAAGCTTTTCTAATCCATATTAAGTCTTGAACATCGGAAATCTGCAATATTCTGAACTTTCCGTTATTGAAATTCAATTTATTCATTATTAATTTATCCTTTCAAATACGCTTTTACATGAGAAAAATCTTTATTTTTTAAATCATTTTTGTCAATTAAGAAATAAAGATAGCCTTGATTCTTAAATTTTAAATCAAAATCTTTGCCGGAAAACGAATCGACGGAAAGAAGAAGATATTCATCAGAATCTATAGGATCCGGAAAATCGCCCATTAGCTGATGACAAAAATCGGGACAGTTATTTATATCCTCGGTAAATTCTATTTTCATCGGCTCAAAATATTCAGGATCGCCGTTTTCGTCTACAATTTCGCCTGAAAGAAGGTCCAAAGTTTTTGCGTCAGAATATATCGTCTGAAAATATCCTTCAGATTGATACCCTTCTGTAATTGCCGGAGCATCCTCCTCGCCGAGAGCGGATGCAATACATCCGAAAAAGTAAAGATGCCCTTGTGAAGGAAGAAGATTATTTAATTTTGAAGCTTCTGCCAAGTCAATTTGACATATAAACTCAAGATCAAATCCTTCGGGATCCTGAGGCCATTCAAAATCATCCGGAAGATCCGGACAGCCGAAAAACCGAGACTCGCCTAAATTTTCTTTATCTTCACTTAATTTAAAATACAAAGCATTGTTTGTTTCCATAAAGTACCACCGCCATGTATATCGATTTTATCAAAAGTACGAAAAGAATTCAATATAAATATAATTGGCACGGTCTCGAAGAAAACCGCCAATAAGTCAAAAAACAGATGTAACAAAAAATAGTTACATCTGATAATTATGGTGCGAGTGGTGATACAGAACTTTTTGAAAAAGCCAGTAATATTAATGGTTTTCAAGGCGGACGAGTAGCAAATAACTTGTATATATCCCCTTTTCGGGCGACTGTTTTTCAGACAGCCGCCCTTTTTCTATACCCAAATTCAAGTGTTATGATTAGGGCGGAAAATCTGCTGTTTCATTCGCTGTGGCTTGCGTTCCGAACAGGGCGCGGGTGTTTTCCCATGTGGGAGGCTGCGGAGGCGTACAGGCGGACAAACCGCCCAAAATCAACACTTTTTATTTTCAGAGGAAGGAGGTGCAAAGATGGCTGTATTCCGTATCGAAAAGACCAGAGATTACACGGTCATGTCCAACTATCATCTGCGGGATATGTCGCTGTCGCTGAAAGCAAAGGGACTTTTATCCCTCATGCTGTCCCTGCCGGAGAATTGGGACTACACCATGAAGTGCCTTGCCCGTATCTGCAAGGACGGCATCGACAGCATCAGCGGCGGCATCCGGGAGCTGGAGGCACATGGCTACCTTGTCCGTGCGCGTGTCCGTGGCGCAAACGGACAACTCGGCTCAATCGAGTACACCATTCTGGAACAGCCTAAAACGCCATCACCTACACAGGAAAAACCTATACGGGAAAATCCCGTACAGGCAAATCCAATGTTGGACGCTCCAATTCAGGAGAACCCCGCCCAATTAAATAAAGAAGAATCAAGTAACTATCCATCAAAGACAGATTTATCAATTACGCAAGAATCAAGTCCTATCCTATCAAGTCCCCCAGTCCCCAGGGAGCGGAGCGGGCAGGACGGGATGCGAAAGCGGGAAAGCTATCGGGCATTGATCTTGGAGAACATCGAATATGACGTTCTTTCGCAGAACGTCCAGTTGGATAAAGACCGGCTGGACGAGCTGGTGGAGCTCATGGTGGATACCGTCTGCTCCAACCGGGAGATGATCCGTGTGGCCGGGGACGATTACCCGGCAGAGGTCGTCCGGTCACGGTTCCTGAAGCTGAACGCCTCGCACATCGAGTATGTCCTTGACCGGATGCGGGAGAACACCACCTATGCCCGCCATACATAACTAATCACATGCAGGGATGCTGCCTTACAGAATCTCGATAATCCTATTACACTTCAATTCTATACCCTCATTCCAGTTCTCGGCATTAGTAATATCCGCTACTGGCTTAAAAGCATTCAGCAGATCATATCCCTTGCGGATAATGATGTCTTCAGAAAACCAAACTGGTTTTTCAAAAGACAGCTGATGATCCCCAAAATCAATGATGATACCACGAGTAACCCAAACATCATAAGTCTGTTCTCCATGGTCATACATCTGCTGATTCTCCTGCACCAATGTGATGCTGGTGATAGTCTGCTGGATCGGCATTTTGATAAAATCCTTTTCCGCAATTAACGGATATTCGGTTTTCTCTACAGACCACACAGCAACGTCCTCAATGCTGCCATAGTAATCTAATGGTTCTGTAAAACTGTACAGATAGATCTGTTCACCGTTGATGTTGAATCGAACCGCTTGAGAAGAAGTGTTTGTGAAGATGAACTCATCATGTTCTATGTACTCTAATGGCTCTCCGATAACGGATTTGAGTATCTGCAGATCGGCTTCTTTCAGCCGGATGTCTATGGTATTCATACTGTCACCTCTTAACAAAATGTATTTTTTGGGTTGTAATTTCTCCGTTTTTATCTTTGGCGCTGATAAAAATGTCCACTGCCGGTGATTTGTCCGACGAAGATGATACTGGACGCCAGTTGATGATGGATCCGTCTGCCATTTTTGTTTCCCAGCCATTCGGTGTTCCGTCCTTCTTGAACAACGGTTTCTCTATACCGCCATGTGCGAGTTTGTCATAGAAATCTTTCGCTGTTGCAGAAGGATCATCGGAAGCTATGTTTCTAATTGTTCGTGAACCACCTTTTCCACGCTCTCCGAATAATCCGTCATGCAGATCATATTCTGCTTTCACTCGTGAAATGTTCTCGGAGATGCGGTGATAATGGTCTGCGCCGCCTTTGTAAGTCCCCATATCACGCACCTCTCTTTCGATGAGTGCGTTCAAACTCACTAGCATAACGATGGAAATCTACCTGATTCAGATATGAGCCAAACACATCATCCGGCATAAATCCATGAACAAGTACAGATGCGGGTTGTATAGCATCGAGCATGGCCTCCAGACCGATCCTAAACATCTGTCGCTGTTCGGCACTTTGGATACAACCATGAGTGCTGATGGATACTATTGATCCGGGATGTACACCTAAAAAACAATAGGCGAAGCTCGATTCATCACTCCAACGTATATTGGGAATAACAGGAATTCCGTTTCGCTGCAGATAGTATCCGACAGCCCGATTCATGTATGTATTCGCCTGTTGCAGGCAGGGTGCCTGTCCGATCTGCATGGAACAATCAGGTGTAATCACACCATCATAAAGCTTCAGCAGTTCCAGGTACCGTGTTGTGGCGGTCAGTACACGAGAAAACTCTTTATCATGCTGATAAAAATGGATGTATTGCCGCCGGTTCTTGCAGACATTCGCTTTCCCAAAAGGGAGGATATCTACAGGTATCTGAACGTTATCTAAATGCATAAGCATAGGAATGCCTGCATCACCAACCAGTTCGGCTCCTTCAGTTAAATATGACTGAAAGCCGTCATCGAATATGCTTTTTCTTCTTCTCATAAAACCTCCGGGTTCTTTTTGTCAGGTAAATCATACGGTTACCTACTTTCTGCTCATTACATCAAGGCCATGAGACTTTTGAATATTTGCCTTGAAGTTGAGCTCCCGGATTCACTATGAGCTGCTAACACGAATAGAGATATCCGGAAGCTTATAATAACGATATGCTACTGGGTGACCATAAAGATTCGCCAAAATCTTCTGCCCCCTCTTGAAATCTGTCCCGGATCCCTGTATAATAATAAGGCTAACACGAATAGAGATATTCGGAACAGAGCACTGCTGTGGTTGCGCCAACAATCATTGCAGTGCTTTTTTTATGACAAACAATGGCCTCACCTCCTTTATAACTAACGACGAAGAGCGGACAGTTGGACATGAGCCGCTGAAGAAGAAACGCCACACTTCATCTGAACCTGGATTTCAGACATTCCCTGAATCAGGTAAGACGAGGCCAGGAGTTCTCCTCCAAAAGCATCAGCTTGCCATTCCGGGTCTTCAAATGGCTTCAGGTGTTCATCAGGTGCCAGACGACAAAGAGCTATGGAATCGTCCTCATGCATAAATAGGTGACCTACCTCATGCGCTATGGTGAACCTGTCTCTGCCTTCTCCTGCTGCTGCACGAAGATATATATCTTCCCGGATTCTCATAAGATTCTTACTGGGATATGTTTCTCCATGCTTACCTCCCATTTCGATTTCAGGTACGACTTCAAACTGAAAGTCCGGAATAATCAGAGGAAGGACATTCTCCACGAATTGGAGGATCGGAAAATACAGCACATTTTCTAATCCAACACTTCTTTTCAGATCCCTTACATAGCGCCGAATGTCCTCCCTTGAAACCGGATCAGCTTTATAACAGTTCATTCTTTGCCTCCCTTAAGAAGTATCTTACGAATCTCTTCAACTTGCGCATCGCTGATGTTGTTGAAACGCCGAGCGAATGAAACGGCCAGTTCACGCCTGCCAATATTCGCGTTGACAAGATCCATTTCGATTGCTTCCTCGGTTTCTGCAATTGCAGTGGTAAACTCTTTCTGCTGGACTTCGCTCAGATCGTAAAGAGCACAGATTCTGCTGTTCCATGTTGCAGGCATATGCTTTTTTCCGTTCTCAACGGCAGACAAGAAAGATACCGTCACGTCGAGTTTCTCGGCCATATCTTTTAGTATTTCGCCGTGATCAACCCGTAGCTTTCTTAGGAATTTTCCTATACTTGTTAACATGGTGGTGCCTCCTTTTTCTTGTAACCATCAGGTTCAAGTATAATATACTACAACGATTCTCAAAAGTCAACCCGTAGGTTGAAATATTTTTCTTCGAGGTATAATGAAAGAGCCTTCAGATCAATTCAGAACGCTTTGAAGAACGGCAACCCAACTGCACATTCATGCAGTTGAAAAAGTTTGAAATTATACACAATCCGCTGTCGGAAACATGAAAAAAGTGGTTAGTGGACATTTTGACCACCAACCACCTTACTGCCAAATCAATTTTAAACAGGAGGCCGAAAACCGGGAACCCGCATGAAATCAGCACTTTTTTCGAGAACTTACTAAAAAACTCTTGACTTTTTGTTTCAGGAAAAACCGCCAAGAGCATACTGATTTCCTGCGGAGCAAGGCTTGCACCTTTTGACATCAAGGAGCTGCGCGACCTGATGGCGTATGACGAAATGGAGCTTGATACCATTGGAGATAAGAAAACGGCGCTGTTCCTCATTATGAGCGACACCGATTCAACCTTTAACTTTGTCATTGCCATTCTGCAATCCCAGCTCACAAATCTGCTGTGCGATAAGGCCGACGACGTGTACGGCGGGCGGCTGCCTGTTCATGTGAGGTTTATCCTTGACGAATTTGCCAACATTGGACAAATCCCACAGTTTGACAAGTTAATTGCCACCATCCGAAGCCGTGAAATATCGGCTTCTATTTTTTTGCAGTCGCAAAGCCAGCTCAAAGCAATCTATCGGGATAACGCCGATACGATTGTCGGCAACTGCGACACCATGCTGTTTTTAGGCGGAAAGGAGAAAACGACCCTGAAAGAAATCTCGGAGATATTGGGCAAGGAAACCATCGACAGTTTCAATACCTCAGAGAATCGGGGCAAGGAAATCTCCCACGGCTTAAATTATCAAAAATTAGGAAAGGAGCTGATGACGCAGGACGAAATCGCAACGATGGACGGCGGAATGTGTATCCTGCAGCTACGCGGTGTGCGCCCGTTCTTCTCCAAGAAGTACGACATCACCAAGCACCCGCGCTATAAGTACCTGTCCGACGCCGACAAGAAGAACACCTTTGATGTAGAACGCTACATTCGGGTGCAGCGAAAAAAGAAGAAACATCCCTCGGCGGTGATTGCGCCGGAGGAACCGTTTGACCTCTATGAGATTGAGTTGTCCGACGAGGACGCTGATTTTACCGCCGCAGAATAACGCGGCAAAAGGAGCTGTTTATGGAACTCTCGAATTATCAGGCATTTATGGAATGTATGCGCAAATGGGAAAAGATCGGCTGCAACATTCTCTGCGGTCTTGCCCTTTGGGAGCAGATGCAGGATTGTGACAGGCACGGTGTTCCCTACACAGATATTGACATTGAAGCGGTTTCGCAGGATGTAGCCTACCGCCTTATGATGTCGCATGACAGGCTGTATGCACTTGCCCTGTACGAATGGACAGAGCAGCACTTCGCCCAGAACAGCGATACTTCCGATGCCGCAGCCGGAGAAAACGGCTGCAATTTTCCTACACACAACAATTCAACATGATTTTATGGAGGTACGAATATGGCATTTTTCAATAGCGCAGTTGGTGTTTTGCAGACCCTCGTGATCGCGCTCGGCGCTGGTCTCGGCATTTGGGGTGTCATCAACCTCATGGAGGGGTACGGCAACGATAACCCCGGTGCCAATGCTCATGTACGGTAAGGAAGCAAGCAACCGAAAACAAGAGATAGACCGCCAGCACTACACTATTCCGAACCAAAGACCAAAAGATAAGCATTGTGGGAAA
>Ga0256406_1005219_pt1 | contig 14059 bp, 16 predicted proteins | sample RumenRJG_03DNA_FD_185986 | JGI IMG/M metagenome (GOLD analysis project Ga0256406, IMG submission 185986) | Bovine rumen microbial communities from Lethbridge, Alberta, Canada - RJG_03 | ecosystem: Host-associated > Mammals > Digestive system > Stomach > Rumen | place: Canada: Alberta | collected...
GATTCTTATTGCCTGCATGCTGTGAGTTTCCTGATATCTGTATCATAGGCCTTTCTTCTTTAAGTAACCTACCACCTTTCTAATCTCTTTCGGCAACAGCGTGGTGAGCTCATCTCGCTGACCGTTGGGCAGTACAAAGATGACACGGTCCAAGCCGTCATCGCCAAACGACAGGCTGACATGTCCCTCCTTATAGTCCGGTTTCCTGCGCTTACGAAGCTTGCGCACAAAGTCAAAACTACCGTTCGACAGCATCTGCCCCCTACCAAAGCCGCTGAACGGCTTTACCAGTCCTACACGCGGATTGTCGGGCATCACCTGAACGTAATCCAATCCATTCTCTGTCTCGGTGACTGCCACCTCTGCAGACAGCGTCACCATTTTCTGTGTCTTTCTATTCTTTTCCATAATCTAGTCGATTGTTTTGTGAGTGAAGGTCGTGTCGGAATTTGGCCATTTTCACTACGTAGACTTCCTTCACCACGCTTCGACTCGATTAAGTCTTTTTCTTATCTGAAACTAATTTTCGTAATAAGCGTAATTTTCTCGTATTTGTTATTATGGATAAATTCTTGCGTCCCGTTGGTAGCAAGCGAGCAAAGCTCGAGCGATGAGAATTACGGCAATTCGTTTCTTATTCTATCACTATTTCTTGTGTTCCTCGCAACCTTACTACGCCCCCGTTTTTCAGTCCGGCATTCCTCATACCGTCGCTCATCTCCCAGGTCTTGCATACGAAGCTGGCAGTCACCTCCCACTGTGTCAGTTTACAGAAGCGCACACCGTCGATGATTTCCCTGTACTGACAACTCATGCATCCCTTCTTCACCAGGATGCCGTGTACATTCCTTACCCTTTCCATAGACTATGCCATTTTAGTGATACGTACACTGTTTTCAAATCGTCGCTGGCTCTGACTGTCCTGCCACTCACGGCATCCCAGTTCAAACTCCACCAGATGCAGCACCTTCGGGTCGGGCTTCTGCTGATCCAGCGCCCTTGCCATATCGCCTACGGCCTCTGCAAACACGGTGTTGATACCATCTGTCAGTACGAAACCAGTACTGGCAAAAACTTTCTGCTGACCCTGCTGGTCAGTGTAGGAGCGCTCTCTGAGAGGCAGCTGCTCCTTAATCTGAAAATAACGTTCCATATAATTTGTTTTTTGTTTTACGTCGCGTCCTTAATGCGACCTTTATAAGATTAAATAATGTATTCTTTAGAAAAACTGCCGTGCTGTCACAGCAGGGCAGATTGCGGCAGTCCGCTGACCGCCTGATGTTAATCGTATGTCAAAACAATTTTACATGAATATAGAACTATGAGTTCAAAAACTCAGCAAAAACTACTCATCACAAAGAAAGAAAATATATCGTATGTAAATATGTCAAAGACCGCATCAGCGAGTGAAGAGCCAAACGTGTTTGAGCTCTTCCGAGCGCCAAAGGTTTTCGAGGCATAGCCTCAAAGAGCACTTGTTTTGTCTACTCGTTTTGTCCTTTCGACGATGCAAAGGTAAATACTATTTTTGAGGGGTAGATGGGTTTTAAAAAGGCCTTCTCCAACAATCTCTGCCTTTCTCTAATTCCACCCTATTATTCTCCGTTCTGCTCCGTGAAGGACATAAAAAAAGCATCAGAACCGGATAGATTCTGATGCTTATACCGACGCAATAATATAATTCGTCGTTTATCTTTTATAATACTTCGTAAATGTCTTCAGGCTGTACCCATCGCCATCGGGCATCCCAAGTCTTACAAGCTCTTTGTACGCCTTCTCGACATTCTGAGGAAGCAGCACTTTATGATCCTTACTCATTTGTGAGAGATACTTGCATATCTCCTGAATTCCCTGACGAGCTACCAAACGAGCTATCTCGTCATGAATCTGCCACTCCTGTGTATCATCAACAGAAGGATGAATGAAGAACGTCAGTTTTTCCTCTCTCTTCTGACTTGTATTTTCTGGCTGTTCCTGCTCTTCCGTATCATTAGCAATGGGCGACTTAGAGGCTGCTTGCTGGGTTACTTGTGAACCTGGCATAGCAAACACGCAACCCGTGATGCTACCGTTGAATATCTGACAATTACTGTCTTTCTCGAAATGATTGACAATATGATTCTTTTTCTTTTCTTCTTCCATTTAGCTCAACAATTAGAAGTCACCGTTTACATTACCATTAAACACCTGATTACTGCTACCTGCCTCAAAATGATTATGGACTTCAGCAGACTTTTCGTTACCTTCCATCCAAGCATCAAGATCGGCTTCAGCCTCACTTTGCCCAACCTTTATCATAATCTGACGGATTGCATCGGCCTTCTTTCTATCGTGCTTGTAGAAATGCTTAGTCTCCTTGACGAATTTCTTAACGAAAGCCGCTTCGGTAGGTTTACGTTTCAGGTCTTCGATATTTTCCTCCAGTTTGTTAATACGTGTCTGGGCCTCATCTAATTTACTTTGTAGATTTTTCAGCTCAACGATATTGGCTATAACTATTTCACAGTTTCTATCGTCCGACTCTTTAATGAGCTTCCTGCACCTTTCTATAATATGTAAATATGCATCCTCACGATTCTGCATGTCAGTAATAACACTCTTAAACCCACATGTTGAATCTTCGCCCCAAAAATGAGCAGGAATATTCAATGGAGCTTCAACTATTGTCATTCCCATCATTTTATCCAACGCAAACAAGAAATTCTCTTTTGTGGGTGAATAGAAAGTTACTCCACTAGGCATTGAGTCAGACACCCAGACACCTGATTCATCATCCGCATCCCTATATAGATTGTATGCAGCATAAAACTCATCAGCGTCCTTCATCCAAGCATACCCCCATTTCATTCTCCCAGTATCGGCATTATGCCAACAAAAAGACACGATGTCGCCATCCTTTATTGTCGATGGAGCTATCGCATTGCCTGAATAATCAATAAAATCCATAGTGTTTTTAGTTTATATCTTTTTACCTTATCATATTATTTCGCAACTTGGCGATTCGGACTGCAAAGGTACAAAAAATCCCGCTCTATTGTGATAGAACGGGAAAAATTATTTATAAAATTTATTCTATCACATCCGGTCGCTTATCTCTATAGTAGTCATCGGGGTATTCCTTATGCATCTCATCCAGCTTGCGGTTGATTTCACCTTCAAGTGTCTGAACGGTATAAAACCAGTCCTTGGGAATAGGTCCGAGCTCATTGCGCTTGATTCCTAAGCCATTTTCTGTAATGGCGGCGACTAGGACTCTCAACTTAGGTTTGTTGAAGAACCAGGAAAGCCCCCAGACATCATCAACAATACGTGTAACAAGTTTTTGCTGATACGGTGTAGGCTTTTCCTCCTCATCAGTTTCATATAGCTCGTCATCATCACCGACATGGAAAAAACGTCTAGGAATGTAATATCCATCCCAGTCAGCATCCATTCTGAAGCGATTATCACCCAGTTTGGCTATGCCGATAACAATATTATCAGAGAATTCTTCTGCTGAATCTTTGGTTTTTCTGTTGGATATGGTGATGCCAAGGCGTTCCAAATTAACAAGTTGGTCTTCATAGGAACACCAATGCTCACGAGCATTGAAATCTGCAGCTTCTCGAAGTGCAGCTAAAGGTATAGTATCTCCTTTCTTGCCTACTATCAGAAACTGTATGCCATCACAGATTTCTTCGCCATCATAGACTCGCCAATCATCGTCAACGATGGGGAAGGTGATGAATTTTTCACGATGATACTTTTCCTTGTCTGCTTCGGTGGCTTCACATATCAGCACACCTTTGAGATCATAGAAGTAGGCACCCAGTCTGATGACCTTCTGCTCATTCTCCAGATTCACCTCAAAACCTTTATGTATAGGCTCATAGGGACCCATGTGTGCCTTGTTGAGGCCATCTTTTACAATGACGTCATCTGCATCTAAATGCTTATAGTCGTGCTTGATGGGTACCTCACTATAATATGGATTGACTACGGAGCAATACATATCATATTCCTTGTAGATACTCCAATCCTTTTTCATCACGGTACAGTAGCTAACAAAGAGGTTCATCTTAAAATAAGCAAATATGTACTCCAGCAATTTGTCTTCCTTGTACTCAACATCGAACGACTTATAGGGGACGTCATTGATAATATCTTTCGTCTTTTCGTTGGTGTTCTTGATGTAATACGTTACCAAATAATATGCCATAATTCAACAATCTATTTACCTTAATCTTCGCAATATCCCGATAAATGGGGCAAAAACAGATGCAAAGGTACAAAAAATCCCGCTCTATTGTGATAGAACGGGAAAAATATTTATAAAAAATTCATCATATCGAATCATTGGGCAGAACTGATTGATTCGTCAAGAGGATAAAGGGATTAGCTCTAGGACATAATCGACAGGGGGAAAAGACTCACGCCTGTCCCTGATGTCCCACACAAACAGCTCCTTGAACAAAGTCACCAGGCCACGTCAATACGTTTGTCTCTCTATGATTCAAGAAACTCAGCGTTTTTTTAGAACCATAGCTCACAATAGGATGTGTATGAGTCACCAGTCCATATTCATCATTCTCGCCGCGTTTCTCCTCTACAGCAATCAAACTACCTATCTGAATGCCAACCTCGCCATTACAGAAAATCACTTCGTATGGCGGTTCCAGTCTTACGTAATGTGTTTGTATCATAATATACCTATTGAAATTGGCATGCAAAAGTACAGTAAATCCCCGACATCTGCAAGCAAATGCCGGGGAATCTTTTCAATATCATCGTAAAGACGAAATAAGCTATTTAAAGTCGCTATTTGACATCATTTCTCCATTGACCGCAATGTTATAGATGTATCCACAATCATTATAACTATTGCCACTATTGTTTTTCATATAAGCAAGTGTGATAGTATGGTCACCTTTCTCTAATGGCACATTGATTGATGTAACGCTTTTGTTGCCTGAGATTTCATTACAGATTATATCATTATCAACTTTAATGGTCATTTTATCATAACCACTTTCAGAAGATACACGGTAACCAAATGTTAAGGAAGAAGTATTGTTTACCGTAAAGGAAAGAATAGAACGGGCGGTTGAATTTGACATTCCCTCATTGTTACTCTTCAAACAATTGCTATAAGATGTTGTATTGTAAGTGGTCCATCCGTATGATCCCGCAGTTGTGATAGTCATTGTTTGTCTTGGTGGGGCTTCTGTTGTAACAAAAGTCTTCACATCCCCATAAACATAGTCATATCGCTCATTATTATAATAATCTTTTAACGCATAATATAATGGACGATAGTAATATGTAGTTTGTTCTGAGAGTCCACTGATAATGATAGAAGCTGAGGTCTCTGAAGTATAGCCCGAATTATAGACAATTTGCCCATTTCCAATATCATCTTTTTTGAGACTATATTGTACTCCCATTCTTTTATACATAGACACCTGGGGGGTGTTTACTGTTATTGACACCTTGTTGTGTGTCACCTCCGTAACACTTGAAGTAGGAGCGGGGAAGTCTGCAGTCATAAATGTTACTGTTTCACCATACACTTTCTGTATTTGGTTTCCTACGTTAAGACTAACGAAAGGTCGTACATAATAAGTAGTATTAGGATATAATCCACTTAACGAAACTGGATGTTGAGTACCGTTATTTGTATTTGAGTTTTTACTATTATAACTACCATTTTCTAGGTATCTGGCATCTGTTGCATAGTCCACTCCAATGGTTTTCACTGTATAAGCACTTAAATCTATTGTTATAACCATTAAATTAACTGATGAAATCGTTATATCTGTTGGAGTTGAAACAGAAGGTTTCTCAAATTCACCAGTTGTAAAACTTTTAACTGCTCCATATGTATAGCCACCATTAACACTTGTAATAGCCTTGTAATAGTAAACTCGTTGAGGCTGTAGGTTATTGACTATTATTCTATAATCGCCATTAGAAAATGCTTTATAGTTATAGTAACTATAAGAGGAATTTGGAAAAACAAACATGCCATACCGCTCCATACTGTCTTTTCTTTCTGAAACGACAAAACCATCAGAACATGAAGTACCTAACTCGTACATATAATCTGTTGTAAGTTCTCTTTTTCCATGCAGATACGCAGAAAAAGCAGTTATAGTATCCGCTTGCAATGTGATAGGACTTGCAATAGATTGAGTTGTAAAGCTCTTTATCTTCCCGTAGTTATTGATACCAGCCGATGCTACATACGAACGATAGTAATAAGTTGTATTGGGACGCAAAGAAGACAAAGTTATTTTATATGCATTACCTACAAGGTTTTTTGTAGTAGCTCTGTATCCACCAAACTCGTCGAGTTCTTCCGATTTAGTTGAGTACAACACTCCAAGTTCAAAAGAAGCAGATCCGCCTTGGGAAATATTAGCCTTACATACTATCTCTGCGCTCACAGGCGTAATAGCAGAGGAACTACCAGTAACAGCAATGCTTGTATCAGTAGCATACTCATCAATCGCTCCAGCATCTGAGTCGTCACCACAGGAGCAAAAAATGCTGGCAGAAAATATGGACAACAAAATCCACTTAGTTAATTGAAAATGTTTCATAAACGATAATAACATTTTTTATTGATTTTATAACACAATCTTAAATATCCTATCAGCTATTTTGACAATATAAGCCTTGTTTAAAGACAGATTGACAAAGAAGCTTTCGTCAGAGATTATCATTGACTTAACAGGTAATCCTGCTAGCGTATAGATAGTCATTTGTTTGCCTATTGGCGCACAATTCACGAAAATACCATCATTTACTCTTTCTATGGTAGTTGAATGCTCTTCTGTAAAGTTAATGGCATTCTTAACAGCAAATGTAGCCTGAATTGAGATATCCGTTCTGACAGTTTCTAATGTATAGATTCCATTTTTGAATTTGTCGATGATATTCTCACCGTTCATTACAACACTCACGGCTTCATATCCATCATCAGGCAGAAGAGTAAAGGTAACAGAACCGCCAGGAATTACCGTTTTTGAAGAAGCCACAAGAACACCACCTTCGGACTCGATGACATCAACCAGATACGAGGTTCGCGCAACAAATACTTTAATATCCTTATGCTCAGTCACACCACGTATAATATACGTATTGTTTACAAACATAGAAGTCACATCATTACCATCGACAATAACAAATGTAATGTCATAGCCTCTGTCCAGATACAAGCGGATTGCCATATCACCACCATATGGAATGAGCGTACTAAGTTCGCCTGTGCCTAGCAAAACGTCATTAATCTGGACTTGACATCCCTGAGGACAAGACACACTGATGGCTATGTCACTATATCCAAACGTAACAGTCAGTACAACATGGTCCTTAATATTGAATACTGTATAACGCCCGTCGACGACATCGCCAGTGACATCTACTCCATTAAGAATAACAGACGTGATTTTACGTCCGGCATCAGGAGTAATCGTAAAGGTTACACTCTCTCCATAACTGACGAATCGAGCAGAAGAATTCACACTGCCACCAGCTCCACAAACAACGGAGATATTAAACTCTGCCGCTTTAAAGGTTACAGATAGATTCACCTTGCCCCTGACCTGAGTCGTGGTATATTTTCCATTCTTCACCTTGTTTGTCACATCAGTACCATTGTAGAAGACCTCATCAATCATATATCCCTCATCTGGAGTAATTGTGAAGCTAACAGATTGCCCGTACGCTATGGTTTCGGAGTCAGCTGTAACAGTACCATTTGGTCCACAAGTTATTTGCACGGGGAAAATCAATGGTTTGAAAGTAGCATACAGCACTTGGTCTGCAGTAACACCTCTCAGGGTGTACGAACCATTGATAAACCTACTTGTGACATCTGTTCCATTGAGTTTGATGCTTTCTATTTCATAACCTTCAGAAGGAATAACAGTGAATGTCACGTCATCGCCGTATAATACATTGTATAAACTTGCGCTGACAGAGCCACCTGTGGAGCATGAAGCTTTAATGGAATAATGAATCAAGGAGAATTCTGCATTTAACTTGATGTCATCAGTAACTCCATTGATAGTATAATGGTTATTCTCAACAAGAGGCATGATATCTACTCCATTCACTGAAGCCTTATAGAGTTCATGTCCCTCATTTGGCGTGAATGTAAAGGTAACAGGTTTTCCTTCATCTACACGCTTGGCTGAAGCAGAAACAGAACCGCCTTCATTGTATGTGATATCAACAGAGTATTCACCGGCTGGATTGACATTCTTTACTGGGATTCTTTGTGTTTTAGTCCAAACATTAGACTCAGACATTGCACGAATATTCAAGGTATGATATTCGTATGAAAGACCAGTAAGAGGCAGAACCAGGTCTGTTATCTTGATTTCGTGAGCGGGCTTAACGTTTAATGGAATAGCCTTACCAATGCCTGGGTCTTCATCATCCCAGAAATACTCCATCCGAGTGACTAAGCCCTCAGTGTCAATGAGAAAAGCCCTAACCTCTGTTTGAGACCAGTTCTTACCTGCTTTTGCCCTAAGGCCCAACTTATGGACACCGCTTGCCAAATTTGATGTATTCAAATCAATAGCAAAGGGAGTACCCTGCTGTCCTCCTGGTAAAACGATGGTATTACCCTTACCTATACCTGGGTCTTCATCCCAGAAGTATTCCAACAGGCTCACATCATTGGATTCTATGTTTTCAACAAGCACAGTTGTGGAATAGACTGTAGACCAATTATTTCTACTCCGGGCACGAATGTTCAATTGGTGTGAACCATTAGAAAGACCTTTACACGACAGAGTCGTGTTTAAGACAACATTGTCTGAAGTATCAAACGGGATGGATGTTCCCCTGCCTAAGCCGGGATCTGTATCCCAGAAATACTCAATACGTTCTACATGTTGTGTGGGGATATTAGAAATACAATACTGACTAACGTATGTGCAAGACCACCCACTCTGCGACCTGGCACGAATGCCTATCGTATGCATACCATTAGCAAGTGAACGACAATCCAGATTCTGATCAATTGTGACAGAACCGTTGTTGCCAGACACTTTTACCTTCTTGCCTTTGCCTATACCTGGGTCTGTATCCCAATAGTATTCTATCTCTCGAATATCCTCTTCTTTGTCTTCAGTTACAAGCACAGGCCGGGTGACGTAATAAGGCTGTCCAACGTTTGTGTTGACGGCTCGAATCACCAATTGGTGAATACCCTCGGACAGACGGTTCGTAGGAATACTTTGTTCCGTCTGTATTGTTTCCTCAGCAGAGGATTTCAGCAACATGGCTTTTCCTACTCCAGGGTCAGTATCCCAAAAATATTCCACCCGTGTCTGCGCGAGTATGGAGGTAGTCATCAATATGGCCACCCCCATCATTATATATCGCAGGAAACGATGCATGAGGCTTTACTTGTTTTGAACTTCAACTGTTACAGAAATAGGAAGTGTTCCATTGGTTGCCTTAGCAGGAACATTGATTTTTGTAAAATACGGAACGTATATCGGACGTCCATAGTCAACGTATGGATACAGTCCTCCATAGATACCACAATCACTTCCATCGCTCGCATAATTGAGGGCAGGAGAGCCTGATTTAAGATCGAAATAAGTGCCAGAAACAGTAGTTCCAGAGCATTTGCAAATTGCATTCAGATTAGAACTATTAGTCATATAATTCAAAGGATAATTAGTTGTATTTCTAAACCCGCTCATCACGTTGTGATGAATGGTATTCATGCTGGAAACATCATAGTTTGAAATTGTATCATAATTAGAGTAGGAATTGACTATGATATTATCAATAATAGATGATGAAGTGACATTTTCAATAAGATAACCACTTTCTCTACTATATACAATACAATGGCAAATATTTGAATTTGTCAAATTAGATATCACTTTATATGTATCTGTATAAAGTATGGTGTTTTGTATGTCAAATATGGCTTTTGCTGATGATCCTTTATTAATTGTTCCAGTGAAATAGCAAGAGTGGATGCTATTCGAACCGGTTGCGTTTGATGTTCCTGCCCATGATGCTGAAGAACCAACAAAGCAACGATATAAGCGACAATCTTTATTGTAAAATTTTACATTGGTTACGTATAGACTGTTTACATGAATACCGTCTGCTTTCAAACTTAGTGTGCTAACTTGTGCAATGGTAGATGTTGTAGTGTCAAAACCATTACCAATAATCACAATACGTTTTGTAACAGTTTGTTCGGATGTCTCTTTATATGCTTTATCGAGCAACAAAGTGTCACCAGGAGACACAGAAGACATAGCTGCATTGATAGATGCAAAATTCATTCCTGTTACAGACGAAGGACCAATTTTGTAGGACCTTGCAGATACTACGATAGCGAGCATCAGCATGATTGAAGTAAAGAATAATTGTTTCATTTGTTTTAAGTTTTAATTGTGTTTATTATTGTCTTAACTTAACTGCACAAAAAAAGTGGGTACACCTTCTGTTCATCTGCTGATTGAGGCCTACCACAGCCCTTGCAAGTTGACGAACAGAGTGATACCCACAGAAGTATTGCCTATACACCCGTAAGTGTGCTATGAAGGCAAAAAGCCTTCAAGCACACAACGGGATACATATTCAGCATACCCGTGGCACCATACTCCGCAATGTCTTTGACTTGCAATTGAGAGTGGTAGTTTCAATCAGCCAATCGACAAAGCATCGCGTGACGCTTTTCCATTATGTAGTGTCAAGCCTTATGACTCCGTTCATCACAATAAACATCATCGTCAATATGCTATAGACAAGTGCAAAAGTACAAAAAGATTTCGAAAATGATGCTTTTCAAACAGAAAAAGATATAAAAGACTCGATTTTTCTTGGATAAATTGTTTTGTGGATTCGGAATTATTATTTATTTTTGCAGTCAGAAACAATAAAAATTGAGTATATGAATAGTCCAGAGGAGGAAAAGAAAGAACCTCGCAAGGGATGGGCCAGCCGTTTTGCTGGTAAGTGGAAGGATAGCCGTTCGGCAGAAGAAATCATGGAAGAAATACGTACTGCAAGAACAAATAACACATTTGACGCTGAACTATGAACCATAACCGCAAGCACTTTGAGCAGACACCTGGGGACTGGTATCTGTCAACTTCATTATTATTTATTTGCGATATACTGCTTAATCTTTTCGATAAGTAATCGCGTAGGTGCTGGAGCTTTTTTCACTAAGACTCATAAAGCACCTCCTTATCTTCTTCTACGTTGTAATAAAACATAGCATGAGGTCCGTTGAACCATTCATCCTTCGTGTATGCGTGTGGACGAACGTCGGCTCCTAAATTCCAACCCATCAGTGTTTATGTGTTGCAAAGATACAAAATAAAAATGTAAAGACATATCTCGAAAATAAAAAAAGAGAGTGCCCTTCTCGCGAAGAACACTCTCTTTAACTATTATTGATTCTTAAATATGTCTTATAAAAAGGGCACCATGTAAACAGGCACCATCAGTGTCTCTTCATCCTTGCGAAAATCTTTTGTATAAACCAGATATCGCCACAATACCTCTTTCGAGAATTTTTTGCAGAACTCGTCGAGCGACACATGGGTCTTATAACCCGACGACTTCACTTCTATAGGACAAAGCTTATTACTGCGTGACAACAGGAAGTCAATCTCATAGTTATGCTTACCGCTTGGCGTGGGCCATGTGTGATAAAACAACTCGTTACCACCAGCCTTTAACATCTGAGCCACCACATTCTCATACACATAGCCCAGGTCGGCACTCAACTTATCAGAAAGCAACTTCTGATAGATGATATTCTCCGTAACATCTTTGTCCCAGAATGCGAGCGTGATAAACAGACCCGTGTCACCCACAAACATCTTATACTGGTCCTTATCCTTATGCAAAGCCAAACCAACTGACGGATTGTTTGCATGATAGGCAAAGTTCACACAAAGGCTATCCTCCATATCCTCCAGCAACTCGTCCATATCCGTATTTTCGGCGCTGCGTCCCAATACACTCATCACCTGATAGCGAGAAGCGTTTTTTGACAGCTCTGACGGAATGGCCTTAAACAGTCGCGAAGCCTTGCCAGAAGGGTCAATCTTGCGAAAATCGTCAGTATATAGGTCGATGATTTCACGTTTGGTCTGATCTACCTCACTCAGGTTGTTAGTATCCAGATAGGTGTTAACAGCCTGTGGCATACCTCCAACCAGCATATACAAACGGAAGTCGCGCAGCAATTGTCTGCTCACCTGATCACCAACCGTACGTTTCGATTCAAAAGCCTCCTTCAGAAGCGGTAAAGTCACCTGGTCACCCAATGCCCAACGAAACTCCTCATAGTCCATAGGATACATCGTGACGCGAGTTTCCTCGCTGGGGATGGTGATGCCCTGCGTATTCTTCTTGATAGACAGGAGCGACCCCGTCTCGATAAAGTCGTAGCGATGGTCCTTTACCATATACTTGATGGCCTGTCGCACCTGCGGTGCCTTCTGTATCTCATCGAAGATAATCACAGATTTTCGTTCCACCAACTTCACCTTATAGATAAACTGCAACTGAAAAAAGAAGTTGTCCAAATCGGCAATATTCTTCACTGCTTCCCAAACGCCATCTGGCGCATTTGCAAAGTCTACCACAATGTATGAGTCATACTCACGCTTGGCAAACTCCTCAGCAATCGTTGATTTTCCCACACGTCGTGCACCCTTTATAAGCAGCGCCGTCTTGCCGTCCTTGGCCTGTTTCCAATTCAGCATCCGCTCATAAAGTTTTCTCCTGAATATGCGATAATCTGTATCCATACCTCAAAATGTTTTTAGTTTCTGAGGGCAAAATTACACATTTTTGTAGAAATCTCAAAGTTTATTCATGAAAAATATGTAGAAATCTCAAAATCTTTAATAATAACAGGAGGTAGTACCTGTCATCTCTACCTTTGCTTGCCGTAATCCTGTCATCTCCAAAAAACTAGACGTTTCTTTTGGAACTTTCAGAAATAATACTTATCTTTGCAGCGTCAGAATTTATGTTCTGGCTATCCGGTAAACATGTGAGGCCCTAGGGGCTGAGAATGCCGAGAGGAGTAAGCCTTCATCGACCCTGCTCCATTTAGAAGTCACCTTTCGGTGACTTTTTATTTTTCATACAATTTCTTGAATTCAGCATAGAATCGTGATGACATGGCAAAGATGACTGTGGACTGGTACTGCCATTTTCTCAAATATTTTGTGTAAAGACAAAGGAATAACCCGAAAATAAAAAGAGTATCCTTCTCACGAAGAACGCTCTTCAACGAATTAATCATTCTAATTCACTAAATACTATGAATCTGGTAGGTCTCTTCTCACGAAGAAACTTCTACCATGGATAACTTAATGTGAGACACTTCTCACAACAAACAAATTAAAACCTAAAATTTAACACTCTGGAAGTTCCCTTCTCACGAAGAGGACTTTCTATGGAAAAAATCAAATTTTTATTTTTGGGCTGCAAAGGTAATAATAATATTCCAAACATACCCTATTATTTGCGTTTTTTATTGTCTTGCGTTACAGTATTACAGTATTACAGTTTTTTATAAGCCGTAAACACCATAAAACAACAAAAAATATGTAAATACTATTTACTATTATATATAATATATATATTATATATAATAGTATTTTCAATTTGACCAAAATATGCCTTTCTAAAAAAACTGTAATACTGTAATACTGTAACGCGCTTAGTCATGATAATCATACACATAACCTTTTCCGGTTTTTTGACAAAGATTACTCTTCTATCTCATTTTTTATGAGTACCTTTGCATCGTCAATAAGGGATAAATATTGCGCCCTAACTAGCGAGAAAAATTTTCCTAGTGCACGAGGAAGTTTGGAAGCACGAAGGCACTCTAGAGACCCGAAATTGACAAAGGTAAAAAGATTAAACATTTAATAACCATTTAAAACACATTTAGATTATGTCAATGAAAGTAAAAGCAAAAGAACAGTTGCAGAAGGTAGGCACCTACGCTGGTAAGTATCGCTACGTGATGATGCCTGAGTTGTACACCGCCCTCACA
>Ga0256406_1005220_pt1 | contig 14055 bp, 12 predicted proteins | sample RumenRJG_03DNA_FD_185986 | JGI IMG/M metagenome (GOLD analysis project Ga0256406, IMG submission 185986) | Bovine rumen microbial communities from Lethbridge, Alberta, Canada - RJG_03 | ecosystem: Host-associated > Mammals > Digestive system > Stomach > Rumen | place: Canada: Alberta | collected...
CTCCTTTATATTTTTTTGCAAAAATAGTAAATTTTCGTACAGTAACTATAGTTTTTCTGTATTTTCTGTACGAAAATATGCTATTTTGTTATAAAATCACTGTTTTTAGGTATTCTTTTTTAAAGGAGAAAAACGAAGTCTTCGTTTCTTTGAAAAATAATCAAGTTTTTAGGGTGTAAAAACCAAGTCTTTTGGGTGTAAAGTCTTCGTTTTAATTTTTAAAAACGAAGATTTTTTTCATCAAGTCTTTTTTGCGGAAATTGTTCTTAGTAAAACATTCATTTTATGGTAAAATCTTCTGTTTTTTTTATAATTCATCAACGAAAGCCATAAGAAAACATATACATAAAACTTGCAAATAATTGCATTTACAGAGAAAATTTGTAATTTTGCAGTTGTAAAACAATATTATCAAAATGAATACTGTAAGCATAAGGTTGGATATTCCAGGTTCGGAACTTGGTTTCTTTGAGAAATTTGCTAAAGGAATGGGTTGGCATTATAGTAATCTAAAGGTAGATGACCGCCTTTATGATGCCGAGACAGGTATGTTTCTGAACGAGCAGACAATGCAGTCCATAAGGGAGATAGAAAACGGTACAGCAGATTTACATTATGCAGACAATGCTGAGGATTTAATTGCACAATGTATGGAATAGTATGAAATATACGTTGATATATACAGGAGAATTCAAACGTAATGTAAAGAAATGTGTAAAACGTGGCTATGATTTAACTCTGTTGCAAAACGTTATTAGCATATTGCAGATGAAAGGTGAATTGCCTAAGGAGTATTCTCCACATAAACTTATGGGTAACTACAAAGGCTATTGGGAATGTCATGTTATGCCAGATTGGTTACTGCTCTGGAAACAAAATGATAAAGAATTAATACTTACATTATACAAAACAGGAACTCACTCCGATATTTTTCAAAAATAGAGGAGTGATATGTAAGGATGAAAAAGAATATTACTAATCAGAAAGATAAAATTTGTAATTTTGCACTTTAATACTTTTGGGATTAATGGTTAATGAAATAAACACAGAAGAGTTATACGAAAATTATCGTGTTGTTGTTGATAAAGGACAATCGCCATTAAGAATAGATAAGTATCTTATGGTGAGAATAGAAAATGCTTCTCGCAACAAAATACAGCAGGCTGCCCATGCGGATTGCATAAAGGTTAATTCTAAGAGTGTTAAGCCAAACTATAAGGTAAAACCTAATGATGTTATACAAGTCTTTTTGACTACAGAACCAAGAGAGATAGAAATCATACCTCAGGATATTCCGCTTGATATTGTGTATGAAGACAAAGACCTTATAATAGTCAATAAGCCAATGGGTATGGTTGTTCATCCTGCATATGGCAATTATGACAAAACTTTGGTTAATGCACTTGAATGGTATTTTCAGCATTCTCCAAATAAAGAGACTGAAGGTGAAGTACATCCTCTTTTAGTGCATAGGATAGACAAGGACACCACAGGCTTGCTTGTTGTAGCCAAGAATGAGACTGCTCAGACACTGCTTGCAAAACAGTTTTATGACCATACAATAGAGAGAACTTACACTGCTTTGGTTTGGGGTGATTTTTCTGAAAACGAGGGAACGATAGATAAAAACGTTGCAAGAGATATTAAAGACAGAAAACGTATGGCTACTTACGAAGACCCAGACGTAGGCAAGCGTGCTGTAACTCATTGGAAGGTGTTGGAGCGTTTTGGTTATACTACTCTTATACAATGCAATTTAGAAACAGGTCGTACTCATCAGATAAGAGTACATCTTTCTTCAATAGGACATCCTCTGTTTAATGACTCAACATACGGAGGCGACAGAATACTTAAAGGAACTACTTTCTCAAAATATAAACAGTTTATAATGAATTGCTTTGAACAACTTCCACGTCAAGCCTTACACGCTACTACTCTTGGCTTTATTCACCCAATTACTAAAAAAGAAGTCTTTTTTTCTTCTGATTTGCCTGACGATATGTCAAATGTATTGAGCAAATGGAGAAAATACACTTTGCAGAATTAGGAGTGAAAACTTGTTTTTTTTGTAAATTTTTAAGAAAAATATTTGTCAGATAAAAAAAATGTTATACTTTTGCAACCTGAAAAAAGCATCTGTGGCGGAATGGTAGACGCGATAGACTCAAAATCTGTTGTCAGCAATGGCGTGAGGGTTCAACACCCTCCAGATGTACTGCTAAACATATAAAGAATAGATATTTTGGACAAATGCGTGAGTGTTTGTCTTTTTTTTTGTATATTTTTTTTTCAAAAGTTTTGCTATTCTACAAATTATGACTAACTTTGCACCTCAAATTTTTACCGCAAATAATAAAATAAATTTATAAAATGAAAATATACAATACTTCACAGATTAGAAATATCGCCTTGGTTGGTGGTAATAAAGCAGGTAAGACTACATTGGCAGAGGCTATAGGCTTTAATGCGGGTGTGATTAACAGAAGAGGAACAATAGAAGATGGAAACACTCTTTCAGACTATAGAGATATAGAAATAGAAAGAAAAGGTAGTGTTGTTTCTACTGTTGTTTCTGTAGAAAATGGAGACAAAAAAGTTAATGTAATAGACGTGCCAGGCTTTACAGATCTACAAGGTGAATTGATGAGTGCTTTGCCTGTTTGTGAAGCAGCAGTTGTTGTAGTTAATGCTCAAAGTGGTATAGAGGTAGGAACAGAAGTAGCTCTTAGATATGCTAATCGTTTGAATACTCCTATCATTTTTGCGATGAATCAACTTGATGCTGAAAAGGCAAACTTTGATGAATACACAAAAGAATTACAAGAAGAATTTGGTGAAAAAGTAACATTGGTTCAATATCCTGTTAATGCAGGTTTAGGTTTTGATTCTTTCATTGACCTTATCACTCAGAAGATGTATAAGTATCCAAAGGGTGGTGGCAAAGCTACGATAGAAGACATACCAGCAAGCGAAAGCGACAAAGTAGAAGAACTTAGAATGAAACTTGTTGAGAATGCTGCTACAGGTGATGACTCTCTAATGGAGAAATACTTTGAAGAAGGTGATTTGTCATTGGAAGACATACGTAAAGGTTTGAAAATGGGTATAGCAAGCAGAAGTGTATTCCCTGTTGTTTGTGTTTCTGCTAAGGAAGATATGGGTATAGACAGAATGATGGAATTTATCTGCAACAATGTACCTGCTCCAAATGAAGCAACAAATACATTAAACTATGACGGTGGTGAAAAACCTTCTTATGATGCAAGTAAAGATGCTGTTGTTTATGTATTCAAAGCTGCTAACGAATCACATGTTGGAGAAATTACCTTTATGAAGGTTATTGAAGGAGAAGTTGCTGCAAGTTCTGACTTAGTAAATTCAAGAGATGCAAGTAAAGAAAGATTTTCTCAGATAAGTGTTAATACAGGAAAGAACCGTGTAGCTGTTGATAAAGCAGTTGCTGGTGATATAGTTTCAACTATAAAGCTTAAGTCAGTTAAGGTAGGTGATACTCTTACAGGAGCTAAGAATCAAGGTGTAAAAATGGAAAAAGTAGAATACCCTGAACCTATCTTCACAACTGCAATCAAGGCTGTTGATTCCACAGAAGAAGAAAAACTTGGTGCTTCTTTGAATGACTTTACTGCTCACGACCCTGCTCTTAGATATGAGATAGCAAGAGAAAGTAAGCAAACTATCGTTGGTGGTATGGGTGAGTTCCACATCAACATACTAAAATGGTACTTAGACAATGTTTATAAAGTAAAAACAGAGTTCTATACTCAAAAGATACCTTATAGAGAAACTATTACTAAAGACGCTGAGGCTTCATACAGACATAAAAAACAATCTGGTGGTGCAGGACAGTTTGGTGAAGTATATCTATACATTCAACCATATACAGAAGGAATGGCAAAACAGACTAAGTATCCTATCCGAGGTACAGAAGAACATGAACTACCTTGGGGTGGAAAACTTATCTTCAATAACTGTATTGTAGGTGGTGCTATTGATGCAAGATTTATGCCAGCAATTCTTAAAGGTATAATGGAAAAAATGGAAGAAGGTCCATTGACAGGTTCATACGCAAGAGATATTGTTGTTAATGTATTTGACGGTAAAATGCACCCAGTAGATAGTAATGAAATGGCATTCAAACTTGCTGGTAGAAATGCATTTAAGGAAGCTTTCAAAAATGCAGGTCCAAAGATTCTTGAACCTATATATGATTTGACTGTTACTGTTCCTGCTGACCTTATGGGTGGTGTTATGACTGACCTACAAGGTAGAAGAGCAATAGTTATGGGTATGGATTCAGAAGGAAAACATCAGGTTATTAAGGCTAAAGCTCCTTTGGCTGAGATGAACAGATATTCAACTGCCCTTTCTTCATTGACTTCTGGTAGAGGTATGTTTACTATGAAGTATGCGGAATACCAAGCAGTTCCTACTGATGTTCAAAACGACCTATTGAAAGCATACGAAGAGGAAAGTAAAGAAGAAGATTAGAATAAAAATAATATTTTTGCTAAAAATTTTATTTGTTCATTAGTTCGGACTGCTGTGAAGCAGTCCGTTTTTTTTATTATTTTTGATAAAAAGAACAAAAAAAACAAGATATTAGAAAACTTTTACTAACTTTGCAAAAAATATATCAACGCTATGATTCAAGAATTATTACAACAAGATATTTCAAAAACTATTAATGAATTATATTCACTAAACACAGAACCTAAGGATATCGTATTACAGCCAACAAAGAAAGAATTTGAAGGAGATTATACCTTAGTAGTCTTTCCGTATGTTAAACTTGCAAAAAAATCTCCAGAACAAGTTGCAGAGGATATAGCAAAAAAGACTATAGAACATTCTACGATAATTACAGGCTACAATATTATTAAAGGATTTCTTAACTTTGTTTGTGATAAATCCTATTGGAATACATTCTTAGATAAAAATAAATGTAATCAAACATTTGGTTATCACGCTTCAAAGAATGGAAGTCCTATAGTTATAGAATACTCTTCACCTAATACTAACAAGCCTTTACATCTTGGACATATAAGAAATAATCTTTTAGGCTGGTCAGTCGCTGAGATACTTAAAGCAAATGGATATGAGGTTAAGAAAGTTAATCTTGTTAATGACAGAGGAGTACATATTTGCAAGAGTATGGTTGCTTGGCTTAGATATGCTAACGGCGAGACACCTGAAAGTAGTGGAATGAAAGGTGATCATTTGGTTGGTAAGTACTACGTTGTCTTTGACAAGCATTATAAAGAAGAGATAGCAGAACTTGTTGCCAAAGGTATGTCTGAAGAAGAAGCCAAGAAGCAGGCACCTATTATGCTTGAAGCACAGAATATGCTTGTTAAATGGGAACAGAAAGATAAAGAAACACGAGACCTTTGGGAAAAGATGAACTCTTGGGTTTATGCAGGTTTTGATGCTACATACAAACGCTTGGGTGTTGATTTTGATAAGATATACTATGAAAGTCAAACCTATCTTTTAGGTAAGGACTTAGTAAAAAAAGGCTTAGATAAAGGTGTATTCTATAAAAGAGAAGATGGAAGTGTTTGGATAGACCTTACAGACGAAGGCTTAGATGAAAAACTCCTATTAAGAAAAGACGGCACAAGTGTATATATGACTCAAGATCTTGGTACTGCTTGTTTAAGGCATAGTGATTTTTCTTCAGATAAACTTGTCTATGTTGTAGGAAATGAACAGATATATCATTTTCAAGTATTAAAAAAAGTAATGCAACGTCTTGGATTTGATTGGGCTAAGGATTTATATCATCTTTCATATGGTATGGTTGAACTTCCTAATGGTAAGATGAAATCACGTGAAGGCACTGTTGTAGATGCTGATGATTTAATGCAAGAAATGTATGAGGTGGCAAAACAGCAGACTCTTGAAAAAGGAAAACAACAAGATTTAACTCCAGAACAAGCAGATATACTTTACAATACATTATCTTTGGGTGCGTTGAAGTATTTTATATTGAAAGTAGATCCAACCAAGACTATGCTTTTCAATCCTCAAGAAAGCATAGACTTTAATGGTAATACAGGTCCTTTTGTTCAATATACATATGCTCGTATTCAATCTATTGTTCGTAAAGCACAAGAAGAAAAAAATGTTAATGTAGAAGATGTTAAAGTAAATAAGGATATAACTCTTACTGACAAGGAAATAGATGTTTTGAAGACTATATCAACATTCCCTGAAGTAATAAAACAAGCAGGTGAAAGCTATTCCCCTTCTTTGATAGCTAATTTTGTATATTCTTTGGCAAAGAGTTTCAATACTTTCTATCAAGACAGCAGCATACTTAGGGAAGAAAACACTGATGTAATGCAACAAAGAGTATGTCTTGCTTACTTTACAGGAGAAGTGATAAAAAGAGCAATGCACTTGTTAGGAATAGACGTTCCTCAGAGAATGTAAAATGTAAAATAATATGGGTAAGTATTTTGAACAAACGGAAGAAAGAACTTGTCTTGCAGGCTTGGAAGAAGGTGGTAATGAGTTGATAGTTTTTAATGATGATGTACATACCTTTGACTATGTTATAGATTGTTTGCAGACTATTTGTAAATTGAATAAAGAGCAGGCTGTTTCCTGCACAAATATTATTCACTACAAGGGTTTATGTGTAGTAAGACATGGTTCATACGATGTGTTAAAGCCCATGTGTATAGCATTAGAAAATAAAGAATTAAAAGCAGAAATACGTTAGTTTGTATTATTTATAAATTATAAAAACAATTAAAATATCATGGATTTGTTATTTATCATATTATTATTAGTTTGTGGAATGGCTTTGATAGTACTTGAACTTGTAGCTATTCCTGGTACAACAATAGCAGGCTTGGCTGGTGTAGGTCTTTCTATTTGGGGAATCTATAGGGTGTTTGTTGAGTACGGTTCTTTTTGGGGCGGAGTGATAATTCTTTTTGATGTATTAACATGTATTATTCTTGTTATTTGGTCCTTGAAAACAAAGGTTTGGAAACGTTTTGCTCAAAAAGAAGAGATTTCTTCCAAGGTCAATGAGATAAAAACCGTTGTTAATGTAGGAGATAGAGGAAAAACAATTACTCGTCTTGCTCCTATGGGAACAGCACTTATCAATAATGAAAGAATGGAAGTCTATACTTCTACTTCTTTTCTTGATCCTGAAACGGAGATAGTAGTAGAAGAAGTAAGTGGAAGTAAAATACGAGTAAATAAAATTAATTAATAACCATAAAAATTTAAAAATTATGTCTTACACAATTATTGCAGTAATAGCTGTTTTAGCCTTTGTGCTATTGTCAATATTCTTTTATCTGATACCTGTAAATCTATGGTTTCAGTGCGTGTTAAACGGAGTAAGGATTTCTTTGCTTCAACTTATGTTTATGCGTTGGCGTAAAGTACCGCCTGCTATTATAGTGAATGCTATGATAAACAGTAAGAAAGCAGGCTTAGACCTTAGCAGTGATTTGTTAGAGGCTCACTATTTGGCTGGAGGTCATGTTCAAAGAGTTGTTAATGCTTTGATTTCTGCTGACAAAGCAAATATAGCCTTAGACTTTAAAGCAGCAACAGCTATTGACCTTGCAGGTAGAGATGTGTTTGAAGCAGTTCAGATGAGTGTAAATCCAAAAGTTATAGACACTCCTTCTGTTGCAGCAGTTGCAAGAAATGGTATTCAACTTATAGTAAAAGCCCGAGTAACTGTTCGTGCTAACATCAATCAACTTGTCGGTGGAGCAGGAGAGGAGACAATTCTTGCACGTGTTGGTGAAGGTATTGTTACTTCCATTGGTAGTGCAGAATCTCATGCTTTTGTTTTGGAAAATCCTGATTCTATTTCAAAGGTCGTGCTTGCCAAAGGTCTTGACACAGGTACTGCTTTTGAGATTCTTTCTATTGATATTGCAGATATAGATGTTGGAAAGAATATTGGTGCAGAACTTCAAATGGACCAAGCAAATGCAGACAAGAATATTGCACAGGCAAAAGCCGAAGAAAGAAGAAGTATGGCTATTGCAGCAGAACAAGAGATGAAAGCCGAAGCACAAAAGATGAGAGCTAAGGTTATTGAAGCAGAAGCTGAAGTTCCTCTTGCAATGGCAGAAGCATTTCGCAATGGTAATCTTGGAATAATGGATTATTACAAGATGAAAAACATACAAGCCGATACCGAAATGCGTGATGCAATAAGCAAACAATAGCAACAAAAATAACTCTCACTAACAAGTCCTGCAATTCTTTTGTGGGACTTTGGTGTTTTATTAGTACATAAAAAAAGGTACGGCTATAGCGTATCTTCTGTAGAAAATGTATGTTTTGCAAAAATCAATAGAGAGTGATAAGTACTGCTGGCGGGTTATATTGTTTAGTGATGCATAAGTTTTTCTTATAGATAACTTTTTACGTCGTTGAGGGTAATGGTTTTGTCGGATAGAATGGTAAGTCTTTCTATAATATTGCGGAGTTGTCTTATGTTTCCTTTGTAGTCGTATTCCATAAGGAATTTCATAGCATCTTTTTCTATGGTGCTTTTTTCTGTGTTGCTTTCTTGGGCAATAAGATTTAGAAAGTGTTCTGCAAGCAAAGGTATATCTTCTCTTCTTTCGTTAAGTGAAGGTACTTTTATTTCTATAACGTTGATTCGGTGATAGAGGTCCTCCCTAAAACGTCCTTCGTCTATCTCTTGTCTAAGTGTTTTGTTAGTGGCAGAAAGAATACGCACATTTACCTGTATTTCTTTTTCGCTACCAACAGGCAGAATCTTCTTTTCTTGTATGGCTTGAAGCACTTTGCTTTGTGTGTTTAATGACATATCGCCTATTTCATCTAAAAACAGAGTGCCTGTGTCTGCAAGTTGGAACTTACCTTTTTGTTTTGCAATAGCGGAGGTGAAAGAGCCTTTTTCGTGTCCAAAGAGTTCGCTTTCTATTAGTTCGTTAGGTATGGCAGCACAGTTAAGTTCCACAAAAGGATTTTTACTTCTAAGACTCTTTTCGTGAAGCATTTTGGCTACAAGTTCTTTGCCTGTTCCGTTGTCTCCTGTTATAAGTACTTTGGCATCTGTTGGAGCAACCTTATCAATAAGAGCCAACATCTGTTTTACTTTCAAAGACTCCCCAATGATAACAGTGGAAGAGGTGTTGGATATTGTCTTGGTTTTCTTTGCAGGAGTTTTTTGATTGAGAGGAATGTTCTCTTTGGCTTTTTGAATTTGTTGTTTAACGCATGAAAGTATTCTGTTTAAATCTAAAGGTTTTTCTATGTAGTCTGCAGCACCATTCTTTAAACATTCAACAGCGGTTGCTATAGTTCCATGACCAGAAATCATAATGATAGGAGAAGAGGATAACTCTTTTGCTTTGGCAAGAAAGTCTATGCCATCCATCTTAGGCATCTTTATATCACAGAAGATAACATCAAAGACTCTATGCTTTAATGCTTCCAAGCCTTCTCTACCGTCTTCAGCTTCTACAACTTCATAGTCTTCAAATTCAAGGATTTCTCTCATGGCTCTTCTTATAGCCCTTTCGTCATCAACGATTAAAATGGTGTTCATTGTTATATTAGTTTTAGAGTGTTTAGTAATTTATTACAGATTCATTTTGTTGTAAGCAATAAGCCAACGAATAGGCACTTGTCCATTCATTGCTGCAACGTAGTCTTCATAAAGACAAGGTACAATGTAATGGCGTAAGTATTTGTATTGAGATTCTCCTGAACAAGGCACTTCAACCCACCAACGAGAAGATTTCTTGCTTTTGTAGAAGATGACATCTCCGTCTTCTTCTTCCATCTGTACGTTGAACTTTAAGTAGTTTTCCTTGTCTTTGTAAGGGAAGTCTTGTTTTCTCCAAAGATATCCATCAATAAGATAATAGATAGCATGAGCAACAATTTGAGCAGAGCGGTCTTGAGAGTCTTTTATAGGATTTAAACCTGTGAAACAAACAGAAGTTAGTTTATCACTCATTCCTGCATAATTAACAATCTTGCAGAATTCTTCACCATACAGACCATGAGGAGAAGAAGAAGCAGGAGAATCAGAAGCTCTTATGGCGTCAAGGTCTAAAAGCAACATATCTGCGTCTCTTATCATTGGTTCAATATCTTCAATCTTACGTTGTACTTCACCTAAGCGTTTGTATTCAAATCTAAGGCTGTCTAAAAGTTCTAAAGCTTTTTTGTCTACAAAATATGATTGATAAGCCAAGTGAGTGTAGTCAAACAAATAGTTAGGTTCATTGCACAATAAACGATGTATAAAGTTCTCATCAGTTACTTCTGTTTCTTCACTGACAAGGTCTAAGCGAGAATCAACGTTAAGAATATTGATTATCTGTGCAAGTTTTACGTATGCCATATAAACTCCAATAGAGATATCGTTGCTACCTCCAAGAACGATAGGAATAATACCGTATTCCAAAAGTTTGCTTACAACTTCTGAAATAGCAAAATAAGTATCATTAATAGTTGCTCCCGGTTTTATATCTCCTATATCTATTATTTTAATATTTTCATCTTGTGGCATAAGTTGGTAGAAGAAAGAACGTACTCTGTTAGGAGCGAAAGCACAACCTTTGTTGCTTACTGAAGCCCTGTCCTCAGGTACTCCGATAATAGCCATGCTAACGTTAGTATCTATCTTTGGGAAAGGCTTTCCTTCCAAGTACATTTCCACTCTGTCTCCCCAAGTTTCAAAACGTTCTTTTTCAAAATCAAATTCAATATTTGTTAAATCTATTGCTTGTAAATATTTTTCTATCTCAGCCATATCTTTCCGTATATTATAAATAAGGTATTAGTTTATTCTTTCTATTTCTGCACCTATGTTGTTAAGACGAGTATCTATGTTTTGATAACCTCTGTCTATCTGCTCTATGTTGTCAATAATACTTGTTCCTTCTGCACTTAAAGCAGCAATCAAAAGAGCTACACCTGCACGAATATCAGGAGAAGACATCCTTATTCCTCTTAAAGGGTATTTTCTTTCATTACCTATGACGGTAGCACGGTGAGGATCACAAAGAATTATCTTAGCTCCCATATCTATGAGTTTATCCACGAAGAACAATCGGCTTTCAAACATCTTCTGATGAATTAATACAGAACCATTAGCCATAGTTGAAACGACAAGTGCAATACTTATCAAATCGGGAGTAAATCCAGGCCAAGGAGCATCAGAGATATGCATAATAGAACCGTCCATAAACTTTTCTATTTCATATATCTCTTGAGGAGGAATAAGCATATCGTCGTTTTCTTTTTCTATCTTTATGCCTAAACGTGAAAAAATCTCAGGAATAATTCCTAAATGTTGCCAATGAACATTCTTTAACCTTATATTGCTTCGTGTCATTGCAGACAATCCAATAAAACTGCCAACCTCAATCATATCTGGCAACAGAGTATGTTCAGTTCCTTTTAGTTCTGATACTCCTTCTATGGTCAATAGGTTGCTACCAACACCACTTATCTTAGCTCCCATTCTGTTTAGCATACTGCACAATTGATATAAGTAAGGCTCACAAGCAGCGTTGAATATTTGTGTTTTACCTTCTGCAAAGACACTTGCCATAATGGCATTGGCGGTTCCTGTTATGGAAGCTTCGTCCAAAAGCATATAAGTTCCTTTTAGATTTTTGCCTTCTACTTCGTAGGACATTGTTTCAAAGTTGTAAGAGACTCTTGCTCCAAGTTTTTCAAAACTATTGAAGTGAGTGTCTAATCTTCTTCGTCCTATTTTGTCTCCTCCGGGTGTAGGTATATGAGCTTTGTGAAATCGTGCAAGCATAGGACCTATAAGCATAACACTTCCTCTTAGACTCCGAGTTTTTTGCCTGCATTCTTCGGTGTACATTTTATCAACGTCTATATCATCGCATTGAAAAGAATAAGAGTTGCTGTCTTCTTTTTTAACCTTGCAACCTAAAAACTCCATTAGAGATATAAGATTATTAACATCTCTAATGTTGGGAATATTATGTATAGTAACTTTCTCCTTGCTTAAAATTGTAGCACAAATAACTTGCAGAGCTTCGTTTTTAGCACCTTGTATAACTAAATCTCCGCTCAAATGTTTGCCACCTGTGATTTTGAATGATGCCATATTAGTTTTTGTTTTACTTTGAGTGTGGCAAAGATAGTATTTTTTGTAATTCTGACAACAAAAACTCAAGACTTTTTGTAAAATAGCACTTAGAGAAAAACAAAACGCCGTTTTCTTTTACGAAAACGGCGTTTTTAGACTGTGAAATCCCCGTTTTCGTTTTTTGAAAACGCCGTTTTTAAAAACGAAAACGGGGATTTTATTAGTTGAATTCTTATTTTAGACTTAAACGAAAATCACTAAGGATATTCATATAGTTAGTGTATGCTTCGTATGGTGAAGAATAGTGGTTGAAGTACTTATGTACGTCTCCGTCTGAGAACCATTTAGTACACATGTAATAGAAATTGTCTGATGTTTGTAAATGTCTCCAAATGTTCAGCAAGTCTTCATTCTTTGTATTTTTTACCTTTTCTTCCAAATCGTATATCTGATTGAAAGCATCGTTTTGTATATCATTGCCCAACCAAGCACTTATGTCTCTTTCTTCGTCTGCCCATGAAACAGGAGCAATAGTAGAAAGAACATCCTTTGGACTTAGATTGTCCGCAAGAAAACTTGGAGTCTCAAATCCAAAATCACTATCAGAGAATACTCTCTCAGGTAAATATCTCATAAATTCAAATATTCCTGTTTCTTTCCATTGATGTTCGCCAAAGGTTTCGTAATCCATAAACAAGTTGATGCATTCAGGATTATCAATAGCATTTAGCCAATAAACATATTTTTCAGTAGTAAGAGGAAACTCTGCCCATGAATGTTGAGAGAAACGAAAAGCGATGTCATCAGATAGTTGAAAGTTTTTGCACAATAGTTTCAATCCGTTGTGATCTCTGTGTTCATATATGTAGTTTGGACTTCTCCAAGCAAGCATCTGTTTCGCTCCTTCAATACATTGAGCCTTGAAACCTAAACGTCTAACCATTCTTCCAATGTCGTCAGAATAGATTAGCTCTGTATTTCTAAACACCTTAGGAGTTACTCCAAATATATCCTGCATTAGTTTAGTGTGCATCTTTACTTGAGTAGCAAATTCTTCTTCGCTTTTTAGAGCAGCAAGAGAATGCATATAGGTTTCCCCCAAAAGTTCTACACAACCTGTCTTTACCAATGCTTTGAAAGACTCTACAACTTCAGGAGTGTATTCCATGAATTGTTCTAATGCGGTTCCTGTTATAGAAAAAGCAATTTTAAATCTTCCTTGATGTTTTTCTATTAATTCCAACAAAAGAGCATTCATAGGTAGATAGCATTTGTCAGCAATACGTCTGCAAAGCCAACGGTTTTGAACATCATCATAATAGTTATGACTTTCTCCAATATCAAAGAAACGGTAAGGTCTTAATCTAAAAGGTTGATGTACTTGAAAATAAAAACAAATATTTTTCATATCATTAAACTATTTTACATTGTTATAAACTTCTATTAATTCTCTTGCTGCTTTATCCCAATTTATTTTATGCAATTCAGCAGAAGCATTTTTTGTTATCATATTACTTATAGCAGGGTAGTGAGTAAGAGAGTAAATAGCATCAGCCATAGCATCAATATCCCAGAAATCAACTTTCATCGCGTACGATACTACTTCAGCAACTCCACTTTGTTTGCTTATGATACTTGGAACACCTTCTCTCATCGCTTCTAAAGGAGAAATACCAAAAGGTTCACTAACTGAAGGCATAACATAAACATCACTCATGCGGAACATCCTTTCTACATCTTTGCCACGAAGGAAGCCTGTAAAGAAGAAGTTCTTTGAAATACGTTTCTTGCCTACTAAAGCAATCATGCGGTTGAGCATATCTCCACTGCCAGCAAGAACAAAGATGATGTTTTTGTCTTTTTTTATGACTTTTTCTGCTGCTTCAATGAAATAGTCAGGTCCTTTTTGGAAAGTTACTCTACCAAGAAAAGTTACT
>Ga0256406_1005221_pt1 | contig 14054 bp, 11 predicted proteins | sample RumenRJG_03DNA_FD_185986 | JGI IMG/M metagenome (GOLD analysis project Ga0256406, IMG submission 185986) | Bovine rumen microbial communities from Lethbridge, Alberta, Canada - RJG_03 | ecosystem: Host-associated > Mammals > Digestive system > Stomach > Rumen | place: Canada: Alberta | collected...
GGATGTGTCAACCTTTATCGTGACTAAGAAATTAAGCATATCAACTAATAATAAAAATAAAGTTCAACCGGGTCAACCAAAATTAAAAACAAGGCTAAAAGTAGTCAACCAAAAGCGTTAAACTACAGTTTTGTGACGACCGTCACGTTGCGTGACAACTGTCGCGTTTGTGCGTGACAACTGTCGCGTTTGTGCGTGACAACTGTCACGTTTGTGCGTGACAACTGTCACGTTTGTGCGTGACAACTGTCACGTTTGTGCGTGACAACTGTCAAATATGGATTAGCAGCAAATACTCTTTGAATTCCCAGCGAAGGAGGGTAATAGAAAATTATCGTTGATTGATGTTTGAAACTACTATTTTTTTATTTACCTTTGCAAAATAATAACATCTATCAAATCATAACCACAAAAACTTTGGCAACATGAATCTGAAACCTTTGCTGTTCTCTCTTCTCTTGCTGCCCGTTGGTCAGACAGCACTGGCCCAACGCTCAGTGAAGAGTTTGAACGAAGGATGGAAATTTGCATTCGGCTCTGCGTCGTCGATGGAGAAAGACTTCACCCACGGCACGGAGTACTTCACTTATCTGGCTAAGGCTGGAACAGCCAATCACGACCGCTCACCCGCGTGGGTTCAGTTTAACGACTCAGCATGGCGCCAGGTAAACCTGCCTTTCGACTGGGTGGTAGACCTGCCTTTCGACTCGCTGGCCAGCCATTCCCACGGCTACAAACAAGTGGGATGGCGCTATCCGGAGAACTCCGTAGGTTGGTACCGTCGGCATTTCACGATTGACAAGTCAGCCGACGGACAACGAATATTCGTGCGCTTCGATGGAATATTCCGCAATTCGCAAGTCTTCTGCAATGGCTTTTATCTTGGTGGAGAGCCGTCGGGCTATGCTACGCAACGCTATGAGCTGACCGACTACCTCAATTATGGTGGAGACAACGTGCTCACCGTGCGTGCTGATGCTTCCACTGAAGAGGGATGGTATTATGAAGGCGCTGGTATCTATCGCGATGTGTGGTTGGAAACAGTGCCTGAGCGTCACTTTCTTTACGAAGGTCTGTGCGTCTCAGCCGACTATGTCGGAGGCAAAGGCGTGCTCTCCCTGTCGGCTAAAAATAACGCGCCGGGCTACCGGCATCACTATATTCTGAAAGACGCAGCTGGGAAAACGGTGAGCGAAATAGATAACGACGGAAAGACTACTCTCTCCGGAATCAATCCTTGGTCTGCTTCGATTCCCTATCTCTATCGGCTTACGGCACAACTTGTAGACCCGCAGGGCAATGTCGTTGATGCTCAGACAGTGAAAGTCGGCTTCCGCCACTTTGATTTTGACCCGAAGCGCGGCTTCATGGTGAATGGCGTGGCCGACAAACTGCGCGGAGTAAACCTGCATCAGGACCATGCCGGAGTGGGAACGGGCATTCCCGATGAGCTGTGGGTATACCGGCTGCAACGTCTGAAGCAGTTGGGAGTCAATGCCATCCGCTCGTCGCACAATCCCGCCACGCCCGCAATGCTCGACATCTGCGACTCGATGGGCTTCTACGTGATCGACGAGAACCGACTGATGGGCATCAACGATTACCATCTCAGCGAACTGAAGAAGATGGTGATGCGCGACCGCAATCATCCCAGCGTTATGCTCTGGAGCATCGGCAACGAGGAATGGCAGATAGAAAGTGGAGAGAAAGGCGAGCGCATTGCCCGACGAATGCAGGACTACGTCCACGAGCTTGACTCCACACGCCTCTGCACTTATGGCAACAGCGGCGGATTCGGTATCGTGAAAGTAACGGATGTTCACGGCTACAACTATATCGTGCAGAATGATGTGGAGCACCGGCGGCAGGTATATCCCGACTGGTTTGTCATCGGCACGGAGGAGACGAGCGGCTGCGGTACGCGCAATGTCTACGTTACCGACCAGCAGCAAGGCTGGATGGCGCCCATCAACTACGTCGGCGAAGAGCGCAGCAACGGCGAGAAGAATGTCATTGCGCGTGGCTGGCACTATTATCGCGATCACATCTTTGCTGGTGGTCTGTTCTACTGGACTGGATTTGACTATCGCGGCGAGCCCAACCCGATGAAGTGGCCTTCCACAGGCTCTGAGTTTGGACTGCTCGACTATTGCGGATTCCCCAAGGATGAAGCCTATTATCTGCAAGCCGCCTGGACAGAGCGGCCCACGCTGCATCTCTTCCCCCACTGGAACCTTCGGGGGCATGAGGGAGAACGCGTGGCGCTGTGGGCCTATACGAACATGGACGAGGTGGAACTCTTCGTCAATGGTAAGTCGCAAGGTCGCAAGCGTCCGGCCGACCGTGACAGCTATCTTGAGTGGGACGTCAAATATCAGCCCGGAGAGGTGAAGGCTGTGGGCTATCGCAATGGCAAGCGGACCGTCACAACGACAATGGCTGCAACGGGAACAGCCGTGCGCGCCTCTGTCGTCAAGACGAAAATAGGTCGGCTGACCGTCTACGACATCACGCTGGTCGACAAGAAGGGTAGGGAAGTGCCCGACGCCTGTCAGACGTTGCAAGTGAATTGTGCTCAGGGAACGGAAGTCCTGGGTTGGGGCAACGGCGATCCGGCCTTCAAAACCGAGGAACGGCCTGACGGTTCAGCTGCCAGCCATTACTTGATTCCCGCATTCATGGGCAAGGCCCAGCTTATCGTGCGCGACGACAAAGGAGTAGATATTGACCTGGCGAAGTAATCATCGGCTTTCCCCCACGGCAACGGTGCTTGTCGGTGGGGGAAGCCCTCTATATCATCAATCCCATCAATACTATACATCACAATGGAGACTACCATCTCATCATCGGCATTTGCCGACAGTAAACCCCATTATGAATTGCTCGACGGACTGCGTGGCGTGGCTGCGCTGCTCGTGTTATGGTATCATATCAATGAAGGCTTCGGCTTCGCCAAGTCGGTAAACGGCGTCAGCGACGGACTGATAGAGAATTTCAACCATGGCTACTTGGCCGTGGACTTCTTCTTTATTCTTTCCGGATTCGTGATTGGCTATGCCTACGACGACCGTTGGCAGCGCGGCTTCACGCTCAGGCAGTTTTTCAAGCGCCGCTTGATTCGCCTTCACCCCATGGTGCTGATGGGAGCCGTGATTGGTCTCGTCTTCTTCTATCTGCAAGGTGGCGTGAAATGGGATGGTACTCATGTTGCCCTGTCGCTGTCGATGCTGTCGCTGCTCTGCGCGATGTTCATGATTCCTGCCGTGCCTGGTTGTCCCTACGAGATTCGCGGCAATGGCGAGATGTTCCCGCTCAATGGTCCTGCCTGGTCGCTCTTCTTTGAGTACATTGGCAACATCCTCTATGCGCTCTTCATCCACCGTCTGCCCACTAAGGTGCTGGGCGCTCTGGCATTGCTGTTGGGCGGAATACTGGTTTGGTTCAACGTGGCGGACGTCTCCGGCTATGGCAGCTTCGGCGTGGGCTGGACTCTGGATACGATGAACTTTTGGGGCGGCATGCTGCGGATGCTCTTTCCTTACACGATGGGCATGTTCCTCTCGCGGGTATTCCGTCCGGTCAAGATACGGGGCGCGTTCTGGATTTGCTCCGCGGTGCTGCTTGTGCTTTTCGCGGTGCCCTACATTGCGCCTTCGGGATCAGTCTGTCTGAACGGACTTTACGAGTCTTTCTGCATAGTTGTCGTATTCCCTGTCCTCGTCTGGTTGGGCGCATCAGGAACTACTACCGACCTTCGCTCAACGGGCATCTGCAAGTTTCTGGGCGACATTTCCTATCCTCTTTATATGGTGCATTATCCCGTGATGTACCTCTTCTATTCCTGGTTGATAGAGAACAAGGTCTACACCTTCATGGATACGTGGGCGGCTTCTATTGGTGCGATGGTCCTCAGCTTTGTCATCGCTTACGTCTGTCTGCGTTGGTACGACATTCCCGTGCGCAGAGCATTGGCCCGGACACTCACTTTGGGTAAGAAAAAGTAAACCTTGCCGACAATTGGTAGGATACCGGATGGCTGCGGCGGCGAGATGCCCTCAATCTTCTGCATAACATGAGGCTACAATCTTGAACAAATCAAAAAAAGCCATAAATCATGCGCTATCTCTTATCTTTTTCGTAACTTTGCAGCGTGATGCAAGATGCAAAACCAAACGAAGACAACTGTAAAGTGGCAGATTTAAATAAAACCAATCAGGAGTTTAAAAGCGTGATGGATGAGTGCCGTGAGCTCTTTGCCAAGAAGCTGCACGACTACGGGGCATCGTGGCGATTGCTGCGGCCATCGTCGCTCACCGACCAACTCTTGATCAAGGCGCGCCGGATCCGTACTTTGGAGACGACGGGCCATTCGCTCGTGGGCGAAGGTATACGTCCCGAGTTTATTGCCCTTATTAATTATGGTCTTGTCGGACTCATTCAGTTGGAGAAAGGATTCTCCGATACCGTGGATATGACGCCCGACGAGGCATTGGCCTTATATTCGCAGTATGCCAAGCAGGCCTTTGAACTCATGACGAAGAAAAATAGCGATTATGGGGAGGCCTGGCGTGACATGCGCGTGGAGAGTTATACCGATTTCATCCTTACAAAGATAGAACGCGTGAAAGAGTTGGAGGATATCCATGAGAAAGCCCTGGTGTCGGAAGGCATCGGCGCCAACTATATGGACATCATCAACTATGCCGTGTTTGGCGCAATACGTCTAAGGAAAGAAGGCGAATGAGAGAGGAGACGAAGGTAGATCATCAGCAGACCGACGAGAGCAGCTCGCAGTCGCTGCTGTCGCGGGTGAAGGCCAGCAGGGCATTCGGCATCGTGGTGAACCTGTGCCGGTTGGTGTTGGCGCTGACGCTAATCTTCTCCGGCTATGTGAAGGCCATCGACCCGCTCGGCACGCAATATAAGATCCACGACTACCTGACCGCGCTCCACGTGCAGGACTATGTTCCCGACTGGGTAGAGCTGGCGGGCTCCATCAGCCTTTCGGCGTTTGAGTTCTGCTTGGGTGTGTTCATGCTCTTCGCCATCCGCCGCCGGCTTGTCACCCGACTGACGTTGCTGTTCATCGGGTGTATGACGGTTGTCACGGTGTGGATCGCGATAGCCAATCCCGTCAAGGACTGTGGATGCTTTGGCGATGCCATCCATCTCACCAATGTTCAGACGTTGATGAAGAACATCGTTCTCTTGGCGTTGGCTTTGACTACGGCGTGGGCGCCGCTGAGGATGCCCCGCTTCGTGGGAAGGAGCAATCAATGGATAGTGATCAACTACACCATTCTCTTCATTCTCATCTCGAGCGGATGGAGCCTCTACAAGCTTCCCTACTTCGATTTCCGCCCCTATCACATCGGCGCGAACATCAAGAAGGGTATGGAGATTCCACCAGGAGCGCCCCAGCCGAAGTTTGAGACGACATTCATCCTGGAGAAAAATGGAGTCAGAAAGGAGTTCACGCTGGAGAATTATCCCGATTCCACGTGGACGTTCATCGATTCGAAGACCGTGCAGACGCAGACCGGCTACGTGCCGCCCATCCACGACTTCAGCATAGAGCTCGGCGGCGAGGACATCACGCAGCAGGTGTTGGACCGCAAAGGTTACACCTTCCTGCTCATCTCGCCCAGCCTGTCGGATGCCGATGATAGCAACTTCGGCAATATCGACAACATCTACGAGTATGCGCAGGACAATCACGTGCCGTTCTACTGTCTCACGGCCAGTGACCCGAAGGCCATCAGCCGTTGGCAGGATCTTACTGGGGCGGAATATCCATTCTGTCTGACAGACGGGACGACGCTGAAGACCATCATCCGCAGCAATCCCGGACTGTTGCTGCTGAAGGACGGAACCATCATTGGCAAATGGAGCCACAACGACTTGCCGATGGCTGAGCTGAACAAGCCCATTGCACAGTCGGAAATCGGCCAGATGCCAGTCGACCGCACCACGCACAAAATCGTCGTCGTGCTGTTGCTGTTCGTGCTTCCCCTCACGCTCCTGAGCATTGCCGACAGACTGTGGGCGTGGTCGTCGAAAGTCAGGTCGGCACAAGACAGACAGATTGACAAATTAAAGAAATTAGAATCAGAACTCAATATTCAATCTTTTAAAACAAAAGTAAAATGAGAAAGAAAATTGTTGCAGGCAACTGGAAAATGAACGAGAACCTGCAGGAAGGTGTTGCTTTGGCAAAGGAAATCAACGATCTGTTGGCAGCTGACAAGCCCAACTGTGGCGTCATCATCTGCACTCCTTTCATCCACTTGGCTAAGGTGGCTGAGGTGCTGGATCAGGACGTTGTTGCCCTTGGTGCAGAGAACTGCGCCGACAAGGAGAAGGGTGCCTACACGGGTGAGGTTTCTGCCGCTATGGTGAAGAGCACCGGTGCGCAGTATGTCATCCTCGGCCACTCTGAGCGCCGTCAGTACTACAACGAGACTCCTGAGATTCTGAAGGCAAAGGTTGATCTGGCTCTGGCCAATGGTCTGAAGGTGATCTTCTGCTGCGGCGAGACGCTGGAGGAGCGCGAGGCCGACAAGCAGAACGAGGTCGTTAAGGCTGAGCTCGAAGGCAGCGTATTCCATCTCACAGCTGAGGAGTGGAAGAACATCGTGCTGGCTTATGAGCCCATCTGGGCTATCGGTACCGGCAAGACCGCTACAGCTGAACAGGCTGAGGAGATGCTGGCCTACATCCGTAGCATCGTGGCTGAGAAGTACGGCGCAGAGGCTGCTGAGGACACAACCATCCTTTACGGTGGCAGCTGCAAGCCCGGCAATGCTCCTGAGCTCTTCGCTAAACCCGACATCGACGGTGGCCTGATTGGTGGCGCTTCTTTGAAGGCCAACGACTTCAAGGGCATCATTGATGCTTGGAAGAAGTAATCAGCTTCCTTTCTGATCCTCCTTTCTTGAGGAGAGCAACAAACCCTATTATAATTGCCCATCGTGGCACAGCGTCTCCTGCCCGGACAGAACCGGGTGGGAGACCCGTGCGATGGGAAACAACCATTAATAAGAATGAGGAAAATCGTCATTGCATTGCTCGTCACATTTTGTTCTGTCAGCCTACAGGCACAGACATTTACCGATCATCTACAGCAGAAGACGGGCAAAGGTACTGTGACAGTAGAACAAAGTTCAGAAATAGACAAACTCGTGAACGGAAAGGCTTCAGTGACGAACAGTGTTCCGCAGAAGAAGGTCGAACCGGTTACGCAAAAGAAGACCGTAGAGAAGCAGACCACAAGCACTGTGCGCAAGCCTGCCTTGCCCGAACCTGCTACAACAACGAAAAAGAAGACAGAACCTCAGAAGCAACAGGACCGCACGGCTCAGACCCAGCGGAACGACAGTTTGAAGAAAGCTGCTGAGGCTCAGCGTCAGGAAGCCCTGCGTCAAGCCGAAGAACAGCGTGCCGCAGAGGAGAAGCGGGCAGCGGAAGAGAAGCATGCAGCAGAGGAACGCAAAGCTGCTGAGGAGCGTAAGGCCGCTGAGGAGCGCAAGACCGCCGAGCAGCATCAGGCCAATAAAGACCGCACCGAGGCAAAAGAAGAGGTAGAGACCGTCAACATGCGCAAGAAGGTGATGCGTGGCAGCCGCAAGATCACGGGCTATCGCATCCAGGTCTACAGTGGTGGCAACTCGCGCCAGGACCGCCAGCGCGCTCAGGACATCGGCAACAAGATCAAGATGAAGTTCCCCGACCAGCCTGTCTACGTGCATTTCTATTCTCCCTCGTGGAAATGCCGTGTAGGAAACTACCGTACGTATGAGGAGGCCAGCCGCATGCTCCGCAAGATAAAAGCCATGGGCTATAGTTCGGCCACTATCCTCAGAGGAAAAATCACCGTTCAGTATTAAATATAATAGTCTTCAAGTCTGTCAGTGGCAGTTGGAAGACTGTACCTTATTATATATATGAATCCAGAAACAGAATTCAGAGACGGCCTCGACGAGTTGGCCGCTCATTATAAAGAGATCATAAAGCTCCTGGGCGAGGATCCCGAGCGTGAAGGACTGCTGAAGACGCCTATGCGTGTGGCAAAGGCGATGCAGATTCTCACCCGCGGCTATTCCCAGGACCCTCACGCCGTGCTCAACGCTGCTCTCTTCAAGGAAGACTACAACCAGATGGTCATCGTGAAGGACATTGACTTCTTCTCGATGTGCGAGCACCACATGCTGCCCTTCTACGGCAAGGTGCATGTGGCCTACATTCCCAACGGTTATATCACGGGTCTGAGCAAGATTGCCCGCGTGGTCGACATCTTCAGCCATCGCCTGCAGGTGCAGGAACGCATGACCAAGCAGGTGATGGAGTGCATACAGGACACGCTGAAGCCCATGGGAGTGATGGTAGTCGTTGAGGCTAAGCACATGTGCATGCAGATGCGCGGCGTGGAGAAGCAGAACGCCATCACCACGACGAGCGCCTTCAGCGGGGCTTTCAATCAAGCCAAGACCCGCGAGGAGTTCATGAATCTGTTGCGGGGAGAGTCTAAGCGTATTTAGTCTGCTCCTTCCCTATAACTGGTCAAAACTTTACGTCTTATGAAATTCATATCCTGGAATGTAAACGGGCTTCGCGCCTGCGTTGGCAAGGATTTCAAGGAGAACTTTGCCAAACTAGATGCCGACTTCTTCTGCCTTCAGGAAACGAAGATGCAGGAGGGGCAACTCGATATTGCCTTCGACGGCTATGAGAGTTATTGGAACTATGCTGAGAAGAAGGGCTACAGCGGCACGGCCATCTTCACGCGCCTTCATCCGCTGAGCGTCAGTCGCGGCATCGGCATTGAGGAGCACGACAAGGAGGGACGCGTCATTACGCTCGAATATTCCGACTTCTACCTCGTGACGGTCTACACGCCGAACTCTCAGGACCAGCTGCGCCGGCTCGACTACAGAATGCACTGGGAGGACGACTTCCAGGCCTATCTCCACAAACTGGACGAGAAGAAACCTGTCGTGGTCTGCGGCGACATGAACGTGGCCCACGAGGAGATAGATATCAAGAACCCCAAGACTAACCGCCGCAATGCCGGATTCACCGACGAGGAGCGCGAGCGCATGACGCAGTTGCTGGGCAATGGCTTCATCGACACCTTCCGCACGCTGCATCCCGATGAGGTGACCTACAGCTGGTGGTCCTACCGCTTCCGTGCAAGAGAGAAGAATGCTGGATGGCGCATCGACTATTTCCTGATTTCCGACCGTCTTCGTCCGCGTCTCAAGGGCGCTACGATTCACACCGAAATCTATGGTTCCGACCATTGCCCTGTGGAGTTGGACTTGGAATAAGACTGCGAGGACATTCGTCGGAGAAACAATACGATAGTAAATATTATGAACAACCGTTTGGCGAAGTAATTCTTTACCAAACGGTTTTCTTTTTTTTGTTCTGCGTATATAGGCGCTTTTGGCCTTAGTTTGGCAAATTTATCTGTATTTCTGTAATTTTCTAACAATTGTCAAGTATTATCCCTATTTTGTTTACTCATAAGGTCAATTTTTGGTATTTTCCGAAAGATAATTTGTTATCTAGAAATTTATTTTTACTTTTGTCCCGATATTAGAAAAAGATATGAATGATTACGAAATGAAACAGATTAATGAAATTTCGCATACTCTAATAGAAGGTGATAACGTTGGCGGTGTTTTCCCTGTAGAAAATCACAGCCTTATCTACTTGTTTTCGGGTAGCTTGAGGTTGGAACAGAAAGGAAAAATCGACAAGGTTGTCATTATTCGCGCTGGGGAATGCGTATTTGTCCGTAAAGATTTGTCGGTCGGCATTGTTAAGAATGTAGACAAGTCCACACATCGTTTTGAGTCTGTTACAATGAGTTTCTCCCGTTCTTTTCTTCAGGGAGTGTATCGTAGTCTCAGCGGAGACGTCGTCGGAGCCCACGTGCAGAGAAGCCGTAAGGCTTTCTTGAAAATGCCGGTCACAGACGAATTGAAGTCGTTGTTTGAAAACGCCTTGGAAATGCTGAAGACCAGCAGCAGTCTGGATCGTGCATGGGTCAACAAAGAACTCAACGAAGGACTCACTTGTGTTTTGAAAGCTGATAGGAGTGTCTATGCTTCTATCTTTGATTTTGCATCGCCTTGGAAGATTGACCTGCTCGAGTTTATGAACGAGAACTACATGTATCGTCTGTCTCTGAAAGAACTGGCCAATTATACGGGGCGTAGTCTCTCCACGTTTAAGCGCGACTTCAAGAAGCTGACCGACCAGACGCCAGAGCGCTGGATTATCGACAAGCGTCTTGACGAGGCACAGCGCCTGCTCGCCCATGGCTGCCGGCGCGTCAGTGAGGTGATGGCCAAAGTGGGCATTACCAACCAGTCTTACTTCTCGCGTGCCTACAAAGACAAGTTCGGTTATACGCCCAAGCATACTCCCCAAGAGAGGGATTAGACTGATAGAGACTATTCCGTCAACGATAAAACTTGCCGTTGGGCGATAGAAGTTTTTCGTTTGGATTTCGCAAACAACAGATTTGGTTTCGTGGCAAGAAATTACTAAAAGAAATATTGCCCAGACCGCTTTGCATGGCTTATTGTTCCAGCAAAGCGGTTTGCCTTTATAGAATAAAAAAAGCGGCTCCGCCGAGTCGCTTCTAAAATCATTTTATGGGAAATTATTATTACTTTATTCCAAGATTGAATTGAGCTTGTTGAGAGGAATCTTCTCAAACTCGCCATTGGGATGGGTCACCTGGCAATAGTTGTAGACTGGTTTGCCTTCTTTGTATTCCACGATGGCGATGCTTCCATCCTTGAGCTGTGCGGTGAAGTAGCCCTCGCGCATACCGTTCACGTAGTTGCCGTGGAGCTGTTCCTTACCGTTGTTGTAGTAAGTGGTCACTTCTCCGTCGAGCTTTGAATTCTTGTCGTTGTTAAGGTCGAGGAAACTGTATGAGCCTTCGGCTTTCATATTTCCGTCCATGTAGTAGTCAACAAAGGCATCCTGTTTGTTGAGGCCTTTGCCTACAGTCACGAGCAGACGGTAGTAGCTCGCCTTCTCGGGATTGCTCACCACCTGATGCTTGGCACTGTAGAAGAGTGTATCAGCAATTGTCACATTGGCTTTGTCAACAATGTGGTTTCTTCCGAAAGAGATTGTTGAGACGAGCAACATTAATCCAAAAAGAACTAACTTTTTCATTTTTATTTTTAAAGGTTTAAAACTTTCGTTGTTGTTTTTATTTCTGGTGCAAAAGTACAAAGAAGAATCGTAACTAAAAAGTTTCTTAACACACTTTTATCCTTCAATTTTTCGCTTTACAATCGGCTATTTTGGCTCTTCTTCTTTTAATCAAAAACTATCAAATAGTAAGCTACAACTTTACAAAGTGTTACAATCTAGGTGAATTGCTCGGAGAAACACGAATTTTAAGGTTTGAAATTATCATTTTAATCTAAATATTTAAGCAAATTGATATAAATCAATCTTGCTAATTTTCAGATTAAAACTGCTTGTGGTAAACTTTTTTTGATGACTTTCATTGCGTAACATGTATTTCGCTTAATTTTGAGTTTTAGGGTGATAGTTTTTCATTCGGACCGCACTTGCCCTGTATGGAACCGTTATGCTTATTTTTCGAAAGCCATAGTAGGGAAGAGATGGTGTCGCAACTGAAACATACCAGAATATCAATCGGGCATTGATACACCCCTCTTCGGGATACTAATATCAATCAGAATTTGCTCCCCGATGTTTCTTCTCTCCTTCTGTAGGTAGGGGGTGGTGGTGGGACGGTATCGTTATTCCTGCCACAGAAGGGTTTACTTGTGAAGAGCAAGCGGTCCTTTTTTCTTGGTCGTCAAGAATGACGACCCTCCTACCATGCGGCACTTTTTTCAATCTTGGTCGTCAGGAATGACGAGCCTCCTATAAACCAACTGCGAGCTACGCGCTGGTGGGCCACCTTCGGGGCACTGAGTTCAGAGAAAAATGGGGACAGCTATCCCCGTCTGCCCCTTACAGGGTTGTTTGCGCTGCTATACCTATTATATATATTGTTTCTGCTAGCTAGCCCTTTTTGTTGTTTGCGCTGTTATACCTATTATATAAGTCTTATGTTTTACTAGAGGCATGTTATTGCCTGGAAGGCAGTACCTTCATTTCTTCTTACAGCAAGCCTGCAACGCTTGTTCTGTAACAGTCTGTGGGCGGTCGTCGTGTTTTGTATTCTTGCTTTTCTAATAACGATATTCGTGCGGCCTTCTTCTATTATGCGATAATTCTTGCTTTCCGACGTACGTCGGACGATTGTCTGACGAACGTCGGACGATCGTCTAACGAACGTCGGACAATCGTCTGACGAACGTCAGACGGCAACTATCCTCGTATCTATGTTTATCCATTGCCCATCGCAACTCTTTGTTTGGGCCTGATTATGCCTATGCCTTCAACATATAGCAAGTAAATTTACTAGAACCAATGCAAGTGCGTCGGCATTCCTGCTGGCGACAGTATTCAGGCGCTTGTTCCTTTTCACGGGGGAAAGTTAAAATGATGATGTATATCGGTGATCATTGTTCGTCTGCAGGAATTCCAACGCTTCCATTGGCACCATTTGATGTGTAACCTTCTGCAGAGCGGAATGATGTATACTTCAGCCCCTTGAATGTTGCTATGACGGCCAAAAACCTCAGAATCTATCATAAAAATTTGGCGTATTTTCGGAAAATCTAAATCTTCATCCTTTTGAAATAAAATATTTCACTTTTACAACAGTTTTTTGATAAAATTTATTTAGAGTTGCATTGTGTTAGCAGAAAAAGAACATTTTTGAGATATTTCATTCATTTAATTTACACAACTTATGCAGAAACGACTGCTTTTTCTGATTTCATTGCTGTTGTGCTTTACAACTTCGTTGATGGCACAGGTCACAACCTCTGCAATGAGCGGTAAAGTCACCGCTGACGGCGAGGATGTGATAGGAGCAACAATCGAAGCCATACACGTGCCCTCTGGTACAAAGTATATGGCTGTGACCAACACAAAAGGTGCTTTCACCATCACGGGTATGCGACCTGGCGGACCTTACAACGTTAAGGTCAGCTACATTGGCTACCGCACCAAGGACTTCACTGACCTGAAGCTCTCTTTGGGTGAAACTTATGACCTCCCCGTTTGGCTCGAGGCCGACACCAAGGAGCTTGGCGAGGTTGTCGTTACCGGACAGCCCGGCGTCAACAACACGCGTAATGGTGCTGCTGAGTCTATTGGCAACGCACGCATCGAGGAATTGCCCTCGCTCACCCACAGCGTAGCCGACGTGGCATGCATCAATCCCTTCGTGAAGGTGACGGAAGGTGGCGCCATGTATTTAGCAGGCTCCAACAACCGCTACAATTCTATCATGATCGATGGTGCTATGTCTAACGATGTCTTTGGTCTGACGGCCAACGGCGCCAACGGCGGACAGGCTGGTACGCAGGCCTTCTCTATGGAGACCATCGACCAGCTGCAGGTTTCCATCGCGCCCTTCGACGTACGCCAGTCTGGCTTCACCGGTGGTGCTGTCAACGCCATCACCAAGTCGGGTACCAACGACTTCCACGGAAGCGTCTACTCTTACTTCCAGAATGGTGACATGGTATCAGACAAGTACAAGCTCCACAACGGCGGCACTTCTTCCAAGTACGGTTCTCTGACCGACAACACCTTCGGTGCTACGCTCGGCGGACCGCTGGTGAAGGATAAGCTCTTCTTCTTCGCCAACTTTGAGCGCTCGAAGAGAGAGTACGACAACGCCTATTCGTCTAAGGGCTCTGACTCTAAGGTTGACTTCGACGCAGCTCAGGAGATTCTCGACGACGTCAAGGCACTCGCAGCCCTGCAGGGTGTCAACTATACCGGTACGCTCGGTACACCGAAGGAGTATAGTAATAAAAAGCATTAAAACTATGTAGAAACATTTTGTTATTTGAACTATTCTTCTTATCTTTGCGATATGAAGAGTGCTAAAGTGTTAAAGATATTGCATGTATCGCGTCAAACGCTCGTGC
>Ga0256406_1005223_pt1 | contig 14052 bp, 17 predicted proteins | sample RumenRJG_03DNA_FD_185986 | JGI IMG/M metagenome (GOLD analysis project Ga0256406, IMG submission 185986) | Bovine rumen microbial communities from Lethbridge, Alberta, Canada - RJG_03 | ecosystem: Host-associated > Mammals > Digestive system > Stomach > Rumen | place: Canada: Alberta | collected...
AGCAGCCGCCCGAACCCGCAAGCTGAAAGTGCAAAACGCAGACCCTTTGCACTTTGCACTTTCGCACTTTCACAAGAATTTGCGTCAATAACTCAAAAAAGCACTTGACAAAACGCTTCATGGGGCACCGAAAAAGACATCAAGCCCTTTGTCGATCCGAAGTTTGAAAACAACGTCATTTTGACAAAGACGGAGTTTCTCACCATGAACACCCGGCCTAAAAACCCGGCCAACGCCCGCAACCTCAATGCCTGCATCATCGGCTCATCCGGGTCGGGCAAAACCCGCTTCTGGCTCACGCCCCAGCTACTCCAGGCGCACAGCTCCTATGTGTGCGTCGATCCCAAAGGCGGGGTGCTCTCCCAGGTGGGTGCTTTCCTGCAACGCCGGGGCTATAAGGTCAAAGTGTTCAACAGCATTGATTTTTCAAAATCCATGCACTACAATCCGCTGTCCTACATCCACAATGAGGCGGACATCCTAAAATTCGTGGACACCCTCATAGCGAACACCAAAGGCGAGGGCAAGGAGGGCGATCCGTTCTGGACAAAGGCAGAAACGCTCCTTTATTGTGCGTTGATTGCCTATATCATTTTCGAGGCTCCTGCCGAGGATCGGAATATCAATACCCTGGTGGACATGATTTCCGGCATGGACGTGAAAGAGGATGACGAGTCCTATATGAACGCGGTGGACTATATGTTCAAGGGCCTGGGAAAGCGCAAGCCGGATTGCTTTGCCGTGAAGCAGTACAAGAAATATAAGCTGGCCAGCGGCAAGACCGCAAAATCAATCCTGATTTCCTGCGGCTCCCGGCTGGCCCCCTTTGACATCCCCCAGCTCCGGGAGATCATGTCTTATGACGAGCTGGAGCTTGACCGCATCGGGGATCGGAAAACGGCGGTTTTCTTCACCATTTCCGACACCACCCCGACTTATAACTTCATTGTAGCCCTGGCCTTTTCGCAGATGTTCAATCTTCTGTGTGAACGGGCGGACAATGTTCACGGGGGCCGCCTGCCCCATCATGTGCGGGTGCTGTGGGACGAGGCTGCCAACACGGGGCAGGTGCCCTCGCTGGAGAAACTTGTCGCCGTGATCCGTTCCCGCGAGGTGAGTCTGTGCCTGTTCTACCAGCAGTACGCGCAGTGCAAGGCCATATACAAGGACAACGCGGAAACGATCCTGGGAAACATGGACAGCGTGATCTTCCTGGGCGGGCGGGAAAGCTCCACCATCAAGGAAATATCCGAGAACTGGCTGGGAAAGGCCACGATCTCCATGCAGACCGAGGGCCGTTCCCGTGGGCAGTCGGAAAGCTACAACCAGAACACCCAGCGGCTGGGCCGGGAGCTGATGACCCCCAGCGAGCTGGCTACCATGCCGGGCGACAAGTGCATTTTGCAGTTACGGGGCCTGCCCCCGTTCTTTTCGTCCAAATACGATTTGAAACAGCACCCGAACTACAAGTACACGGCTGAGGCCGATAAAAAGAAAAACGCCTTTGACCTGGATAAGCTCATCAACCGCCGCAGGCGGCCTGGGCTTTCCGAGGCTTGTGAGGTGTACGAGGTAGACGCATCGGACACGGGGCCCGTAAGCGAGGACGAGGACATCCTCAATTACGACGATGTGGACGATCCAGATGCCTATGTATAAATCACTTCTGGACAAAGTGTCCAGAGGTCGCAACCTGCCGCCAGAAATGGCGGCTTTTTTCATGGCCGGGGAAAACCCGGAGAAATGGAGGCTATATGCAGTTCTTTTCTTCCGCTATTGATACTTTGCAGACCCTTGTTGTGGCTCTCGGCGCTGGTTTGGGCGTGTGGGGCGTTGTCAATCTCCTGGAGGGCTACGGCTCGGACAACCCTGGCTCCAAAAGCCAGGGCATGAAGCAGCTCATGGCGGGCGGCGGCATCATTCTGCTGGGCACCACCCTGATCCCTCTGCTGTCTGGCCTGTTTTAAGGTAAGGGCCTATGGATTTTCTCACCGACTGGCTCACAGACTGGCTCAAAGAGCTGTTGATTGGCGGGATCATGGGGAACCTGGAGGGGCTCTTTGATTACGTCAATACCCAAGTCGGAGAGATCGCGGTACAGGTGGGGACTACCCCGGCGGCGTGGAACGCCGGGGTATTTTCCCTCATCCGCCAGCTTTCCGAAACGGTGATTTTACCGATTGCCGGGCTGGTACTGACCTTTGTTGCCACCTATGAGCTCATTCAGATGCTTTTGGAAAAAAACAATATGCACGAGTTTGACGTGGCGAATATCTACAAATGGATGTTCAAAACGGCTTGTGCCATCTTCATTCTCTCGAATACCTTTGATATTGTGATGGCCGTCTTTGACGTGTCGCAGACGGTGATTGCCCAGGCCGGAGGGCTCATCCAGGGCTCCACGGACATCACGCCGGATATGATCACGGAGCTGGAAACCACCCTGGAGGGGATGGACTTAGGGCCGCTTCTCGGCCTGTGGCTCCAGTCCTCCATTATCGGCGTAACCATGTGGGCGCTGGGCATCGTCATCTTTGTCCTGGTCTACGGGAGGATGCTGAAAATCTATTTGCTCACCAGTTTGGCCCCGATCCCTATGGCGACAATCTCCCACCGGGAGGTGGGCCAGATCGGGCAGAACTATCTGCGCTCCCTGTTTGCCGTGGGCTTCCAGGGGATGCTCATTCTGGTGTGCGTTGCAATCTATGCGGTGCTGATCCAGGGGATTGCCACGGGCGGAGATCCCATCGGGGCAATCTGGGGCACCGTGGGCTATACGGTTTTGCTCTGCTTCATGCTGTTCAAAACCGGGACGATAGCGCGCAGCATCTTTAGCGCGCACTAAGGAGGTTTGATTTTATGGCGAATATGCAGACGGCGGCACAAGGGGCCCCCGTTATGGACGAGGCGGCGATGGCGGAAATGCGCCGCCTGATTTTTGAAGCGCCCATCCAGGAGCTGGCGGACGCCCAGGGCATTTCCATTGACGAGGCCGTACAGCTCCGGGTGGAGAAAAACCTGGAGGCCGCCGAGGTGCCTATCGAGGTGTCGGTGCGGCCCATTGAGCCCCAGGGCAAGCTGATTGGCTTTGCCAGCGTGAATATCGGCGGCATCGTGATTGACGATTTTAAGGTAGTCAACGGGAAAAACGGGATCTTCCTGGGGGAGCCCAGCAAACCCGATCCCACAACCCGGACGGGCTACCGCTCCACGGCGCGGGTGACAAACCGGGCCTTGCAGGAGCGACTGAGTGCGGCGGCGGCAGACGGCTACAACATGGCCGTGGAAAAGCTGATTGCCCGCGCCGAGGCCCTGAGTCCAAAGCCGATCCGGGAGCAGATGGCAAACGCGGCAAAGGAGGCCGCAAAGGAAAACGCCACCCGGCCCGCCCCGGCAAAGGGCAAGGAGGCCAGGGATGACCGATAAGGGCACCTCTGGACAAAGTGTCCAGAAGTCCCCGGAACTCACGGAGGGGCTGTTCCTCATGGACGGCATCGAGGGCCTGCGCTCCCTGCCCCGCCATTCCGTGGATATGCTCTTGACCGATCCGCCCTACGGCACTACCCGGAACTTTTGGGATGTGCCCCTGCCGCTCCCGGAGCTGTGGGAGGCGGTGAAATGGGCGGTCAAGCCGGACGGCGCGATCCTGTTCTTTGCTCAGTGCCCCTATGACAAGGTGCTGGGGGCATCCAACCTGTCCATGCTCCGCTATGAGTGGGTGTGGTATAAAAGCCGATGCACAGGTTTCCTCAACGCGAGGCGGGCCCCGTTAAAAAAGACGGAGAACATCCTGGTATTCTATCAGAAGCTCCCTCTCTACAACCCGCAGTTTGAACAGGGCAAGCCCTATAAGAGGAGCTTGACAAACAACGGGGACAGCCCCAACTATGGAAAATTCGTCCGCACCACAGGCGGCTCGGAGGACGGTCTGCGCTTTCCGGGGAATGTGCTCACGTTCCCCACCGTCCAGCGCACCGTCCACCCCACGCAGAAGCCGGTGGCCCTGTGCGAGTATTTCATCAAGACCTACACCCGGCCCGGCGAGCTGGTGGCGGACATCTGCGCGGGCTCCGGCACAACGGCGGTGGCCGCCCTCAACACGGGCTGCCGCTTCCTCTGTTTTGAAACCGTCCCGGCCTACTATGCCGCCGCCAGTGAACGCATCCGCGTGGCGGGCGCGGCGGTGGAGGCCGGGGAGAAAGGAGTTTGACTATCGGACAATATTCTGTGATCTACGCCGATCCCCCCTGGCGGTATTCTGCAAAGAATGTTCAGGGGGCGGCGGAAAAGCATTACCCCACAATGGGGATTGACGAGTTATGCATGCTCCCGGTGGCGGATCTGGCGGCCCCGGACAGCGTGCTTTTTTTGTGGGCTACGTTCCCGCAGCTTGCGGAGGCCCTGCGGCTGATCAAGGCGTGGGGCTTCACTTACAAGAGCGTTGCTTTCGTCTGGCTGAAGAAAAACCGCAAGTCCGAGGGCTGGTTCTATGGCCTGGGCTTCTGGACGCGGGGCAACGCGGAGGTCTGCCTGCTGGCAACGCGGGGACACCCAAAGCGGCAGGCGGCCAATATCCACCAGTTTATCATTTCCCCCATCCAGGAGCACAGCCGCAAGCCGGAGGAGGCCCGTGAAAAGATCGTGGCCCTCATGGGCGATGTGCCCAGGGTGGAACTGTTCGCCCGGCAGTCCCCGCCCGGCTGGGACGTGTGGGGGAACGAGGTGGAAAGCACCATCCCGGACTTCTGGACAAAGTGTCCAGAGGTGGCCGGGCCGGAAAGGAGTGATTGAAATTCCCTATGTAAATGTCCCCAACGACTTATCCAAAATCAAGACCAAACTTGCCTTTAACCTGACAAAGCGCCAGCTTGTGTGCTTCGGGATCGCGGCGGCGGTGGGCATCCCGTCCTACCTGCTGGCCCGGAGCACTATCGGCAACACGGGAGCCATGTTCCTGATGATGGGAGTGGCGCTCCCGGCGTTCCTGCTGGCGATGTATGAAAAAGACGGGCTCCCCTTTGAAAAGGTGGTGCGGAACGTCCTGCGGGCAAAGTTCCTGCGGCCTGGGGTGAGGCCCTACCAGACGGAAAATATCTATGCCCCGTTCACCCAGCGGGGCGCTGTGAGAAAGGAGGATGCGATTGCAGAACGCAAAAAGCCCAAAGCGCGGCCCCGGAAAGGCCGCTAAACGGAAAGCGGCGCTCTCCGCCCAGCAGACGATCCCCTATCTGGTAATGCACCCGGACGGGGTGTGCCAGCTCCCCGGCGGGCTCTACACAAAGACGGTGGAATATGAGGACATCAATTATTCCGTGGCAAGCACCGAGGATCAGACGGCGATTTTTGGCGGGTGGAGCTCGTTCCTCAACTACTTCGACAGCTCCCTGCCGTTCCAGCTCTCCTTTATCAACCGCCGCTCCCGTTCCCGGAGCAAGTACAAGGTAAACATTCCTCCGGCCCAGGATGACTATGACAGCATCCGGGCGGAGTTCACGGGAATGTTAAAAAGCCAGATCGCCAAAAGCAACAACGGCATCGAGCGGTCAAAATACATCACGTTCGGCCTGCCCGCCGAGGGGATCGCGGAAGCCCGCCCCCGCCTGGAACGGGTGGAGGCCGACGTGACAGGCAACCTCAAACGGCTGGGCGTTCCCTCTGTCCCGATGGACGGGCAGGCGCGGCTGGCTCTGCTTCACGGCCAGATGCACCCCGGCAACCGGGAGCCGTTCCGCTTCTCCTGGCAGGACATCCCCAAAACCGGGCTTGGCACAAAGGACTATATCGCGCCGGACAGCTTCGACTTCCGGCAGTCCCGGACGTTCCGCATCGGCCAATACTGGGGCGCGGCGTCCTACTTGCAGATTTTGGCGTCCGAGCTCTCTGACAAGCTCCTGGCGGAGATCCTGGAGCTGGATGCGGAAATGACGGTTACGCTCCATATTCAGACGGTGGATCAGCTCAAGGCCATTAAGACCATCAAGGGCAAGCTCTCCGACATCGGCAAAATGAAGGTGGAGGAACAGCGCAAGGCGGTGCGGGCCGGGTACGATCCCGACATCCTGCCCCCTGACCTGATTACATTCAGCAAGGACGCGGCAGAGCTCCTGGCCGATCTGCAGTCCCGCAACGAGCGGATGTTCCTCTTGACGTTCACGGTGATCAATATCGCGCCCACCCGCCAGCGGCTGGAAAACGATGTGTTCACAGTGGGCGGCATCGCGCAGAAATACAACTGCGCTTTGAAGCGGCTGGACTGGCAACAGGAACAGGAACAGGGCTTTGTGTCCTCTCTGGCCCTGGGCTATAACGAGGTAGAAATCCAGCGGGGCATGACTACCAGCTCCACGGCAATCTTTATCCCCTTTATGACCAGGGAGCTGCGGATGGCCGGGCCGTCCCTCTACTACGGCATGAACGTTCTTTCCCACAACGTCATCATGGCAGATCGGAAAAAGCTGAAATCGGCCAACGGCCTTTATCTCGGCTCCACGGGCTCCGGCAAGAGCTTCGCCGCAAAGCGTGAGATCATCAACGTGTTTCTTGCCATCCCCAAAGACCGCATTATCATTGTCGATCCGATGGGGGAATATGCCCCGCTGGTGCGTAGGCTGGGCGGCCAGGTGGTGGAAATCGCCCCCGGCTCCCCCAGCCATATCAACCCGATGGACATCCAGCTTGATCTGGACGATGACGAAAGCCCGCTTTCCATGAAAGCGGATTTTTTGTTGTCCCTGTGCGAGCTGGTGGTGGGCGGCAAGGATGGCCTGCAACCCATCGAAAAGACGGTGATTGACCGCTGTGTGCGGCTCATTTACCGGGACATGGCCCTGGGCCTGGGGGACGGCAAGCCGCCTTTGCTCCAGGACTTGTACGAGGAGCTTCTGAAACAGCCGGAGCCGGAGGCCCGCCGGGTGGCAACCGCCCTGGAGCTCTACTGTACGGGCTCCCTTAACCTGTTCAACCACCAGACCAACGTAAAACTGACGGCGCATATTGTCTGCATCGTTCTCAAAGGGCTGGGAGAAAACCTCCGCAAGATCGCCATGCACGTTACCAACGACTTTGTAACGTCGGCGGTCAATGTGAATTTCCACAACGGCGTTTCTACCTGGTGCTACTTTGACGAGTTCCACATCCTGCTCAGGGACGCGCTCACCGCCAGCTACTTTGTGGCCGTGTGGAAGATGCTCCGCAAAAAAGGCTGCGTACCCTCGGCTTTAACGCAGAACGTCAAAGACCTTTTGGCCAGCCGGGAGATCGAGGCCATTCTGGACAACACCGACTTTATGATCCTGTTGTCCCAGGCCCAAAGTGACCGGGCGATTTTGGCAAAACAGCTCGGCATTTCCGAGCATCAGCTCTCCTATATCACCCATTCCAATTCCGGCGAGGGCCTGCTGTTCTATGGCGATGTGACTATTCCCTTTGTGGATCGGTTCCCCAAAGGCGAGATCTATAATCTGCTCACCACCCGCCCGGAGGACTTGAAGAATGAAGCGAAAACTGAATAAACCCCAACAGGAGCCCAGGGAGCGCCCCGGCTCCTGGGAGGAGCCCGCCGATCCCGGCGGTGCTTCTTCCGGGGCCGGGACAGAGGGCACTTCTGGACAAAGTGTCCACAAGTCAAAGTTCCGGCAGAAAAGTAAACAGGAACAGGCCGCCGCTTCTAAGCTCCGCATGGAAAAGCGGGGCGACAAGCTGGTGGCGGCCAAAGGCAAGCTGGCAAAGCAGAAGCCCCCGAAAAAGCCCGGCCCCGTCCGGCGGGTGGGCCGCGCCGCTGGCGGCACCGTTCACGGCTTTGTGCATGGGAAGATTTACGAAAACGAGCAGGAAAATGTGGGCATCGAGGGGGCCCACCGCTCCGAGCTGGTGGGCGAGGCCCTGGGCCGTAAAGGGGTACGGTTTGCTAAAAAGACGCTCCGGGAACACCCGGCAAAGGCCGTCCAGCGGGCCGAGTCCAAATATGTCAAGGCCACAGCGGACTATCATTTCCGCATGGCCGCCCAGGAGCACCCGGAAATGTCCGGCAACCCGGTTTCCCGGATGTGGCGCAAGCGCCGCTTGAAAAAGCAGTACCAGAAGCGGGCGCGGGAGGCGGTCAAGGCCGGGGCAAAAGTGGCGGGCTTTGTGAAGCGGCATCCCGTGGGGGTGCTGCTGGCCCTGGCCTGCGTGCTCCTGCTCTTTATGATGCAGTCCTGTTCGTCCTCCCTGGTGACGCTTGGCAACGCCGGGGCTGGCGCGGTGGGCGCGACTACCTACCCATCCCAGGACGAGGAAATGCTGGCGGCGGAGGCGGCTTATGTGGGAATGGAGGCGGAGCTTGCAGACTACCTGGACAGCTACGAAAGCACCCACGACTATGACGAGTACCACTTCGACTTGGACAGCATTGAGCACGATCCCTATGTGCTGATCTCCATCCTGTCGGTGCTCCATGAGGGGGAATGGACGCTGGATCAGGTGCAGGGGACGCTGGAAACCCTCTTTGACCGCCAGTACATTCTCACCGAGGATGTGGTGGTTGAGGTGCGCTACCGGACGGACAGCGAGGGCAACTCCTACGATGTGGAAGTCCCCTACAATTACTACATCTGTTATGTGACGCTGGAAAACCGCAACCTGTCCCACCTGCCCCTGGAAATGATGAACGAGGAGCAGATGTCCCGGTACTCCCTCTATATGTCCACCCTGGGGAACCGGCCTGACCTGTTCCCGGAGTCGGCCTATGTGGGGAAATACGTTACCAACCCGCCCGCCGGATATGACGTGCCGGGGGAATATCTGGACGATGAAACCTTTGCGGCTATGCTCACCGAGGCGGAGAAATACCTGGGCTATCCCTATGTGTGGGGAGGGAGTTCCCCGGCCACGTCCTTTGACTGCTCCGGCTTCGTGTCCTGGGTCATCAATCACAGCGGCTGGAATGTGGGCCGCCTGGGGGCCCAGGGGCTCTATAACATCTGCACCCCTACCAGCAGTCCAAAGCCCGGCGATCTGGTGTTCTTTGTCGGCACCTATGACACGGCGGGCGTGTCCCACTGTGGCATCTATGTGGGGGACGGGATGATGATCCACTGTGGAGATCCCATCCAATACGCAAACTTAAATACAAGCTACTGGCAATCTCATTTCTACGCCTACGGGCGTTTACCCTGACAAGGAGGTTATGTATGGCGGTAAGCAAAAGCCAGAAAATCCAGGCCGAGATTGATAAGGTCAAGGCCAAAATCAGCGAACAGCAGGCCCGGCTCAAGGAGCTGGAAAAGAACAAGCAGGAGGCCGAAAACAGCGAGATCGTGGACATCGTGCGGGGCATGAGCATTTCCCTGGAGGAGCTCCCCCTGGTGCTCCAGCGGCTCCGGGACGGCACTTCTGGACAAAGTGTCCAGAAGTCCGAGGACGGCGGAAAGGAGGAAAATTGAAGATGAAACGCTTTCGGGTGATGGCGGCGGCGCTGTGTGCCGCCGTTCTTTTATGCGGATTTAGCGTCCCGGCCTATGCCTATGCGGACGGCGGCGAAGGCGCGGACTATGGCGATCCCACTATGACCGAGGAAACCCCGGCCCCGGAGCCGGAGCCCACCATCGAACCGGGCGAGGGCTTTTCGGAGGAGGGCAACCTTGTGACCCGTGATCTGCTCTATGACGAGCACACCAACAAGCAGTTTATCACGGTGCAGACGGCGGGCGGGAACACCTTTTACATTGTCATTGACTATGACAAGCCCGTGGACGAGGAGGGCGAGCAGTATGAAACCTACTTCTTCAGCGTGGTAGACGAGGCCGATCTGCTGGCCGCAGCCGAGGCCGCCGGGGTGGAGCAGGCGGTCTGCTCCTGCTCGGAAAAATGCGCGGCGGGTGCCGTGAATACGGAGTGCGCGGTCTGCTCAGTCAATATGGAAAAATGCGTGGGCGTGGAGCCGGAGCCCGTGGAAACCGAGGAACCTGTCCCGGAGGAGGCCGAGCCGGAAACGGGCGGCAATACGGGGATGCTCCTGGCGGTGCTGGCCGTGGCCTTAGTGGGCGGCGGTGCGGCGTTCTATTTCAAGGTACTGCGCCCCAAACAGCAGAAAGCCGCCGAGCCCCAGGAGGACTATGGCGACGAGCTCCCGGACTATGACGGGCCGGACGGCTACGGGGACGAGGACGATGACGGCCCGCCCTGGGACGAGGAGGATGATAACGGAGAGGAGGCGGACAAATGAGGTTTACCGACAGCCCCTTTGAAAAAATGATGAAGCAGAAGCCCCACCCCCAGGCCCCGTCTGCCCCGAAAGCGCCCAGGGGCTCCCGGTGCTCCGGGTGCCCCTACTGGCGGGGCATCGGCTGTGTGTCCTGCTACCGGGAGCTCATGCGGGCCCCGGCTGGCGGGAGGTGACGGCTTGGCCCGTGAACTGACACGCGAGGAAAAACGGGCGATCCGCGCCCTGGTAACAAAGTGGTGCGCCAACTATGACAAGGAATACGGGTGCCTGCCCCTGGAGTGCGAGTGCTATATGTTCGGCAAATGCTGGACAGGTGCTTACTGCCGCTACTTCCGGGAGGCCGTCCTGCCCCTTGATCCGGCGCTGGAGGCCGCCCTCTTGACTGAGGGGCCCAGGCCGGAGTTTAAGCCCTGTCCCATCTGCGGCGGGGCTGTCCCCGCTGATGGGCGCATGGCCTACTGCTCCGAGTCCTGCGCCCGGATTGCCCTGCGGCGGCAAAAGCGGGATTATATGCGGAAAAAGCGGAGGTGATGTGTGGAAAATTAGGCCCCGGAAATCCCGCTTGCATCAAGGCTTTCCGGGGCCGCTTTTGGGGTAGTCCGTATCTTTCTATGGCTTACCCCTGCTTTGTTAAAATGCTTTCCACATCTATCCCCGCCGCTTCTGGACACTTTGTCCAGAGGTAACGGCCTATTTTTCATTGATCCAGGAGGTGCTGTATATGGAACGAAACGCCGGATATGAAATCAAACGGCTTTTACTTTACGACGATAACACGGGTTTTGCCCTGGGGGAAAATCTGCGGGCCCCCGATCCCTATGTGACCTGGAAAGTCACCGAGGAACAGGGCCGCCGTTCTTTTGATTGGGGGCACTACTTTACAACAGAACGGGCGGCGGTCAAAGATTTTCTGAAACGGGCGGCTGACTATGAAAAAGACAACTCTGTTTCCCTGGTATCGGAAGGCCCCCAGCCGGACAGCTTCAAATACTATTCCACACAACGGCCCATTGACATCGGCACGTTCCCAAAGGGCGGCGGCAACGATCCCATCCGTTTCCAGAACTATGATAAACGGCTCCCAGTGGAGGGCGGCGCGTTCCTGGCCTGGGGCGAGCTGGAATATGGAAAACAGTTGACGGAGGATGAAATGTTCTGCTATGAACTCCAGCCATCGCGGGACAACCCGGATGTGTGGCGGCGCATGGATGCGCTGGCTCAGACGGTGGGGCCGTGGGAAGATATGCGTCAATTCCCGGAGGGACGCAGACTTACAGAATGGAGCTCCGAGGCGGGTGCCTATGTACCAAAAGCAAAGGCTACCGTGGAGAAGCTGGTGGAATGTACGGAAAGCATCCGAGTACAAAGGGTGCTTCTGGCTGGTGATAAACAGCCCTCAATCCGCGACCAGCTCAAGACCGCCCAACGGGAGGCCCAGGAACACCGGGCCCCGGACGGCCCCAAAAAGAAAGCCCCTGACCGGGGCGACAGATAGGAGGAAGATTATGGACAAGAAGCGTGAACAGGATTTTGCCAACCAGGAAGCCCTGCGGCTCTCCGGGGTATTCAATACGCCGATCCCCGCCCAGCCCCCGGAACGGGAAAAGGCGCTGGACAAGGTAAAGGAGCCGCCCCGCATCTGCCGGAGCCTGGAACGGGAGGAACGGTGACAAAGAAACGCCGCCGCCCTATCCATCTCCATGTAATGGTGTCTGAGGAGGAGCTGGCGCTGATCCGGGAGCGCATGGCCGAGGCAGGCATCCGCAATATGGGGGCCTATATGCGGAAAATGGCCCTCAATGGGTATGTGCTCCATGTTGACCTGTCGCCTGTCCAGGAGCTGGTGTCGCTCCAGCGGCGGTGCTCCAACAATCTAAACCAGGTGGCGATCCAGGCGAATACCTACGGCGGCATTTACCCGGAGGAGATTACGGCTCTGCAACGGGACTATGAAAAGCTGTGGCGGCCCCTTTCCGATCTGCTGGAAAAGCTCTCCGCCATCGTGCGGCTCTGACCTGCCGGGGAGCGGTTCTGCCGTTCCCCGGCTATCTCGACTTCTGGACATTTTGTCCAGAGGTGGGGATAGCCGAGGCATCCTTGTTGGCCCCCTCCCGCAGAGTTATAATATACATATAGAGGCGAACAACGAACTTTTGTAGGAGGTATGAACCATGCGGATAATCTTAAAAATCATCGCGGCTCCCTTTGTCCTGGCCCTGATCCTCATTGTGGCGGTGCTTACGTTCCTGTCCTGCGTGGCGGGGGCGGTGTGCATTGTGGCTTGTGTGGGCCTGTCCCTGCTGGCGATCCTCTGCCTGCTGGCCGGGCAGACAGTAGGCTGCATCGCCATGTTTGTGCTGGCGTTCCTGGTTTCCCCCTTTGGGCTCCCGGCCCTGGGCGGCTGGCTGGTGGAGCGCCTGCATGGAGTGAAGTATGCGGCGATGGACTTTATGGCGAGCTGATACTTATGGACAAAGTGTCCAGAGGTGCCGGGCGGCGGGTGGAGTAGACCGCCGCCCGCTTTTTCTGCTGGGAAAGGAGGTGCGGCTATCGCTACAACTTACATCCGGCCCTACAAGGTGGCGGCGGGAAAAACGGCTGTCCAGACGATGGAGGATCGGTTAGCCTACGGGCTCAATCCGAAAAAGCTGGGGGCCGTGTCTGCCTACCTCTGCGATCCGGCGTCGGCCCCGGCTGAGTTTCTTCTGACAAAGAGCCAGTACCAGGCGGAAACGGGCCGGGCCGTGGAGCGCGGGGCCCTGTTCTTTCAGATCCGGCAGGCGTTCCCGCCTGGTGAGGTCACGCCGGAGGAGGCAAACAAAATCGGCTATGAAACGGCCATGCGCTGGACAAAGGGCAAGTACCAGTTCTTTGTCTGTACCCACATCGACAAAGGGCACGTTCATAATCACATTTACTACAACTCCACGGCCCAGGACTGCTCCCGGAAGTTTCATAACTTCATTGGCTCCAGCTTTGCGGTGCGGCGGCTCTCTGACCGGGTGTGCATCGAGCATGAGCTGTCCGTCATTCAAAATCCGAAACAGCACAGCAAGGGCCGCTTTCTCCACTATGGCCAGTGGATCGGGGAAAAACCGCCCTCTGCACAACAGCGGGTGCGGCTGGCCATCGTGGAGGCCCTGGGGCGAAGGCCCGCTGACTTCCCGACGTTCCTGCGGCTTATGGAGGAGTCCGGCTTTCAAGTGAAGCATGGGCGGGGCGGCGCGATCTCGTTCCTGGCCCCTGGGCAGGACAAGTACACCCGTCTGCGGGCATCCACCCTGGGCCCTGGTTTCGATCCGGATGACATCCGGGCGGTGATTGCCGGGGAGCGGCCCATCCCGGAGCTTCCCCAGGACAGCCCGGCCCCGGCCCGGCGCGTCAATCTGATTATCGACATTAGGGAGCGCATGGCCCAGGGCAAGGGGCCCGGCTATGAGCGGTGGGCCAAAGTTTACAACCTCAAACAGATGGCCGCCGCGCTCCAGTACCTCCGGGAACACGATCTAATGGATTATGACGCGCTGGCCGCCAGCACAGAGGCGGCTGTGGATCGCGCCCACAAGCTGGCCGGGGAGCTGCGGGACACAGAGGCGGCCCTCTCTAAAACTTCTGAGCTCATGGGGGCGGTGGTACAATATGCAAAGACGCGCCCTGTGTTCGATAGCTACAAAGCGGCCCGGTATTCTAAAAAGTACCTGGCCCAGCACGAGGCGGAGCTGGCCGACTACCGGGCGGCCAAGGCCGCCATGAACGAGCTTTTGGGCGGGGCCAAGCTGCCAAAGATGGACGTGCTGAAAAAGCGGCGGCGGGAGCTGGCCGAAAAGCGGAAGGCCCTCTATGCCGAG
>Ga0256406_1005225_pt1 | contig 14051 bp, 17 predicted proteins | sample RumenRJG_03DNA_FD_185986 | JGI IMG/M metagenome (GOLD analysis project Ga0256406, IMG submission 185986) | Bovine rumen microbial communities from Lethbridge, Alberta, Canada - RJG_03 | ecosystem: Host-associated > Mammals > Digestive system > Stomach > Rumen | place: Canada: Alberta | collected...
GGCAGGACTTGCCCGGCTCGCCTCCCAAGTGAATCACATTGGTGGTCAGCAAGAGGAACCCGCCGAAGATCTCCCAAGAGATCGGTAGGGATCCCCTCTCTTTAGAGAGGGGAGGATGTCAACTCGCCCTTTGACATTGGCAGCTTCTTTGCTGCGAACTCGTCAAGGCTCCGCCATATTTTCGACGAATAAAAACTGTCCATCATGAGTCTGGCGGCTGATTTTTTCGTTTTCGGGACGATCCAGCATTTGAATATGTGGTTGTATGCGGCGCCAGCCGGAGCGCATGGCCAATCCTCCGGCTGGGCAAAAACAAAGCCATTCAGCGAGCTTGCAGCATTCCTTCTTTTGGCCTCATTGGCTTTCAGCGCTGCTTCGCTCCTGGCTTTTTCCGCTGCTCTTGTCCTGGCGCGGTCGTTTTTCTGCTTCATTGCCAGCCTGTAGTCATCCTCGTGATCAAGCCTGTGGCGCTTCAAAATTGATTATTCCGTCTTCAATCGCAAGATCCATGATTGAACAAAGAGACAAAATGACCTCCTGGAGCTTGTACGGGGTTATTTCCTGTGAAAGCAACGCATTCTTTGCCCTTATGTTGGTGATTTTGCGGACCGGAACATTGGCGAGCGGCTTGAGGTACTCGACGCACTTGCGGATGTTGTGGTACCTGGCGAGCCGCTTCTTGGAAAGCAGCCATTCATCGGCCAGCTCACCGAAAAGCCGTCCTCCCACACCGGTTTGAGAGGGGCGATCGCTTTGCTCAATCCTGACGGCAAGCTCGGCACGGGCGTCAGCAAGGGACATGCGGGGATACTCTCCAATGCGGACAAAAGAATAGCCAATACGCATGTACCAGTAGGCCCGGCTGCGCGTATTGGAGGAGAAAACGCGTAGGACGAGGCCGTCGCCGCACGCCACGGAGCGCGTCCCAGGAGGAGATGAAAGTAGCTTTTCCGCCTTCGACTTGAGGGCGGCCCAGGTGATTTTATGTGAAATCCTGCTCATTGATCAAAATCCACTGATCTTTATTCGCGTCAAAAGTACTGATCAGAATCCGCGAAAAAATTCTGATCAATTCTGATCAATGCCCTCTTCATCGCTTTCCGTGACATCCAGTGCCATCTGTCGCAGATCGGCGCAAAATGGCGCAGGGCAGATCCTGCAATCCCAGTCGCATCAAGGCGAGACGCAAAATATGGCGGTGATCCGGAAGGCACGAAAATGGCTCTGTATCAAGGCTGGGAAACATGCAGGAAAAGGAAGGAAAACAGAACTTGTGGCGGATGGGGTGAGATTCGAACTCACGGAAGGCGAAGCCTTCGACGGTTTTCAAGACCGTTGCATTAGACCGCTCTGCCACCCATCCGCAAAACGGTGCTATTGTACATCAACTCCCAGTTAGATCAAGCTTTGGAACCAAGTCGCGGAGGCATCTGATGGCTATCGAGCACGGCGGAAGGACTATTGAAACCGACAGCGAGGGCTTTCTCCTCGACCAGAGCGACTGGGACGAGCAATTGATGGAGGAAATGGCGGCCGCAGACGGGCTGGAGCTTACTGATGCGCACCGCACCGTCATCAATGCCGTGCGCGACTACTACCAGCAGTATGCGGCGACCCCGCCAATGCGCGGGCTGATCGCCCTGCTCAAAAAGAAGGGCCGCGCCGATCTTGCCTCGTCCGCGGCCCTTGCCAGGCTGTTTCCAAAGGGCGCCGCCAAGAGCGCCGCCCGCTATGCGGGCCTGCCCAAGCCCGCGCGCTGCATCTGATCAGGGCTTGGCCTCAGGCGGCTTCACCGCTTCGGCTGCGTTCTCGCGCATGTTCATGAGGCCGACCTTCAGGTACATCACCATCGACCAGATGGTGAGCACGGTGGCGACGGCGAGCATGCCGAGCGCGCTGTAGATGATCACGTCGTTGTAGCGCCATATGAGGCCTGCGATCGAGACAAGCTGGATGGTGGTCTTCCACTTGCCGACCCAGCTCACTGCAACCAGCGAGCGCTTGCCCAGTTCCGCCATCCACTCGCGCAGCGCCGAGACCGTGATCTCGCGGGCGACGATGATCATCGCCGGGATCGACACGAAGAGGTTCATGTGCGGGAAGAACTCGGAGACGTGCACCGAGTAGAACTCGACGATTAGGATCAGCGCCGTGCAGACGATGATCTTGTCGGCGACCGGATCGAGGAAGGCGCCGAACTTGGTGGTCTGCTTGAGCTTGCGCGCGAGGAAGCCGTCCAGCAGATCGGTGAGCGCCGCGGCGATGAACACTATGGCCGCAAGCAGGTTCGAGATCTCCGTGGGCCAGTAGAAGAGGATCACGAAAACCGGGATCAGGGCCAACCTGACGAGCGTCAGGACATTGGGCAAGTTAAGCATCGGACTCCTTCCTCATGCTCCGCTCTTGCGCCCCCATGGGCGCGGCCCGGCTTGAACCGAGCCTACAACAATTGATTATAGCCGCCCTGGCGCCTGCGCACCATGAACGCATCCGCGCTTTTCACTCAAGCCACAGCGGGCCGATGAAGTCGCGCCTGGGCAGCCCGAACGATGAGGGGTAGGTGACGTCCACGAGGTAGAGCCCGTCGGGGCGCGCCGTGGGGCCGGCCGCCTCGCGATCGCGCGCCTCGAGCGCCTCCTTGAGCCAGCCTTCGGGCTTCTTGCCCTCCCCCACCTCGAGCAGCGAACCCACGATGTTGCGCACCATGTGGTTCAGGAAGGCGTTGGCCGCGATGTCGAAGACCATGAAGGGCCCGGACCTGTTGACGCTTGCATAGTGCACATAGCGGCTCCTCGAGCGGCTCTCCTCGTCAGCCCCGCAGAACGAGCTGAAGTCATGCTCGCCGCACAGGCACTGCGCCGCGCGATCCATGGCCGCGGCGTCGTACTCGCCGTGGTAGACGGATACCCCGCGGGATAACACCCCGGGGCGGGATACGGTGTTGCGGATGATGTAGCGGTAGCGCCTGGCGCGGGCCGAGAAGCGGGCGTGGAACGAGTCGTCCACGTGGCGCGCCCACGAAACAGCGATGTCGCGCGGCAGGTGGGTGTTCGTGCCCATCACCCACGAGCGGTCGGAGCGCTCCTTGGAGCAGTCGAAGTGGATGACCTGCCCCGTGGCGCTCACGCCCGCGTCGGTGCGCCCGGCGCAGGAGAGGACCACGCTCTCGTCTGCGATCGCCGAGAGAGCGCGCTCAAGCTCGCCCTGGACGCTGCGGCACTCCTTCTGGCGCTGGAAGCCCGAATACCCCCACCCCTCGTACTCGACGCACATCGCTATGCGCATCGGTCAGATCCTGTCTGATGAGGATGGCTTGTCCTCGCCGCGCGGCTGCTCGTCCGGGCCTGCGGAGTTCTTCTTCTCGTAGTCGGCGCCCTCGTTGCAGGTGACGCCCACGATGGTCGAGGTGACGCCCTTCCTGATCTTGGAGGCAATGGGGCCTTCAAGCGAGCGCACCACGTAGACCGGGCGGCCCTTCACCTCCTCGCCAAGACGCCCCAGGTACTCGCCGAGCACGCCGATAGAGATGAGCTGCACGGCGCCCAGGAAGAGGATCGCGCTCATGATCGAGGCGTAGCCCGGGACGTCGATGCCGACCACCATCGTCTTTATGAAGATGAAGACCATGTAGAGGATCGCGAACAAGCCGACCGCGCCGCCCACATAGGACCAGACCCTCAGCGGAAGCGAGGAGAAGCCGGAGATGCCGTCGAGCGCGAAGTTCCACAGCTTCCAGTAGTTCCACTTCGTCTGCCCAGCCACGCGCTCGGGGCGCTTGTAGCCGATGCCGCGCGAGGTGAAGCCAGGCCAGGCGAACAGGCCCTTCATAAAGCGGTTGCGCTCGGGAAGATCCCTCAGGGTGTCGATGATCTTGCGGTCGATGAGGCGGAAGTCGCCGACGTTCTCGGGGATCTTCACGCGCGAGGAGAGCGTGTTGAAGACCTTGTAGAAGAGGCCCGAGGTGACGCGCTTGGCGCCGGTGTCCTGCGAGCGGTCGGTGCGCACGCCGTAGACGTTGTCGACGCCCTCCTCGCGCCAGCACCTGATGAAGTCGAGCACGAGCTCGGGGGGATCCTGCAAGTCGGCGTCCATCATGACCATCGCGTCGCCCTGCACCAGGTCGAGCGCGGCGGACATGCCGGCCTCCTTGCCGAAGTTGCGCGAGAGCCTGATGAGGCTCACGCGCGGATCCTTCAGGCACAGCTCGTGGATCTGCTTTGCAGTGTCGTCCTTCGAGCCGTCGTCCACGAACACAATCTCGATGTGATCCTTTACGGAGGCGAGCTTCTCGTCCACCGCCTTCATGAACGGCCCGATGGTCTCGTGCTCGTTGTAGCAGGGCACGACCAGGGAAACCAGGTAATCGTCTTTGCTAGCCATTTTTTGACTCCTAATCGGTCAGGAACTCGTGGCGGGAGAGCGAATTGGTCTTGAAGTAGCCGCCCAGCGCCGTAGTGGTGGTGGACGAGGCCGGATCTCGCACGCCGCGCGACTTGACGCAGTAGTGCACCGCGGTCACCGTGACGGCGACGTTCTTGGTCCGCAGCAGCGTCTGGAGCGCCACCAGGATCTGCTGGGTCATGCGCTCCTGCACCTGGGGCCTCCTCCCGAAGAACTGCACGATGCGGTTGATCTTGGAGAGGCCGATGATCTTGTCGGCGGGCATGTAGGCGACCTTGGCCACGCCGTCCATTACGACGAAGTGGTGCTCGCAGGTCGAGGTCAGCGTGATCCCGCCCACCTTCACCATCTCGTCGAAATGCATCTTGTTGTCAAATACCGAGACCTTGGGGAAGTTGCGGTAGTCCAGCCCCGAGAAGACCTCGTCCACGTACATGCGCGCCACGCGCTGCGGGGTCTCCATGAGGCTGTCGTCCGTGAGATCGAGCCCCAGGGCCTCCATGATCTTGGCAAAGGAGGAGGCGATGACGGCCTTCTTCTGCTCGGAGGTGAGCCCATTGTCGATGCCCGGGTTCTCAAGCCCGCGGGCGATGAGCGCCTCGCGCACCATCCTGGCCTCGGTCGAGAGCTGGCCTTGATCTGCCATCTGAACCATTCCTTTCACTCCGGCAGCGCTATGCCGCTGTCCTGCATCGGATCATAGAAGTCCGAGACGAACTCGAGGCCGTATTTTTCGGCCAGGTGCTGCCCCAGCGCGGCAACGCCGCCCATCTCCGAGCTGTCATGCCCCATCACCGCAAGCGCGATGCCGCTCTCGGCTGCCTCGTGCCATGCCTGCTCAGCGCAGTCCCCGGTCACGAGCATGTCGAAGTCAGCCGCGTTATCGAGCATGAAGGAACCTGATCCCGAGCAGATCCCGATGCGCTTGACCTTGAGATCCTCGCCTGAAACCCGCACCTCGCAGCCGCAGGTGCGGCAGAGCTTCTCGGCGACGGCCCTGGCGCTCATGGCGCGCGGCAGCGTGCAGGTCATGCCGATGGAGGTCGGGTCCCCGGGCGCCACCCAGTCCATGTCACCGCCGCCTATGGCATTTGCGAGGAAGGCGTTGTTGCCGTACTCCATGCTCGCATCAAGCGGCAGGTGGTAGGCGATGAGTGTGATCCCGCTGTCAAATAGCGCCTTGAGGCGGCGCCTGACCATCCCGGAATACGGCTGGAACGCCCCTTTCCACATGATTCCGTGGTGGACCAGGAGCACATCGGCTTCGGCCTTGATTGCGCTGTCGATGGCCCGCTGCGAGGCGGTGCAGGCCGTAAGGATGCAGCGGCACTCCCTGCTGCCTTCGACCTGGATCCCGTTGTAGGCAAAATCCTTGAACGACGCGCTATCCAGGATCTCGTTGCACTCGCGCTCAAGCTCGCGGATTGTAGGAGCTTTCATGTGAACTGTGAACCTCAGTTGGCGACGACGTTGGCCTTGGAGCCTGTGATCTGGGAGACGCGCGAGGCGATGCTCTGCGCTGCCTCGCGGGTGGTGGCCGAGCCTGCGAGCACCCTCACGACGCTCTTGCCGCCGAGCGTGGCGTTCTCAGTGCGCACCGCGATGCCCGCCGCGCGCAACTTCGAGGCGATCTTCTGAGCGTTTGCCGGGTTGCTGAAGACTCCGACCTGCACGGAATAGGTACCAGCCTTGGCTTGCGCGGCGGCAGGGGCCGCGGCGGCCTTCTGGGGCTGCTGCCTCTGGCTCCTCAAGACCTCGCCTTTCTGATCCTGCTGGGCCTGGGGCTTTGGATTGGCGCTCGCCTGATCCTGACCGGCCTTGCGGGCGCTCTTGAGCATCTCGACCTGCGCGTTGGGATCAGAGGGGATCTCGCGCCCGGACGCCTGGCGCGGCGAATTTAAGGCGGCTGCCGGGGCCGGAGCCTGCGCCGGCTTTATCTCAGGCGGGGCGGGGATCGCGGCGCCAGCCTGGGGGGCGCCCTGAGCTGGAGCGGCGGCGCCCTGCTGGCTGCCGCTGTTCTGCGCTGCGATGTCGCGCGGGTTGACGCCGTTGTCCTCGACCGGGGCGAGCAGATCGCTGTAATCGTGCTCGCCGTTCTCAACCAGGCGGCCCGTGGTGTCGGTCACCGCCCCGTTCTGGTCGACCGCGATGCTCTTCTCGGACTTCTTGTAGGTGTCCTCGGGCTTCATGATCATCGGCATCAGGATGAGCACCAGCGACACGAGCACCAGGAGCCCCACCAGACGGTTGCGCAGTTTTCTGCCAAAAGCCATTTCTATCCCCTGTTGACTGGACCGCCGAGGGCCCTTGCCGCCTCGGCCACGGTCACGAATGATCCGAATACCACGATCTCATCTGAGGGCCCGGCCTCGGAGAGCGCGGATGACAAGGCCTGTGCCACGCTCTCGTATTCAGCGCGCGCCATGCCCTCCGGCAGCGCGCGCATGAGCCTTGAGGACACCTCGCCGCGCCCGCAGTGCAGGCTTGCGCAGTGGAAGGACGAGAAGCACGGGGCGAGCACTGAGAGCACGCCCTCGACGTCCTTGTCGCGCAGCATCCCGCAGACGGCGATCCGGCGCCCTTGAGGCCTGCGCGCTGAAAGCGCCGCCTTGAGGTGCTGCGCCGCGGGCACGTTGTGCGCGACGTCGAAGTAGACGTCGGGCTTTGAGCGCGCCTTCTGCATGCGCCCGGGCAGGCTGGTTCTTGCAAGGGCGCTTGAGGCCGCCTTCCAAAGATCGCTGGCCTTGAAGGGCTTATTGATCGAAGGCAGGCGCGAGATTATCTCACATGCCACCGCCGCGCACTCCACCGGCGCAAGCGGCGAGGGCAGATCATGGGATCCCGAGGCATCAGTGAAGCGGTAGCCGCCATCGTGCTTTTCAAAGCCAAAATCCCGGCCCTGCGAGCAAAGCGGCACGGTGCACTCAGCGCAGCGCGCCTTGACCGCCTCGAAGGCCTCGGATGGCAGGACGCCCGTGACTGCGGCCACCGCGCCCTGCTTGATGATCCCGGCCTTCTCATGGGCTATCTTGCCCAGGGTGTTGCCCAGGATCGCCATGTGGTCGAAGCCTATTGAGACGATGGCCGCGATGTCAGCGTCGACGATGTTCACCGCATCGAGCCTGCCGCCTAAGCCTATCTCAAGGCACAGCGCCTTGACGCCGGCCTCGCGGAAGCACCAGAGCGCGGCGAGCGTGGTGTATTCAAAATAGGTGAGCGGAACGAAGGCGCCCTCATGGCTTGCCCGGTAGACAGCCGAGAAGCCTTGGCACAGCTCGTCATCCGCGGCCTCATTGCCCCTCATCACCACGCGCTCGTTGAAGCGCAGCAGGTGCGGGGAGGTGTAGAGGCCGCAGGGGACTCCCGCCTCCTCGAGGGTTGCGGCCACTAGCGCGGCGGTAGAGCCCTTGCCGTTGGTGCCGGCAAACTCGACGGTTGGCAGCGCGCGCAGCGAGTCGAGCCCCATCCTCTTGAAGACCTCGCCAACCCTGCCAAGCCCAAGCTCGATGCGATCGGGGTTTAGATCGGAGAGGAACGAGGTCCAGCCCTCGAGCGTGGAGGGCTCCCCTGGCTGCAGCGTCATATCCTAGTTGCGGCCTTCTTTCCCGAGGACGAGGCAGCCTTCTTCCTGCCGGCGCGGTTCTGCTCGCGCGCCGCCTTGACCTCGGCCACCGCGGTGTCGGGGTTGGGCAGGAGCATCATCAGGGCGATGAGCCTTGCGATTTCGTCGCGCATGTCCTTGCGCGCGACGATCATGTCGATGGCGCCCTTGTCCTTGAGGAACTCGGCGTGCTGGAAGCCCTCAGGCAGCGTCTCGCGCACGGTCTGCTCGATGACGCGGGGGCCGGCAAAGCCGATGAGCGCGCCGGGCTCGGCGATGTTGACGTCGCCGAGCATCGCAAGCGAGGCGCTCACGCCGCCCATGGTCGGGTTCGTGAGCACGCTGATGAAGGGAAGGCCGGCCTTCGAGAGCCTCGAGAGCGCCGCCGAGGTCTTGGCCATCTGCATGAGCGAGAAGAGCGACTCCTGCATGCGCGCGCCGCCAGAGGTCGAGAAGCAGACCATGGCGCGGCGCTCGCGCAGGCACTCGCTGACGCCGGCGCAGAAGCGCGCGCCGACCACCGAGCCCATCGAGCCGCCCATGAAGTCGAAGTCGAAGGCCGCGGCGACCACCGGAAGCCCCTTCAGGGTGCCCTTCATCACCACGAGCGCGTCCTTCTCCCCGGTCTTCTTCTGCGCCGCCTTGATGCGGTCGCTGTAGCGCTTGAGATCCTTGAACTTCAGGATGTCGCGCGGCTCGAGGTTTGCCGCGATCTCGGATCTCCCATCCGGGTCGAGGAACGAGTCAAGCCTGGCGCGGGCCCTGATGCGCATGTGGTGCCCGCACTTTGGGCACACGAAGAGGTTGCGCTCGAGCTCGGCGCGATAGAGCACCTGGTCGCAGCCTTCGCACTTGGTCCAGACGCCTTCTGGGATCTCGTGCTTCTCGGTCGGGTTGTTCTTGTGGAATACGTTGTCAAACCAGCTCATATGCCTGCCTTTGCAATCTCCGCGCCCCTGCGGGCCGCCCGCCTATTCTAACCCTTTATGGCAAATGCCAAAACCCCGGCCAAGGCCGCCCGAGGGCGCCGCGTGCGCTAGAATATGGCGCGTGCGCCCACTGGCGCTTCAACACTTGGAATCCCGGACAGACAATGCCAACAGCGGACTTGAAGAAAGACATCGTATACCGGCGCATCAGGGAGCTCATCATCAGCGGGGCCGTCCCGATGGGCGCCAAGCTCTCGGAAGGGGCGCTCGAGGCCAGGCTCCACGCCAACAAGGCGCCGATCCGCGATGCGCTCAAGCGCCTGCAGGCCGAGCGCCTCGTGACGCGCCGCCCCAAGAGCGGCACCTACGTGTTCTCGCTCACCCCTTCCGAGCTTGACGATCTGCTGCACTTCCGCTTCACCATCGAGTCCGAGGCCCTGAGGCTCTCGCTCTCCCGCGAGGGCGTGCTGCTCTCGCGCGAGCTGGACATCGTGGTCGAGAGCATGGACGAGAGCCTTGAGTCCGGCAGGATCCAGGAATACCTGCGCCTCGACTCCCGCTTCCACGAGCTCATAGTCTCCCACTGCGGCAACCGCTACTTCATCGGGGCCTACACCCTCTCCTCGGCGCTCATGGACACCGTGCGCAACTGCCTGGGCACCAGCCCCGTGCACTTGAAGCGCTCCATAGCCGAGCACCACCGCATGGCCGACGCCATCAGGGCGCGCAGCTTCGAGGGCTTCATGCAGACCTTCAGGACCCATGTGCTCGCCGAGGACGGCTCGTACTGGTCGCCTGAGAACGTCGGCGCCCAGCTCTCCGGGGAGGCCTGATGGATCTTTATTGGATGGGGCTCATGCTGGGGCTCTTCGGCGCCGCCTGCCAGGCTGCCAACTACTCTTTCACCAAGGAGTGCCAGGAGAAGGCCGGGCTGCGCGGGATCAGGCTGCTCCTGTGCTCCCACGCCTTCATGTCGGCAGCCACGGTGATCCCATTCATCGCCTTTGCCCACTACCGCGCCTTCGACTCAGGCGTGGCGATAAGGCTCTGCCTCATCGTCGCGCCCTACTTCTTCGGGCAGTACTTCACGAACGCGGCCATCGCCGCCTCCGACTCCTCGGTGGTCTCGCCGCTGCTCACCGTCAAGATCCCGATCCTTGCGGTCATAACCACGGTGTTCCTGGGCGACTCTTTTACTGCAAAGCAGCTTGCCGCGGCGGTGCTCATCGTGCTCATAGGGATCCGCTTCTCCACGATCTCAGGGCGCATCAGCCCCAAGCCCCTGGCCCTCACGGCGCTGGGCGCCCTGAGCTACTGCGTCTCGGACCTCTCGATGGCCAACCTCATGCGCTATTTCGGCACCATGGGCTACGGGAGCCGCGCCCAGCAGGTCTTCATGGGGATCACCTTCGAGTACATCGCCTGCGGCCTGGTCGCGGCGCTGCTTGCCCCGCTCGCGCATGTGAAGATCACGCTCCGCTCGACTGCGGCCACCTGGAAGATGGGCACGGCCTGGCTATTGAGCATGGTGGGCATAGTCGGCTGCTTCAACCTCGACGGCGTGGTCGCCGGCAACATCGTGCAGTCGCTGCGCGCGGTCATCGGCGTGCTCATCGCCTACATCTTCTACCGCAGGTACATCAAGGATCCGGGCAACTTCCACCGCAAGCTCATAGCCTCGTTCGGCATGATCGCCTGCGTCTGCCTCTACTACGCGTAAGCGAGATTCAAATCGCCCCCGCCGCGGGGTATCATATATGCGCCTTTTCCAAGGCAGGCGGCCGCCGCGCATGATGCGGCTTTCTGGGGGAAACCAACGCGCCGCCTGACAAAACACAATCGATGCGTGCCCCGGCGCGCTCCCGTGCAGGGCCCAAGGCCCTGCCGCCATCTATACCAGCCCCAAATTAGGCTGTGAACGGGAGGACTTACATGATCACTGCATGCCGCCTCAACGACGACGACACCCTTTCGCTCTTTCCCGTGACCCCCGGCCAGAGCCTGCCATCGGAAGTCATATGGCTGGACGTCAACCAGCCGGACGACAAGGAGCGCCAATGGCTTGAAAAGCTCTTCGTCGAGGACGTGCCCGAGGAGGACGAGATGGACGACATCGAGTCCTCGTCCCGCTTCCGCATGGGTCCCGACGGCGTCCACATACTCTCGCTGTTCCCCCAGCGCCTGGCAAACGACACCCACGGCGTAAACATGTCGTTCACGATGCGCAAGAACCTGCTCATCTCCTTCCGCGAGGAGGACGTCTCGATAGTAAGGCTCCTGCGCTTCTACATCAGGCACAACAAGGCGGACATCCGCTCGTCGCTCGACGTGCTCCTGAAGCTCCAGGACCTCAAGGTGGACCAGCTCTCCGACCTCATCGAGGACGCGTACAGCACCCTCGACGAAACAGCCGACCAGATCATCGACGAGGAGCACGTCGAGGAGATCCTCCACGAGCTCATCAACCAGGAGGAGCAGAACTCCCAGATCCTGCAGGCCCTCTACGACACCCGCCGCGCGCTGAGGTTCGTCAAGAAGACCTTCGAGACCACGCTCGACGACCGCCAGGAGCGCGACATCGACGAGGTGCTCACCGACATCGAGTCCATCCTCCCGCACACCCAGTTCCTGGCCAACAAGATAAACTTCCAGCTCGAGGCCTCGATGGGCTACACGAACCACAAGCAGAACAAGATCATCAAGATCTTCTCAGTCGCCGCGGTCGTGTTCATGCCGCCCACCTGGATCGCGTCCGTCTACGGCATGAACTTCAAGCACATCCCGGAACTCTCGTGGGTGTGGGGCTATCCCTTCTCCATCGGCTTGATGGCGGCGTCGGCCCTGCTCACCTACCTCTTCTTCAAAAAGCGCGGCTGGCTTTAAGCCGCATGGGGCGGCATGATGCCGCCCCCTTACCGGAGATTCAGGAAATGACGCTCCAGCAGCTGCGCTACGCGCTTGCAATCTGCGACTGCGGCTCGCTCAACAAGGCCTCCCAGTCGCTCTACGTCGCCCAGCCCTCGCTCTCCTCGGCGCTCTCGCAGCTTGAGGACGAGCTTGGGATCACCATCTTCACGCGCACGCCCCGCGGCGTGACCCCGACGGCCGAGGGCGCGGAGTTCCTCTCATACGCCCGCCAGATCTACGCCGAGTACAAGGGCCTCATGGACAAGTACAAGGGCGGCAAGGGGGTACGGCGCAAGTTCGGGGTTTCGACCCAGCACTACTCGTTTGCCGTCAAGTCCTTCGTCGAGATGGTCAAGCGCTTCAACACCAGCGAGTACGACTTCGCGCTGCGCGAGACCACGACGCTGCGGACAATCGAGGACGCCGCATCGCTGCGCTCGGAGCTCGGGATCATCTACCTGAGCGACTTCAACCGCAGCGCCATCGGCAAGATCCTGCGCTCAAAGGATCTCGCCTTCACCCCGATGTGCAAGTGCCACACCTACGTCTACCTCTACAAGGGCCACCCGCTTGCGCATGAGAAGTCCATCAGCCTCTCGATGCTCGCCCCCTACCCCAACCTCTCCTTCGAGCAGGGAGACAGCGGGACTTTCTACCTGGCCGAGGAGATCTTCTCGACCAACGACTACGACCGCCAGATCATGGTCACAGACCGCGCGACCATGGTGAACCTGATGATCGGGCTCAACGGCTACACGCTCTGCTCGGGGATCTTCTGCGAGGAGCTCAACGGCTCCGACTACACCGCAGTGCCGTTCTTAAACGAGGATCCCTCGAAGTCCGACATCATGGAGATAGGCTACATCTCAAAGAAGGGCCTTGCGCGCAGCCCGCTTGCCAGCGAGTACATAGGCTTCATGCAGCAGTACCTCTCAGGCGATCCGCACGCATCGCCCGTGAAGGACTGAGTGGTTTGAAACGCCCCGGGCAGGCCGGGGGCTGCGGGCTTCAAGCCTTGAGGAGGCCGCGCTGCCGGGCGCGCCTTAGGATCTCATTGAATGCTATCTGCGAGTCATAGGTGCACGAGGGGAACAGGCGCTTGAGCTCACCTTGCGTGAGCATCATGATCCCCATGACCTCCTCAGGTTGCCTTATGGTCACGCGAGGGCTTGCTGCCAGGTAGAGGTAGGCGTAGAGGAAGTGCACGCCGTCGCGGTAGGGCAGGCGCATCTTGCCAAGCGCTGTGAAGGAGCCCCTTGGGTCCTTCGCGTCAAGGCGCACCTCCTCGAAAAGCTCGCGTGCGGCGCTCTCGTCGGGCTTTTCGCCATGCTGCATCACCCCGCCCACCACGGCGTCGAACAGCCCCGGGGCGTAGTCCTTGGCGAGAGTGCGGATCTCGACTAGGAAGCGCCCGGAGGGATCCATGACCGCGATGTAGGAGGCGCGGTGCGCCAGGTGGCGCTCGCGCATCACATGACGCTCCACCATGTCCACCACGCAGTCGTTCTCATCGACCACATCAACAAGCTCGTTTGCCGCCATCGCATCCTCCGGAGCGCAAGAAGGCGCGGGGAAATCCCCCGCGCCCTCATTCTCCCACACAATGCCGCGCCGCGCTAAGGATGCGCGGCGCTGGCGCGGAGCAGATTACTTGGCGCTCTCTTCGGCGGCAGGCTCGGCCGCAGCCTCCTGGGGCTCGCTCTTCTTGAAGCGGCTTGCGAAGTCGGAGACGGTCTTCTCCAGCGCGCGCGGGTTGATCTTCTTCTCGGCGACGAGCTTGTAGCCGATGGCGCCGACCACGACGCCTGCTGCAAAGGCGATGACGCCCTTGGAGGTGATGAAGTTGAACATTTGCTGTATCTCCTCTTTCTAGTTATTTCTTCTTGGACTGGATGTCGGCGATGAGATCCTCAAGGCGCTCCTTCTGGCTCTCGAGCTCCTCGAGGGTCAGCTCGGCGTCCTCCTTGACGCCCTCCTGGGAGGCGCCGCCGAGGATGCCACCTGAGCGCAGGCTGCGGAGCCTTGCGTTGATCTCGGTCTCATGCTGCCTGTAGTACCTGGCGCCCAGGGCGCCGGCCGCCACGCCGAGCAGGAAGCCGATGGCGGTGGTACGGGTGATGAAGCTGAACATGTTGTCTTGTCTCCTTTATAACAGGGGGCCGCAGCCCCCTTTTGCCAAAATTCCTTACTGGGCCTGGGCCTGGCGCTTCCTG
>Ga0256406_1005226_pt1 | contig 14049 bp, 7 predicted proteins | sample RumenRJG_03DNA_FD_185986 | JGI IMG/M metagenome (GOLD analysis project Ga0256406, IMG submission 185986) | Bovine rumen microbial communities from Lethbridge, Alberta, Canada - RJG_03 | ecosystem: Host-associated > Mammals > Digestive system > Stomach > Rumen | place: Canada: Alberta | collected...
AAGCCTCTGGTTGAGGAAACCTGCGAACTGCTGCGAAAAGCTCACTGCGAGGTCATATTCCCGGAGAATATCTCGAAGCTTTGCTGCGGGACGATCTGGGAGAGCAAAGGAATGCCGGACATTGCTTCGATGAAGCTTAAGGAGATGGAGGATGCAATCTGGAAGGCCTCCCAGGAGGGGAGACTGCCGGTTCTCTGCGATCAGAGCCCATGCCTGCATCATCTTAGGCAGCATATTCATGACATGAAATTGTACGAGCCGGCTGAATTCATTTATGAATTCTTGAAAGACAGGCTCGAATTCCATAAGACTGACGAACCGGTGCCTGTGCATCTTACCTGCTCCACGAGGCTGATGAAGGTCGATGAAACTTTCGTCAGGCTGGCATCGCTGTGCTCTAGCAAAGTCATTGTTCCGGATGGTGTTGGCTGCTGCGCCTTTGCCGGTGACAAGGGCATGTCCTATCCTGAACTGAATGCTTATGCGCTTAGGAAGCTTCGCGAGCAAGTGAAAGACTGCAAGGTGGGATATTCGAACAGCCGTACCTGCGAGATTGGTCTCGCCACCAATTCCGGCATCCCGTATGTCTCGATCGTCTATCTCGTGAACTCCTGCACGACCGCTAGATAAATCACCTTGCGGGAAAAGCGGCCACAGAGGATGATTGGTAGTTGCGATGTAGAAATCATTGAATATCTTGCAGCGCAGGGGAGAGCATCATGTCGCGTGGATTGGTGCCAGGGACATCTTGTGGAATAGGTACTCCCATCTTGGCGAATAGCTTGACCCAGTAGGCGGGATATTCGCCATCCGGCCCTTTGAAGTTCATGGGCTTATTCTCGAAGACATATTCATTTCCTGCGAAGTAGCTGTCTCGTACCAGCTCGGAGCAGTAGCAGGCGCCATTGTCAGGCAGAAAGTTGAAATCGTAAGGCTGGCCGAGGCGCTGCCTCGCATTCCGGACATACTCCCGGGCAGGTTTGTTGTCCTTCAATCGCTTGAAAATCAGTACTGGCTTCGTGCCGTCGTGACGAGTGAAATCCTGAACCAGCGTGTCCAGGGGATGCCTGTCCACGCCGTGCTTGATTGTCGCATCGAGCACGTAAACTGAGTCGCCGGAAACATCTATGATTCCGACATGGATTATCTCCAAGGTGTCCTCCGGGCCTGTAGCGGCAGCAATTGCGCTGGACATAGAAGAGTCTGGCATGTCCTTATGCAGCCCTACGAATACGAGGTCTCCAGTCTGGAGGAGAGTCTTCGGCGCCTGAGAGCATGCGCAGAGCAGAGCAAATGCTAAAAGGAGCGTTGTTCTTTTGATCGTCATCCGTATCGTAATTCAAAATTTATCTGCTGGAAAGGCTATGCCGGTCTGGTGGCGGATTTCTTCCATTATGCGGGCTGTGGCAAGGGAATTCTCCAGAGAATTATTCTCCGACTCCATTTTGCGGGACTGAAGCACGTTAATGAATTCTCTGAACTCACACTGGTACTCGTCAGCATCGCGTGGCACTGTTATGTCCACGGCCTCCGGCATTCCAGACCGCCCGGAAGTGGGCGCCCCTCTTTTCGTAAACGTAACGTCCCGAGTGATATGAATCTGATCCAGGGAGATAATCCCCGCATCGCAGGAAATCTCCGTACGCAGCAGCGAGTCGGCAATCTTGGAGTACATGACCTCAGCACTCATGCCCTCATATTCAAAAATCACATTTCCCTGCAGGTCGATAGGCTTAGGCCCGTTTGTCGTTGGCACCTCGCAAGTCGTTGCCTTCGCTGTCAGCCCTTTCGGCTCTCCGAAAAGCACGACCATTGGGTAAATAGTATATATTCCTACATCCATCAAGGCCCCTCCGGAGCAGTCCGGATTGAAAGAACTAGGTACGTTCTGAGAATTTGCTTTCAGAGCCTGGCTTTTTGAGCTGTGGCTTGCAAGAATCTGCTTCAGAAGGTCATATTTTGAGGAATATTGGCAATATGTCGCCGAATAATGCCTCACTCCGCCTATCCGCCTGACCTCTTTCTGAACATTGAGGAAATTAGGGCTCAGCGTCGAGATCATCGCCTCCATCAGCATTACCCCGTTCCTTCGAGCCGCAGCGATCATTTCCTCCACTTCAGCAGCATTAGAAGCCAGCGGCTTCTCGCACATGACGTGTTTGCCGTGCTCCATGCATCTAACCGCCAAGTCTCTATGAGTTTCATTCGGTGTCCCGATGTATATGGCATCGATGTCAGGGTCCGATGCCATTGCGTCCACGTCTGTGAACGTCCTTGGAATATTATGCCTTGCCGCAAAGTCTGCGGCCCTGTCTTCGCTCCTGGAGCATATCGCAGCTGCCTCGAAACGAGGCTCCAGAACGGCTCCTTTCAACACCCAGTCGGTGATCCTCCCTGTCCCGACCAGCCCGAATCTTACCTTTCCCATATTGATGAACATTTTAACTACGCTAAGTTAATTATTTTTTCTTGGATGCGGCGTGGCCAGGGACGCCAGGAATGGCGGATGTAATGTTCAGAGAATACATTAAAGTCAATCACTCCTAAGTTAGAACTTTGCGCTATCTGATGGGGAGAGCCGTGATGGCTCTCCCCATCATTATTTTTTCAGCATATTTTCTTAAATTTGCTTAACTATGTCGAAGTCGAATCCAATATCCAGGCACGTGTGGTCTCCGCTCAGGCAAAGCTTGATGAAATTCTCGGAACCACACAAGCTGCTTCTACTGAGTCTGGTGGTCGGCATTTTGTCTGGCTTGGCCGCAGTGTTCCTTAAAACGATGATCGGCATCATTCAGAGAGGGCTGAATAGTGTGCTTGGGGGCTGGCAGAATTGGATTCTTTACTTAGTGATGCCAGGCGTAGGCATGTTCCTGGCCATGCTCTTCTGCAAATACATAATCAAAGATAATATCGGTCACGGGGTCACTAAGGCTCTGGTCGCCGTCTCGAAAAATGAATCCAGGATAAAGCCGCATAATATGTGGTCTTCAATCGTGGCTAGCTCAATTACCATCGGCTTTGGCGGATCTGTCGGAGCCGAGGCGCCCATTGTTTACACTGGGGCAGCCATAGGCTCGAATTTCGCCAGGTACATGGGGCTTTCTTACAGGAGCATGACCATTCTCTTGGGCTGTGGGGCTGCGGCTGCCGTCGCTGGCATATTCAAAGCCCCTCTTGCCGGCGTTCTTTTCGTGTTGGAGATACTCCTGTTCAATATTTCGATGACCAGCATGATGCCGCTGCTGATAGCGACAGTTTCTGCGACCGTCATATCTTACATATTCCTAGGAGATTCAACCCCATTCGAATGCACCCTGACCCCATTTGCGCTTAAGAATATTCCTTTTTACATCATCTTGGGACTCTTCTGCGGCGCTTGCTCCATCTATTTCATCAGGATGACTTTGTTCATGGAGGATAAGATTGGGAAGGATAGGAACCCGTATAGGAAATGGGCTATCTGCGCCGTATGCCTGGGAATATTAATATTCCTTTTCCCTCCGCTCTATGGTGAGGGATATGGTTCCCTGGGTGCATTGCTGAATGGGAAAGAAATATCTATCGAGGGACAGACTCCTCTAGCATTCATGACGAATAATCAGTGGTCGGTGCCGATATTCTTCTTGCTTATTCTCATCCTTAAGGTGTTCTCCATGACTTTTACGAATGCAGGCGGAGGAGTCGGAGGCACATTCGGCCCTACTCTTTTCGTAGGAGCAATAGCGGGTTTCTTCGTTGCCAGGGTAATCAATCTTCTGCTGGCGGGCACTTCTATGACTGTCCCTGAACAGAATTTCGTGCTGGTAGGCATGGCTGGCCTTATGGCTGGGGTGATGCAGGCGCCTATGACGGCGATATTCTTGATTGCTGAAATATCAGGTGGCTATGAACTGTTTCTCCCGCTAATCATTACGGCAACGATTGCATTCGGCACCACCAGGCTCGGCGAGACATATTCAATCTATACGAAGCGTATCGCGCACGATGGTGCTCTGCTGACGCATGACAGCGATCAGGCAGTGCTGACGCTCATGAAGGTTCAGGACGTGATAGAAACCGATTTCTCAACCGTGGAGATAGATGATACCCTTGGGCAGCTTGTGAACGTAGTCTCTGAATCCAAGAGGAATATATTCCCGGTGCTGGACTCGAAGAAGCGGTTTCAGGGCTATGTTTCATTGTCTGATATAAGGAAAGATATGTTCAGGTATGAGCATTACAACGATTACCACGTTTACAATTACATGAAAACAGCTCCTGAATATGTCTATGAGGATGACAAGATGGATGCCGTCATGAAGAAATTCGAGGTGTCCGATGCGTGGAACCTGCCTGTCGTTAAGCATGACAGGACATATCTAGGTTTCGTCTCCAAGTCGAACATTTTTTCGGCTTACCGCAACGAATTGAAAGTAGTGTCGCAGGACTGACCTGCAAGAGACCATGCTGAACTTGCTTCGCAATTTATGATACATTGAATATGAAAGATATATATATAAAGACAATAGCCTCGAAGGTGGGCATCAAAGAGTGGCAGGTGGAGAACTGCGTGCAGCTCTTCGAGGAAGGAAATACAATTCCGTTCATAAGCCGCTACAGGAAAGAAAAGACCGGTGGATTAGATGACATGCAAGTGTCTGAGATCCAGCATTGGAATGAGATATTCGCAGAAATGGAGAAACGCAAGGCTGGCATTCTGGCAACTATCCGGGAGCAAGGAAAGCTGACCGATGAATTGCGTTCGAAGATCGAGAATTGCGTCGTCTCTAGCGAGCTGGAGGACTTGTATCTGCCGTACAGGCCGAAGAGGCGCACCCGAGCCACTGTTGCCAAAGAAAAGGGGCTGGAGCCTTTGGCGGACCGGATGTGGGAGGTAAGCATCGCAGATCCTTTGGCGGAAGCCCGCAAGTTCCTCAATGACAAGGTGTCCACTGTAGAAGATGCTTTGGCGGGGGCAAGGGACATCGTCGCTGAAAGAATATCCGAGACTGCGGCTATCCGCGATGACCTCAGGAGCATATTCAGAACCAGAAGGATAGAGTCTAAAGCTACCAAGTCAGCATCGGAATCCCTAGAGGCGCAGAAATACAGGACATACTTCAATTTTTCCATGCCTCTCCAAAGAATTCCGTCTCACAATCTCCTAGCTATCCTAAGAGCTCAGAACGAGGGTTTCCTTAGCGTCAGCATCGATGCGGATCCGGAGAAATGCGGGAACAAGATTTATTATGATTTCTGCCAGGAGCATCGGTACCCGAGCCAGAGGCTAGGCGAGCAGATAAGGGAGGCTGTTGACGATGCGTACAAGCGTCTCCTGGAGCCTTCGATTAGCAACGAAATCCTGAAAGAGGCCAAGGAAAAGGCGGACATTGAGTCCATCAACGTTTTCGGAGAGAACCTTACGCAGCTTCTGCTGTCTCCTCCAGTGGGTCAGAAGCGCACTATGGCGATTGATCCTGGCTTCAGGAACGGCTGCAAGATTGCCTGCCTTGACGAACAGGGGAACCTGCTGCACCACGAAATCATATTCCCTCATCCTCCACAGAACGAGAAGGTTAAATCTATCATGGCAGTTTCCTCCATGATAGAGGAATATGGCATAGAGGCCATCGCGATAGGAAATGGGACTGCGTCCAGGGAGACAGAAGATTTCATAAAGAGGGTTGGCATCCCGGACAATGTGAAGGTATATACCGTCAGCGAGGATGGAGCTTCCATTTATTCGGCATCGGAGGTTGCCAGGAAAGAGTTCCCTGACGAAGACGTGACCGTGCGTGGGGCTGTTTCCATCGGCCGCCGCCTCATGGATCCTCTGGCGGAGCTCGTGAAGATTGACCCCAAGTCTCTTGGGGTGGGGCAGTACCAGCACGACGTGGACCAGAACTTGCTCCGCGAAAAACTGGATAATGTCGTGGTGATATGCGTCAACAGCGTTGGCGTGAACCTGAACACCGCCAGCCCATACTTGCTCAGCTATGTTTCAGGGATAGGACCGGCGCTGGCTCAGAATATTATGGATTACAGAACCAAGATAGGTGGCTTTTCTTCTCGGGAACAGCTGAAGGAAGTGCCGAAGCTGGGACCTAAGGCTTTCGAGCAGTGCGCAGGCTTCTTGCGGATTCACGGGGCTCGGAATCCTCTGGACAACTCTGCCGTTCATCCGGAGTGTTACCACATAGTGGATAAGATGGCTGCCGGCTTAGGCATATCTACAAAAGAACTTGTCGGCAACAAGGAGCTTATCTCAAAGATTGACCCTCAGAAGTATGTGGAAGGGGAGTTCGGCCTGCCTACCATTAATGATATTCTCAAAGAGCTGGCGAAGCCCGGCCTTGATCCTCGCGAATCTGCTCAGGAGTTCAATTTCTCCGAAGACATTCACGAAATAGATGACTTGAAAGTGGGCATGGAATTGCCTGGAATCATTACGAATATTACGAATTTCGGAGCTTTCGTCGACATCGGGATACACGAGAACGGCCTTATTCACGTCTCGCAGATGAACCATCAGAAGGTGAAACTTCATCAGCATGTGATGGTGAGCGTCCTTGCCGTAGATTTGGACCGTAAGCGTATCTCATTACGTTTGCTGAAGACTGTCTGATTTCTCATATCGCCTGCCCTGACGGCTTGCTGGAAACGACTATTCCATCTCTCACGGCAAGCTCTCCATTCAGGAAGACCATCTTTACTGCCCCGCAGAGGCGTAGCCCCTCGTAAGGAGTCCAGCCGCATTTATAAGCAGGTATTCCCACCGTGAATTCTTCGTCAGGGTCTATCACGGTGAGGTCGGCGCGGCTGCCCGTCTTCAGGAAACCTCTCTTCTCTATTCCGAGAATATACGCTATGTTTTCTGAATATGCGGAAGCGATTCTCGTGAGCGGAATCCCGCACTGATGCGCTACGGTGAAAGCGACTGAGAGCGATTGCTGCACGGAAGGCACTCCGGAAGGGCAATTGAGGTAATCCCTCTGCTTCTCCGAAAGCAGGTGAGGGGCATGGTCTGAACCGATGACGTCAATCGTGCCGTCTGCCAACGCTTTGCGGAGCGCCACCCTGTCTTGGGCAGTCTTGATGGCAGGATTGCATTTGACCAGCCCTTTCATGGAGTCGTAAGCTGAGTCGTCGAACCATAGATAATTCGCCGATGTTTCAGCAGTGACATGAACCCCGCGGGACTTGGCTTCGCGAATCATATCAACTTCGTCGGAGGTGCTTACGTGAAGGATATGCAGCCTCGTGCCAAATTCTTCAGCTAATTTCAGGGCCTTATGAGTGGATTTGACGCAGGCCTCGCGGCTGCGAATTAGGGAATGCTCGCTGAACGGAATCCCATCTCTGACCAGGCGACCTTCTTTGTCATATTCGCAGAACTTGGCTTTTGCCTTTTCAAGATTTGCTTTAATGATGCCTTCGTCCTCGCTGTGTATCAGGATTGGCTTCCCTTTTAACTTGAATATATTCTGCAAGGAATCTTCCCTGTCGACCAGCATATTCCCCGTAGACGAGCCCATGAAGACCTTGATTCCAAAGAAATATTTTCCAAGGCCATCGGCGATATATTCATTTATTATCCCAACATTCGCATTTGTCGCTCCTAAATGGAAGCCATAGTTGCACCAACTTCTCCCCTCGGCTCTTGTCAGCTTATCTTGCAAGGCTTCAATTGTAGTGCATGGCGGGGAGGTGTTTGGCATGTCTATGAAAGAAGTGATTCCTCCGAGCAAAGCAGCCTTGGATTCGCTTTCCATGTCGGCTTTTTGCGTCATGCCAGGTTCCCTGAAATGCACATGGGCATCTATTCCGCCAGCCATCAGCAGTCTTCCGCCAAGGTCTATGATTTCCGCCCCAGGGAAAGCTTCGATAGCTTTTTCGTCATCGCTAACGCCCTCTCCTCGGACCCATATTCCAACGATATCAGGGCCCTCGATGCCGAGAGCCCCGACCCTTAAACATTCCCCGGTCAGTATCCGAGCGTTGGCAAGCAGAGTACGAGCCATCTAACTGCGTCTATGAATCTTTCTGAACCGAAGCTTTATGACGCCCCAGAATGCCTCTCCGAAAATGCCTCCGCTCATCTTTGACGTGCCGAGCTTGCGATTAACGAATATGATAGGTACTTCTTTTATGTTGAATCCGAGTTTGTAAGTGGTGTACTTCATCTCGATCTGAAAGCCGTACCCTTTCATCCTCACATCGTCTAAGTCTATTGCTTCAAGCACATCGCGAGAGTAGCATACGAAGCCGGCGGTGCAGTCTTGGACCTTCATCCCCAGAACTGTCTTCACGTATATCGATGCGCAATAGGACATCAGTATCCTTCCCAGAGGCCAGTTCACGACGCTTATCCCGTTGCAGTAACGTGACCCGATAGCGATTCCTCCGCATTCCTTGGCTGCTTCGTAGAGCTTTGGCAGGTCTTCCGGATTGTGCGAGAAATCGGCATCCATTTCGGTAGTGTAGTCGTAACCATTCTCCATGGACCAGCGGAAACCGGTCAGATAGGCTGTTCCTAGTCCTTGCTTGCCAGGCCTTTCGATTAAAAAAAGCCTGTCTGTGAACTCGGCTTGCAGCCTTTTCACGATTGTTGCTGTTCCGTCGGGGGAGCCATCGTCTATCACCAGGATGTGAAAGCCTCCTTCAAGGGAAAACACCTTCCTGACGATGGCTTCGATGTTTTCCTTTTCGTTGTAGGTAGGTATTATGACCAGTTTCTTGTCCATTTCTCTTATGTTATTTCATCATTTCTTTCACTGCGGCTTCAAGCTGCTTGTCTTCGCCACGAAGGATTGAAGCTGGGTCGTTGTCCACGTAGATGTCAGGCTCTATCTGCATATTCTCAAGGTATCTTCCCTCTTTGATTGCCCACGAGCCGACCTCAGGGATGCCGAACACCACTCCGTTCATCATGTATTCCCACCACACGGCGGTTCCGGTGCCTGGCACAGGCTGACCAATAAGCTTGCCGAGTCCGAGCGTCTTGTAGGTGTATGGGAACATCGAGGCGTCAGAGTAATCGTCCTCGCACATGAGGACGCAGGACGGTTTCGTCCACCTGCTGAAAGGCTCGCTTCCGATGTATTTCCCGCGCGGCTGGAATTTAAGATATTCCTTGCCGCTTAAGAACGATGCCAAGTCATCGTGCAGCCATCCGCCACCATTGTGGCGAGTGTCGATGATGGCAGCGTCAGCTGTGCGGTATTTCCCGAGAATCTTGGAATATACCTGCCTGAAGCTAGGAGAGTCCATTCCGGAAACATGAGAATATCCCACCTTTCCTCCGGAGAGCTTGTCCACCTCGTCTTCTCTTTGCTGCACCCACCTGTCGTACAAGAGATTTGATTCGTATGAGCTAGGCGTTACGAACAACTCGACTTCTTTTTTGCCTTTCTTGATTTTCAGCGCAGTCTTTTTGCCCACAGTGTTCTGCAGCAGCTTGAACCAGCTTTCGCCTGCCTTGATTGGCTGGCCGTTGATTGCAAGGATGATGTCTCCAGCCTTGATTTCAGGGTCGGCCAGGTTTATGACCCCGTTAAGAAGCACTTCGGCTATCTTCAGCCCGTCACCATCGTAATCGTAGTCGTAGATGACGCCCAGCCTGCCGATGTTGAGCCTTGATGATGAATAATATCTTGCTCCCGTGTGTGACGCATTCAGCTCGCCTAGCATTTCTGACAGCAGGTCTGCGAAATCCAAATCATTATTGATGTATGGCAGGAACTGCTCGTAATTGGCCTTGTAGCCGTCCCAGTCTATTCCGTGCAGAGCAGGATCGTAGAATTTTTCCTTCACCTGCTTCCATACATGGCTGAAGAGATATTCACGTTCCTGGACCGGCTTATATTCAAAGTCTCCGGAGAAAGAAATGCTCTTGGTGGAATTGTTGTCAGTGCTCATCCGAGTGATGGTGGCTCCGTCGCAGATGTAGATGTACTTGCCGTCCCTTGACGGAACCAGTATTCCGCTCACGCCCTTTCTCAGAACGCTGATGTCCCCTTTCTTCACATCCAGGAGGCAGAGGTCATAGCTCTTTTCCAGGCGCGAGATATAGTAGAGTTTCTTCCCATCATTGGTCAGGAAATAGTCTCCGAGCCTGCCGGCGAAGCGGGTGAGTTTCTTTATCCTGTAATCCCTGTGTTCGAGGTCGAGTTCAATCTTTTTAGGCTTTTCGGCCTGTTTCACGGAATCTTTCTTTTCCTTCTCCTCTTCTTTCTTCACCTGCTTCTCTGTCTTCTCTTTGCCACCTTCCTCTATTGCCTTGGCTATCGCCTCGCTTTCCTCATCCTGGAGGAATTTGCTCATTTCCTTGGCATCGAAGAACATCAGGTAAATGTCGTCCTCAGAACCCCAGCTGCCATGGCTCCTGAATCCGTACTTGTCTGACTGCCAAGCCATCGCCTTGCCTCCCAGAACCCATTTGAAATTCCCGTCGGTGTAGCCGCTCCTAGTGAGGTCTGTTATCTGGCCGTTATCTATGTCTATCAAAGCGACGTCAGTATTGTTCCATCCGCCGTTCGCTTGGTATGTGGTCAGCAAGTAGTGGCTGTCCGGGCTCCATTCGAACCCGAGATCTCCGTCAATGTAGGAATATGTCGCATCTTTCATTAGCGATTTCTCCTTGCCGCCTTCCGTAGCCTTGATCACCAGCTCGGTCCTGTCGCGCAAGAATGCCACCCATTTCCCGTCAGGGGACACATCCGGCTGGAAGCATGTCTGCCCGGCATCGGTGAATCTCTCTTCTTTCAGCTTGGTGGCATACGTGAAATATTTTTCGTCCTTGTCGTCCAGGGTAGTCTTGTATATCGCCCAGCATCCGTCCCTTTCGGAGGAATAATAGAGAGTGCGTCCATCCTTGGAGAAGCTTACGTTTCTTTCCTGCTGTGGAGTGTTCGTGATCCTTCTGGTAGTCTTGTAATCGATGGAAGTCACGAAAACCTCCCCATGTGCCACGACTGCGATTTCCTTCTCGTTGGGAGAAATGGCCACGCTGCTGCCTCCGCTGGTGAAAGTAATGTATCTCAAATCGCTTTCAGTCTGGTCCCTAGACACGCTGATTGAAATTTTCTCGGGCGAGCCGCCTTCCTTCAAGGCATAGAGGTCTCCGTTCCAAGAGAAGCAGAGCGTCCCATTCTTCGCAGCCGAGAGATACCTGACAGGGTTCTTCGTGAATTTCGTAAGCTGAGTCTGCCTGCCCGGGGCATCTATGGAGGCCTTGTAGATGTTCAGAGTGCCATCGGCTTCGCTGAGGAAGTAATAGGTCTTTCCGTCGGCGGCGAACACAGGGTTGCGGTCCTCGCCCTTGAAAGAGCTGAGCTTGGTGAATTTCGAGTCTCCGTCCCCGTTGATGCTGAACCTGCCAGGGTTCTTCTGCGTGCCTGAGTACATCCATATATCGCGGGTCACTGAAGAAGCATGGTGCTTCCTTAGGTCGTCCTCATACCCCTTGTAATCTTCGTAAATGACTGTTCCCGACGCATTAACGCTCATGTTCATGATTGGGAGCGAAGTGACCAGCAATGGCCTTTTCGCATTGGTGTCCACCTGCCAGAGCTGCGCCGAGCCAGGAAATCCGCCGTACTTTACGTCTTGGCCGATGTTTGCCTGGAAAATTATCCTCCCGTCAGGAAGCACGCACAAAGGCGTCTCGCTGCCAGGATAGTCTGTGAGCCTCTTCGGTTTCCCGCCTTTGGCAGATGTCATGAATATGTCTTTGGATCCTTCCCTGGTGGATGAGAAAATGATGTTCTTCCCGTCCGGCATCCAAATCGGGTCCGAATCATAGGCTTCGTTGCTTGTTATCTGGATTGCCTGTCCTCCAGCAATCCCGACAGTGTATATATCGCCTTTATAGCAGAATGCCACTACATTCCCGTCCGGCGATATTGCATTTTTCCTCAGCCATTTAGGCGTTTCCTGGGCAAATGTCGCGAATGACATCGAGATTGCCGTGGCGATTGCGCACATGCGGAATGCCTTGGCAGATAAAAGATTGATTCTGGTCATAATAGTTATTTAGTTAAACAACTCAAGTTTCGCAAGTCTTAAATATCTGGTTTAAAGTTCATTGAAAAGATTTGCAAACCTTTGCCAACGCACTTTCTTTTTATATCTACGTTACCCCCTCCCTAAATCCCTCCCCTCGGGGGAGGGACTTTGTCGGGTCGAAGGCCCTCCTTAAGAGGTGTTTCGCATTAGCGAAACTTGAGTTAAACAAATATATTAATTCTATTTGATTTTTTGCATGTCTTTCAAAGATTAACGGATTTTCTTGTTAATTGTAACAGAGAAATCATCCATGATATATATTCCGGCCTCCGTAAATCTACATTTTGTTTATTCTGGCTTATGATGTAAGACATTGATAATTAACACGGCGCCCCTAAATGCGTTCTCCATTTCATCCACTTCAACCTTTCTGCTTGGTCTGATAAAACTTTTTGATTGCTATATTTGACAACGACTATTAGGCTAGCATCAGCCACAAAAATCAATAAACATTATGCGTAAATATCTCTTTGTTTTCATGATGTTTCTGGGCGTTACGACCATGCACGCTCAGAGGCAGTCGGTAAAAGGTACGGTGACGGATTCGGGCGGACAGCCTCTGGTTGGGCTGACCGTGGTCGAGAAGAACACTCGCAATGGAGTCGCCACAGATGCAAATGGAATGTACCAAATCAATGTCAGCGGTCCGGATGCCGTGCTTGAATATTCTTCATTGGGATATAAGACCGTGACGGTCAGCGTCAATGGACGCTCCGTCATCGATGTCACAGTCGAAGAAGAGGCTCTGGCTCTTGATGCCGTCGTCGCGATAGGTTACGGTTCCGTCAAGAAGAGAGACCTGACGACGGCTGTGTCGACCGTGTCCACGGAGGACCTTGAACTCAGGCCGGTCACTGAAACGTCCGGATTCATTCAGGGTAAGGTGGCAGGGGTGCAAGTGACCCAGACCAGCGGCCTGCCGGGAAGCGGGATGACAGTGAGAGTCCGAGGCGCGAGTTCAATCGCCTCTAGCAACGATCCTCTTTACGTCGTGGATGGCGTACCTGTGGGAACCGGCAATTATGCCATAGCATACCTGTCCCCAGGCGACATCGAATCCATGCAGATTCTTAAGGACGCTTCATCGGCTGCCATTTACGGTTCCCGCGCAGCTAACGGCGTGATTCTTATCACCACTAAACATGGGGCAAAAGGCAAAGGCCCTATCGTGAAATTTAATTCCTACGTAGCCCTGAACAAGGTCACGAAAACCTATGATGTCCTGAATGTGGCTCAGTATAAAGACCTTATGGACGACATAGGGGCGGCTACCCTGCCAGACGGGCTCAAAGATGAAACGGACTGGTTCGATGAAGCCTACCGTACCGGCGTGACGCAGAATTATCAGCTTTCGGTGTCAAATGCCGGCGACAAAACTAGGTTCTATCTTAGCGGAGGCTACACAGATGAAGAAGGGATATTCAGAGTCGCTTACAATAAGAGATACAACGTGAAACTGAACGTTGACTCTGATTTGTATAAGTGGCTCACGGTTGGCGCGAACGTGGCATATTCGCATTACAAGAACAACGGGATTATTTCCGGCACAGGTTCCAACCGTGCCGGAGTCGTGCTGAGTGTCATCAACACTCCTACTTACGCAAAGCCTTGGAGTGAGACCAACCCAGACTGGTACTGGACAGAGTTCTACGGTGCGAACCTGACCACCCCTTCCGAGAATATAGCAAGAACGGAGAACAATTACTCTGCGACGGACAGAGCCATCATGTCTGGCTATGCGCAGATCAATTTCTCGGACCATCTGAATTTTAAATCCACGGTCAGCATGGACCGGAGATGGATTCACTCGTATTATTTCCTGGATCCTATCCACACTTCCTACGGGAGGACCCAGCATGGAGAAGCTTCTGACAGCAGGAGCGATGACAGGAGAATGGTATATGACAATATTTTCACATATTCCAATTCCTTCAGCGACGTGCACAATGTTGAAGTAATGGCAGGAACATCCGCAACCACGTCTCGTTACGAATATCTTTC
>Ga0256406_1005227_pt1 | contig 14049 bp, 11 predicted proteins | sample RumenRJG_03DNA_FD_185986 | JGI IMG/M metagenome (GOLD analysis project Ga0256406, IMG submission 185986) | Bovine rumen microbial communities from Lethbridge, Alberta, Canada - RJG_03 | ecosystem: Host-associated > Mammals > Digestive system > Stomach > Rumen | place: Canada: Alberta | collected...
TCTCCATCGCCTTGAGCTCGGATCCGCGCCCGTCGCGGCGCTGGGGCGGGATCTCATGGAACTCAAGCCGCATCTCCGGGGGAAAGCGCTTCTGGTAGATGGCCACGGCCTCCTGCACCCAGGAGGGCATGCGGTTGCCGACGGCGATGACGAGGATCTTCAAGTCAGGAGGCCTCGCCCTGGCCCATGGCGCGGTAGAGATCCTCGAGGCGGTAGCGCTCGCGGGCCTCTGGGCAGAGGATGTGCACCATCACCCCGCCTGCGTCGACGATCATCCACTCCCCGGTCTTGCCGCCTGAGACGGAGATCCCCTTGACCCCCATGAGCGCGAGCCTCTTGGCCAGGTGGTCGGCGATGGCCTCGACGTGGCGCGCCGAGGTGCCCGAGCAGACGAGCATGCGGTCGGCGATCGAGGATCGGCCCTCCACGTCGATGCAGACGAGATCCTTGGCCTTGAAGTACTCAAGGCCGCTCATGCAGGCCTTGGCAAGGGCCGATGCATCCGCAATCGGGGTGTCGTTTGCAGCAATCGCGCTCATGTGTGCGGTCTCCTCCATGTCAAAGCGTGATGACGCGGCCAGTGAGCCTGGGGTGGGCTTCGGGGATCGGGCCCTTGGCGTAGCCCAGGGCCGCGTGCCCGATGCCTTCCCACTCGCCCTCAAGGCCGGCCCTCTTTAGGATCTCCCTGCCAAGCGGGGTCTCAAACTCCTCGCGGGCGCGGTGGATCCAGCACGAGCTGATGCCTAGCGACCAGGCGGCGAGCATGATGTTCTCAAGCACGACCGAGCCGTCGCAGACCGCGGTGTGGATCCCTTTCTTTGAGAGCACGGCCATGACCGCCGGGGCGCCGTAGAAGGGATCGAAGCCGCTGTCCCAGCCGCCGATCTTGCAGTTGAGCTCGGAGAGGCTTTTGCGCAGCTTGGGATCCTTTATCACGAGCACCACGGTGGCCTGGCGGTTCTTGCCGGAGGGGGCCCAGATCCCGGCCTCTGCTATGCGCTGCAAATCCTCATCGGGGATCATGCGCGAGGGATCGAAAGCGCGGATGCTGCGCCTTGCGAGCATGTTTTCAATCACGCTGTTGTCTGCCATATGGGGGCCTCCTTCTTCAAGTCCACGCCTTGATCGTACAACAGCGCGGCGCTTAACGCGACCTTCCGCCTCATACGCAGGAAGCGCCGGGAAAGTGGGCGAAACTCTCGAAAAAACTTGATCCGGGTCAATGTTTCTGTATAATGTGACCGTTAGCTAAAGCTAATTAGCTATTGCTAACTTAACATAATCAGAAAAAAAAACATTGAAGGGAATTCATATGAAGAAGTCACTCATCGCTATCGCGATCGCAGCCTTTGCCGCATCTTCGGTGAACGCTGCCACTGTCTATGACAAGAACGGCACCCAGCTCGACATCGGCGGCCGCGTCCAGGCCGTCTGGCACTCTACCCACTATGGCTCCATAGTTGATGAAAATGGCGATTCAACTGGCGATCAGGCCATCGAGAACTCCGCCCGCCTGAACATCGCCGGCCGCACCGAACTCGCCCACAGCATCTCCGCCTTCGGCTTCACCGAGTGGGATGCCGCTGACAACAACGGCACCGATAACTCTCACGACACCTTCGAGACCCGCGAGCAGTACGTCGGCGTCGACTTCGGCAAGTTCGGCACCGTCACCGCCGGCCGCACCTACGATGCCGTCAAGTCGGTCATCGAGACCACCGACATCTTCGAAGACTACGGCTGCGTCGGCCAGCCTGGCTCTGATGACAGGAGGTCGGGCACCGTGCGCTACAACTGGTCAGGCTACGGCTTCGACCTCGGCGCATCCTACGGCTTTGCCGTGAACAACGCCACCGTCGGCGGCTCGCGTTCCGGTGAGGATGGGAACACGATGAACATCAACAACTCGTTCTCCGTGATGGCTGGCTGGACCTCCCCCGACGTCCTGTTCGGACCCATCAGCGTCAAGGCCGGCTACGCCTACATCCGCGGCCAGAACGACAGCGACGACGAGTCTTCCGTCGAGTTCGACTACGACGATGCCACCTACGTCGGCACTGTGCGCAACATGCGCGAGTTCGCCGCCGCCATCACTTGGGGCAGCCTTGACTCCGGGTTGTACACCGGCGTGATGTTCGATGGCCGCAGGTTCTCTGTTGTTGATACTGATGGCGATGAGCACCACTACAGCCGCAAGGGCGTCGAGGCCGTGGTCAACTACGCCTGGGACTGCGGCATCAGCCTGGCGGTAGGCTACGAGTACAACCAGCTTTCGTTCGACGGCGGCGATGGCTTTGAAGGCTATGACCACAGCAGCGCTGCCACCCGCAAGGTTCCGGTCTACCTGAACTACGCGGCCAACGAGAACTTCAACGTCTGGCTCGAGGCGAAGTTTGACGCCGGCTCCGACGACGAGGGCTTTGGCAGCAAGGTTGGCGAGATCACCGATGACGCCCTGTACGCTGTCGGCGCGCGCTACACCTTCTAATCAAGGCATAGCTTGATGAATGGAAGCCCGAGGGCCGCAAGGCTCCCGGGCTTTCGGTTTTCTGAATTTCGAGCTTGACAGGCCTGTCAAAGAAGGCAGGCGGGTGCGCGGCGCTTATCCGCGCCTGCGGTCGTAGAGGTGGCGCGAGAGCGCGTACTCCCGCACCTGGGGCTCCAGGTACTCCTCGGCAAGCGGGCCGTTGGGGGTTATCGAGATCTCCTCGCGCAAAGCCTTGGATGAGATGAAGTGCAGGCAGGAGGAGAGCATGAAGCAGTGCCCGCAAGGATCTGCGAGCGCCTCTTCAAAGCCGGGATCCCCCTCGTCCACCTCGGTGCGTGAGAGAAACTCCCGGATCACGGGCTTCACCCCCCGCTCAAGGTGCCCTTTCCTGCCGATCACCGCAAGGTTTGCAAGGCTTGAAAGCTCAAGCCCGCGCTTCCACTCGTCAAGGTAGAGCAGCGAGTCGGTCCCCATCAGGAAGAAAAGCCTTTCATGAGGCCCGAGCTCATTCCTCAATTTTGAGAGCGTGTCGAAGGTGTAGTGGTGCACGCTCGGATCCGCTTCAAGATCGCTGATGCTGAAGAATGGATAGGGCCTGATGGCAAGCTCGAGCATCGCCTTTCGGTCCTCATAGGAGGTTGAGGCGGTGTTCTTGTAGGCAGGGGAGGCGTTCGTCACGAAGATCACGCGGTCAAGGCGCAATGCTTTCCTGGCCTCAAGGGCCATCGCGATGTGGTCGCGGTGCACGGGGTTGAACGAGCCGCCGAGCACGCCTGTGGACATGGGGACGCTCATGGGGCCTCAAGCTCCATCACGCTGAAGTTGCCCACCGCGGCGCAGAGATCCTCGAGCGCGCGGCGGGCCTTGTCGTTCTCAAAGCGCGAGAGCGCCGAGGAGGCCAGGGCGAGCCTTGAGGTGATGAACGAGAAGAGCCTCTCAGGCATCGAGGAGGCGGCGCGCAGCACCGCGTTCTGCAGCCCCGGGGTCTTGACGCCGAGCCTCATGAAGAAGGCGCTGCGCTCCCTGGGCATCATCGAGGCGACGTCCGAGCCCCTGACCGCAGCGGCGGCGCGCAGGGCCGAGTCGAGGCGCGAGATGAGAAGGCCCAGAGACTCGACGGCGTTACCCTGGGAGGCGGTAGATGAGAGCACGTTGAGGGCCCGCAGGAAGTCGCCGCCCAGCACCGCCTCCGAGAACTCAAAGCCGGTGAAGCGGCTGTCCGAGGCCATGGTGGCGCTGATCATCCCAGGCGTCAGATCCCCGCCCTTGGAGGTCATGCCGATGAGCCTCAGCGTCTGGTCGATGCTGATGAGGTTGCCCTCGCCCATCGAGGCCATGATCTGCGCGCACTCGAGGCTGCAGCGCAGCGAGCAGGCGGCCGCGCGCGACTGGATCCAGCGCACGAGCTGCGCCCCCTCGGGCGGGTAGAGCATCTCGACGACCCCGCCTATGCCCTTGATGCAGGCGAAGGCGAGGTTGGCAAGGCCGTTGACGCCCATCCTGCCGGAAGGTTCCCTATAGGGCTTGGGGGCGACCTTGCCGTAGGCGGCGCTGACGCGGGGCAGCTCGATGATCGCCACCACCCCCGGGCGCATGCGCTGGGCGATGAGGAGCATGACGCGGCAGGCCGCCTGGTTCAGGCTCCTCAAGCAGATCCTGATGATGCGATCCCCGCCGAAGAGCCCGGGGTCGATGAGCTCGTTCTCAAGCGCGCTGAGATCGGGATCGACCGAGCTCTTGAAGTCGCTGTCCGTGAAGAGCATGAACTCGGCGTCGGGCAGGGCGCGGCGGGCGTCAGTCATGATCTGCTCGCCCCGCTCCTTCTTGAGGAGCGGGTCATCAGAGCAGATCACATAGGCGCAGGGCGCTCCCATCAGAAGCCCTCGGCGCTCACCGAGGCGGGCGCCTCGTTCTTGAGGGAAGGCTTCACCTTGGGCAGATCGTGCGTGCCCTCGAGCACGGCCGAGCCGTTGTTCAAGGAGTCAAGCGTGGTGCTCTTGCCAGATGACTTCTCCTGCTCGCCCTCGTAGCGCAGAGCCTCCATGAGGGTCATGCCCGCAGGCGGCTCCTCCTTGAGCGCGGTCGAGGGATCGTCTGATGACACGGTGAGCTCGGCAGGCGAGGGGGCCTTGTCGTTGGGATCGGACTGGCGCCCTAGGTAGCCCAGGCGGGTCACCATCTGGCCTGCCAGCTCGTCGCAGGACTCGCGGTAGATGTTGTCAAACTCGTTGGAGGTTGCAAGCGCTGCGCCTGACTTGTTGAGGTAGGAGCGCGTGATCGAGGCCCTCATGAGGATCGGGCGGTGGCCCTTGACCCTGAGGATCCCCGAGGAGCGGAGGATCATGTTGTACTCGGAGGCTCCCAGGTAGGAGTTGACCGAGACGAGCGGGGCGTAGACCGAGGGATCCGAGACCTGCAGCTGCGGCACGGACGGATCCTTTAAGAGCGGGTGATCCTTGCTGCCGCTCGTGCGGACGTCGACGCCCGCCACGCGCAGCTTCTGGATCACGGCCCTGGCCATCCTGCCGCGCTCGTTGCCCTGGAAGTTGACCACGGGCATGGTCTGCGCAAGCGTGGCCTCGCTTGGGAGGTGGAATCCGCAGCCTGGCAGCGCAAGCGCCGCGGCCAATGATGCAGCGCAAAGCGCCATCCTGAGCATGTGCATTCCTCCTCCCAGCCTTGGGGCCATTGGCGCCTCAGGCCACGACGATGTTGACGAGGCGGCCCTTGACGTAGATGACCTTCTTGACGGCCTTGCCGTCGGTGAACTTCCTGACGTCGGCGTTTTGAAGCGCGATCTCGCGGATCTTGTCCTCGGCAAGGCCCGGGGCCACGGTCACCTTGGCGCGCACGCGGCCGTTGACCTGGACCACGAGCATGACGTCGAGGGGCTTTAGGGCCTCCTTGTCGGGCTTGGGCCAGGAGGCGTCGTCGATGGTGCCCTCGTGCCCCAGCACGCTCCAGAGCTTGAAGCAGATGTGCGGAACCACCGGATCGAGCATCAGCACCACGGTGTCGTACAGCTCGTACATCAGGGCACGGTCGTTGTCCGAGGCCGGGCGGAACTTCTGGGCCTCGTTCATGAGCTCCATGATCGCGGCGATGGCGGTGTTGAAGGTCTGGCGGCGGCCGATGTCGTCGGTGACCTTCTCAAGCGTGGCGTGCAGATCGTGGCGCAGCCTGCGGCCCTGATCGGAGAGCTTGGACGGGTCGAGCGCGGCGCGGCTGCCTTCGGAGACGAGCTCGTGGATCTGGGCCCAGAGGCGGCGCAGGAAGCGCAGCGAGCCCTCGACGCCGGACTGGCGCCACTCAAGCGTGAGCTCGGCTGGAGAGGCGAACATCAGGAAGAGCCTCACGGTGTCGGCGCCGTAGATCCTGATCATGTCGTCAGGATCGATGCCGTTGGCCTTGGACTTGGACATCTTGATCATGCCCTCGTGGTGCAGCTCGTGGCCCTCGTCGTCGACGGCCTTGACGATGTTGCCCTTGTCGTCGCGCGCGGCGGTGACCTTGAGCGGGCTGACCCAGCACTTCACGCCGTCCTTGTCGGGGTAGTAGTAGGCGTCTGCGAGCACCATGCCCTGGCACAGCAGCCTGGTGAAGGGCTCGTCGTACTTGACCATGCCGGCGTCGCGCAGCAGCTTGAAGAAGAACCTGGCGTAGAGCAGGTGCATCACGGCGTGCTCGATGCCGCCGATGTACTGGTCGACCGGGAGCCAGTAGTTGGCCTCGGTCGGGTCGAACATCTCCTTGTCGTCGCGCGGCGAGCAGTAGCGGCAGAAGTACCAGGACGACTCCATGAAGGTGTCGAAGGTGTCGGTCTCGCGGGTGGCCGGATGGCCCTTGTAGGTGGTCTTGTAGAAGGCCGGATCCTTCTTGAGCGGGGAGGTCACGCCGTCGATCTTGACGTCGCCCGGCAGCTCGACCGGCAGCTCGTCGTCGGGCACCGGCACGACCTCGCCGGTCACGTCGTCGGTGAGCATCGGGATCGGCGCGCCCCAGTAGCGCTGGCGGGAGATGCACCAGTCGCGCAGGCGGTAGTTGACCTTGCGCTCGGCGCAGCCCATCGAGATGAGCTTCTCGGCGATGGCGTTGAAGGCGTGCTCGAAGTCAAGCCCGTCGAACTCGCCACTGTTGCAGGCGATGCCGTGCTCGGTGTATGCAGCCTTCGAAAGATCGATGGCGTGCCCGTCGGCAGGCTTGATGACCTGGATGATGTCGATGCCGTACTTCTTTGCAAACTCGAAGTCGCGCTCGTCGTGGGCCGGGACGGACATGACCGCGCCGGTGCCGTAGTCCATGATCACGAAGTTGGCGACGTAGATGGGGACCTTGCGGCCGTTGAGCGGGTGGATGGCGTACAGCCCGGTGGCCATGCCCTTCTTCTCCATGGTCGCGATGTCGGCCTCGGAGCTCTTGTGGGTCAGGCACTCCTGGCAGAAGGCCTCGAGCTGCGGGTTGCCCTCGCAGGCCTTCTTGGCCAGCGGGTGGTTGGCGGCGATGGAGACGTAGGTGACGCCCATGAAGGTGTCGGGGCGGGTGGTGTAGACGGTGAACTTGTCGTCCGAGCCGTCGACCTTGAAGGTGATGTTGAGGCCCTCGGACCTGCCGATCCAGTTGCGCTGCATGGTGCGCACGCGCTCGGGCCAGCCGGAGAGCTGGTCGATGTCCTTGAGCAGCTCGTCGGCGTAGGCGGTGATCTTGAGGTACCACTGGGGCAGCTCGCGCTGCTCGACGCGCGCGCCGCAGCGCCAGCAGCAGCCGTCCTCGACCTGCTCGTTTGCAAGCACGGTGTGGTCGACCGGGCACCAGTTGACGGTGGAGACCTTCTTGTAGACGAGGCCGCGGCGGTAGAGCTCCCCGAAGAACTTCTGCTCCCACTTGTAGTACTCGGGGCGGCAGGTGGCCACCTCGCGCTGCCAGTCGTAGGCGAAGCCCAGGGCCTTGATCTGCTTCTTCATGTAGGCGATGTTGCCGTAGGTCCAGTCGCCAGGCTGCCTGCCGTTCTTGATGGCGGCGTTCTCAGCCGGCATGCCGAAGGCGTCCCAGCCTATGGGGGACATGACGTTCTTGCCGTTGAGCCTCTGGAAGCGGGCGATGACGTCGCCTATGGTGTAGTTCCTCACATGCCCCATGTGGAGCTTGCCCGAAGGGTAGGGGAGCATCACCAGGCAGTAGTACTTCTCCTTCTTGCTGTCCATGACGGCGTGGAAGGTCTGGTGGTCTTCCCAGTATTTCTGGACCTCAGGCTCGATTTCCTGGGGGTTGTAAGGGATCTTTTCCTCTGACATCTCTGTCTCCGGCGCGAAAGCCCGTTTGAATTGTGTGTTCTATGGTCGAAGTCAACTTGCTATTGTGCCACAACGCGCTTTTGCTGTCAGGGGCAAGAACGGCCTGTCATGGCTGTGGAACTTGGATGGCGACAAGCGGCTTTCTTATGTAAAATCAAGGAGCGGGCGCTGCCCGCTCCCTGAGCCAGCCCATGAGATGGGGAAAAGGACCATGACATTGGGGCCAAGAGAGCCGCAGGCGGGGTGGCCAAATTCAATTTGGGAGACCTGTTTGGCATTTGCCAATGCGTACGGCGGCGTGATCATCCTTTTGGCAGAGGAAAAGCCTGACGGCGCGCTTTGCCCTCGGGCGTCAAGGATCCTGATGCTTTGATGGAAAGGTCAGCGTCAGCCTGCCCAGGGATAAGGGCACCAGGGCCTGCAAGGCAAATGGCGTCAAGATCCTGGCCATCAATGTCCCGAAGGCAACTGGCGGCAAGTGGCCGGTGCACATCAACAGGGATCCGATCGTTGGAACATGCCGTCGCAATGGCGAGGGCGATTGCAGGCGCACGGAGGCTGAAGTCATCAATATGCTTGGCGAACGAGCGCCCGGGTTTGACCAACTAAGGCTGGTTGCGGACATCGATGCCGGGGACCTCAACCAAGAGACCATAAGCAGGTATCGCGCTTTCCACCAGTCGGTCTCATCCAATCATCCTTTCTCAACTTACGGGACTGATGAGTACCTGCTGAGGATCGGCGCTGCACGCAAGAGCAAAAGCGATGGCAAGTTCCACCCAACTGCTTCCGGATTGCTCATGTTCGGCAACTGGACAGACATCGAGTCCGAGTTCCCGTATTACTTCCTCGACTACAGCGAGCAATTTGATCCAAAGATCAGATGGTCCGATCGGCTAGATTCCAATAGCGAGACATGGTCTGGCAACCTCTTTGACTTTTTTTCCATGGTCTTTAACAAGATCACGCTCAACCTCAAGCTTCCTTTCAAGCTTATCAATGGCGTGGTTCGCGATGACATGTCACCAGCTCACAAGGCTGTACGAGAGGCTTTGGTCAATTGCCTTACAAACGCTGACTTCTATGCCCCAAGGCCGGTGGTGATCAGCTTTTACCCGCAAAAACTGGTGATCGAAAATTCTGGCGGGATCAGGCCGGGTATGGATCAGATGTTGCGTGGCGGAATTTCGGATCCGCGCAACTTCATCATCATGCAGATGTTCCACTTGCTAAAGTTTGGCGAACGCTTTGGCAGCGGAGTTCCGTCGATCATGCAGGCGTGGTCCTCGATGAATCTCAAGGCGCCTGAGTATGTAGAAAGATACAACCCTGCAAGGACAATCCTTACCCTCAGCTTTGAAAGCAATGGCATAAAAGTGGCGGATGGCTCCTTGATTGGTGGTGCCAGCGCAATCAGTCAAGATTCGGCATCGGATTCTGATATCAAAGACCGTCGGATAGCCGAAAGACCGTCGGATATTCCCGATGAAGACCGTCGGATAGCCGAAAGACCGTCGGATACTCCCGATGAAGACCGTCGGATAACTGGGAAACCGTCGGATACTTCCGGCGAAGACCGTCGGATAGTTGAGGAACCGTCGGATACTCCAGACAGAGACCGTCGGATAGCCGAAAGACCGTCGGATACTCCCGATGAAGACCGTCGGATAACTGGGAAACCGTCGGATACTTCCGGCGAAGACCGTCGGATAATTGAGGAACCGTCGGATAAACGAGAAGGCGGGGATCAGTCAGTTGACGCGCCGTCGGACCCTAGAAAAGACAGCCTCCAGACGGGAGATTCGCTGCAGCATGGCATCAAAAAAGCTGGCCGCGCGCCGGATGCCGGGCAGCAAGCGAAACTGCCTGATAGCGAAAAAGCAGGTTCTGATGCACAACCATCTGCAAAGGCAGGCGGAACAAGCCGTGAAGCTGCAACTCCCAGCGTGCCGAGCAGATCGCGTGGTTCAAGCAAGCAAAGGATCCTGGAGTTCATAGAGGGCAATTCCCCTTGCTCGAGAAAGGAGATAGAGGCTGCGACCGGGCTTGGGGAATCCTGGACCAGGCAGCTTTTGCACAAGCTAGAAAAGGAAGGCAGGATTGTCTCAAACGGCTCGGCTCGCGCCACCACATATTCGCGCAAGACAACGAGAAAGTGAGAAAACCCATCTGGTGCGGATCTTGCTCGCCTGCATTGCGTTTTTTAAGCCGCTGGCCCCATGTGGGGTATCATAAGCGGCAGCAAATCCAACACATGGTTTCAAAGATGCATACACTGCGCAATCTGGCCCTGGCCGCGGCGTTGACAGCGGCCCTCCCGGCGGCCAACGCCGGGCTCATCTACCCGATCACCCCCTCGACCCGCATGGTCGGCGAGGAGAGCGTGTACAAGGTCGCCGAGACCGGCACGACCACGATGGAATACGTGGCCGCCCACTACAAGCTCGGCCTCTCCAACATGATCGAGGCCAACCCCAAGGTCGATCCCATAGTCCCGCGCAAGGGCACCCAGCTGGTGATCCCCCAGAGGGTGATCCTGCCTGACACCCCGCACGAGGGCATCGTGGTCAACTCCGCCGAGATGCGCCTCTTCTACTACCGCGGCAACGATGTGGAGATCTTCCCCATCGGCATCGGCCAGCTGGGCAAGGGCACCCCGATAAGCTGGGTGACCAAGGTTGAGCGCAAGAAGGCCGGCCCGACCTGGACCCCGACTGCCGCGATGCGCGCCGAGTACGCCGCAGCAGGCGATCCGCTGCCCGCCGTGGTCCCGGCAGGCCCTGACAACCCGATGGGCCTGTACGCCATGTACGTGGGCAAGCTCTTCGCAATCCACGGCACCAACGCCGACTTCGGCATCGGGCTTAGGGTCAGCCACGGCTGCGTGAGGCTTCGCAACGAGGACAACGAGGTGATATGGCACGAGGTTCCGGTCGGGACCAGGGTGCAGTTCACCAACCAGCCCATCAAGCACTACGTCGATCCTGACGGGAGCATCTACATCGAGGTGCACCAGCCGCTCTCGCGCACCTCCGCCGAGTTCGACAACGTCGACGAGAACGCCCCGTTCTCGTTCACCGACTCGGATCTGGCCTTCTTCAAGACCCCGGGCATCGACCACGACATCCTCGAGCGCGCGCTGCGCGAGCGCTCAGGGCGCCCGGTCCTGCTCAACCCCGCCGCGTTCTAGCCTTGCAAGGGGGCTGCGACGTTGCAACGCCTGATAGGTGCCGCGGCGCTGGCCGCGGCGCTGCTCGCAGCTGACGAAGCCGCCGCGGATCCCGATCCCGGGGTCAGCGGCGACAGCTCCCCGCTCTATTCCCTCCTCATGCAGCGCCCCGGGGGCAACAGCCTCTACCTGGCGCGCGACGAGCTGATAAGGCCGGTGCTGGCCACCGATCAGGAGCTTGACGAGGCCTACCTCGAGCTGGGCTTGAAGCCGCCTTCAAAGATCTTCAGGGCGCCGCCGGCGCAGGGCGCGGGCTTCCGCCGCAGCGGCTCGCTCTTCACCTTCATGCTAAGGCGCTCGTTCGACCTGCGCGAGATCTCCTACGACGTGCCCGTGGCCCTGGTGCCCGATGACACCGGAGGCGCATCCGACCGCGCCTACGACTCCCGCTATGTGAACGGCCCCTGCGCTGGCCTTGGGAGGCTTGAGGCCGATCTGCGCGGGCGCTGCGTCCTGGGCCCCGGGAGATACGGGCTCATCGAGGAGCGCATGCCCTCATCCCAGCTCATGAACTTCGGGCTCTACCACTCCTTCAGCCACGAGCTGCCGCAAAACGGCACCAGGGCCGACCCCTCGGCGCTGCTCTACCGCGCGCTGCCGGGGCTCATCGGCTTTGCCTCAAGCTTCTCTGAGAAAGGCTATGACGATCCGCTCTCAAGCTTTGACACCCAGCTCTACTCGCGCGGGGCGGGCAGGCGCGTGCTCTACGGCGACACGCTGGGCGATCTCGGCGATGGCTGCTCGCCTGATGCCCAGGGCGCGTGCGGCTTCCGGCTCGACGGGCAGAACGTCCACGACTTCCTCTACCGCCAGGGACTGGACGGGCAGGGGATCGGCGTTGCCATAGGAAGCGGCGGGCATGTGAGCCTCGACCTCCCGCGCACGCTGCTCTCCTCCGATGACTACGTGAACTACGGCTTCTACACCGAGGCCGAGCTCAACGCGCTGCGCGACTTAGGCTACGACATCAGGCCGCGCGAGTTCTTCGGGTACACGGTGTTCGGCGGAGGCTCGGCAGGCTCCCCGCGCGTGGTCAGGAACCCCGGGGGCTTCTTCGCGTACTCCGAGCGCACCGGCTACGACACCAAGAAGGCCTCCGAGGTGCCGCTCGGGGTGGGCGCCCACATCATGGGCGACTACAACGTGCTCGAGCAGGTGCCGACCATCGCCTCGGTGGGCACCGCGGCCATCGGGATCCGCGTCGACGGCACCGGCAACCGCGTGATCCTGCCTGCAGGCTCGGCGATCATCGAGAACGGCGAGGACGCCGCGGGCATCGCAGTGGCCTACGGGCGCAGCAACGAGCTGTCAGTAGCCGGGCGCATCAGCGCCCTGGGGCAGGGCGGGACCGGCGTGCTCGTGGACTTCGGCTCCAACGTGCTCTCGGACATGCAGGAGTACCGCGGCTCCTACGCCCGCGTGCGCACCATGGACTACCTCACAGGCCGCCTCTCCGAGCGCGCGGCCAGCGCCATGCCGCTGCCTGATGACTTGAACGGTCCGCAGGCGCGGCTCATCTCGGTGTCAGGGCGCATCCAGGCGAAGGGCGCGGCCATCAGGATCGGCCCGCGCTCCTTTGTAAAGGACATCGCGCTCTACGACGGCGCGGCGCTCCAAGGCGGCATCGAGTCGGACTGGGATCCGTACTTCTCCCGCGGCGAGGCCTTCATCAAGGGCGATCCCGAGGGGCAGACCCTGCCTGCGAGGCTGCAGCTGCCCTCAAAGCCCAGGCTCTTCCCGTTCAGCGCCGACGACTTCCTGCACCGAACCGTCCACACCACGGTGACCATCGGGGCGCGGAAGGGCCAGTTCGGCCTGGCTGCGCAGGGCGATCGCCGATCGCAGGTCGAGGTCTCAGGCGGGATCAGGGGCAGAGCGCTTGACATCATGGTCGCGGGCGGGCACGCCAGCATCTCAGGCGGCGTCGACGTGCACGGGATCAGGGTCGGCGGCAGCGTGCTGAGCCTCTCAGGCGACGGCAGTCCGTCGCACGCCGGCAGCATCGATCTCCAGGAGGGGGCGGTGCTCGATCTCGTGAACGGGGAGAAGGACGTCCTGAAGGTCGACGGCAAGGGCTACGTTGCTGGCAGCGCGGTCATCAGGGTCGACGCCTCGCCTGACGGGCAGCTCCTGGATGAGATAAGCCTGCCCGATTCGTCGGTGGTGCTCGAGGGCACGCTGACCGTCGAGCCCGGGCTGCCCTTCCAGGCCGTCAAGTCCTACATCGCCTCGCCGCGCGAGTTCATGCTCTTCATGGAGCGCTTCTCGCAGAACGCCCGGCAGATCTTCAGGAAGCACGGGCTCAAGGTGCGCTACCCCCGCCGCGTCTGGTACGGCACCGGCGGCGTCGGCATGGAGGTCAACTGTTCTGCCCGCGGCTGCAGGGCGGGGCGCTTCTTAAACAGCCGCCACGCCCAGGGCGCCGCCGAGGTGCCGCTGTGGCGCTACTCGTTAAGCGGCGTTGGCGCGATGCTCATACTCTTCTTCACGCTGATGTACTCGATCTACATAAGAAACCGCGGGAAGGGTCAGGACGCCGGCGAGCGGCAGGAGAAAGGGCAGGGCAGGTGAGCAGAAGGCGGAGGCAAGGCTGCCGCCCTGCCTCCAGATCAGGGCTTATCAAAAAAGCGCCGTAAAACCCCGGGCTTCAGCCCGGGGATATAAGGCGCCTAATCGGGGGTATTCTGGTTTTCAATGTATTGTCTGATGATAGAGATGGGAGCTCCGCCACAGGACGCCGCGAAATAGGAGGGAGACCATGGATGATGTCCCCAAAGCTCAGTGGTAACAGAGGGATAGCTCATTTGCCGTATCAGCCGTGAGGAAACACCCTTGAGACGGAAGGCCAAATCAGAAACAGCAAGCTTGGGAGGGTAAGGGATCAGCAAGCGGACGTGATCCTGTTCTCCATCAAACTCAATGAGATCTGCGCCAGTCTCAAGACAAATGGCCTCAAAGATGATTTTGAGATCCTTGAGTATTTCAGCGGTGAAGACTTTTTGCGGCATTTAACTGCAAATGCCAGATGCACATGAAGATTG
>Ga0256406_1005229_pt1 | contig 14043 bp, 10 predicted proteins | sample RumenRJG_03DNA_FD_185986 | JGI IMG/M metagenome (GOLD analysis project Ga0256406, IMG submission 185986) | Bovine rumen microbial communities from Lethbridge, Alberta, Canada - RJG_03 | ecosystem: Host-associated > Mammals > Digestive system > Stomach > Rumen | place: Canada: Alberta | collected...
TCTCGGGGCTGGCGAAGCTGCTCTTCCCCGAGGGGGAGATGACGCGCGACGAGGCGGAGGCGATCCTGCGCTACGCCATCGAGGGCAGGCGCCGCGTCAAGGAGCAGCTCAAGACCATGGCGGGCGTTGAGTTCATCGACGTCAACCTTGGATACGTGGACGTGGAGAACCCGTCCGTCGCGCAGGTGGTGGGCGTGCCCGAGCAGTCCGAGGGGACGCTCATCCCCGAGGGGTCTCCGCTTCCGGGCCACGTCTTCGGCATCGGCCGGGCGCCGGGCGGCGACTGGGGCGTCTACAAGCTCGAGAACAAGGCGGTTGCCGGCGACTTCGGGTTCAGGACCGAGGGCATCGGCAACTCGCGCGCCGTGCTCGAGAGCATGGACGCCGCCTTCCGCTACTTCGAGGGCAACGCCGCCAAGGTCGCCGCCGGCATGCGCAGGGAGACCAAGGACTACCTGCTCTTCTACAACGACCTGCAGGGCAAGGGTCCGTCCGACGAGGTCTCGCTGGCGGAGTTCGTGGGGCTGTGCTCCGCCGCGTGCAACCGGCCCGTGGCGCCGTCGCTTGCGATACCGGGTGCCATCCGCCTCTCGGGGACGATGGACGAGGTGCGCGACCTCGAGGCCATCTTCCGCGTGGCCAAGGCGGCCGGTGCGAGGAAGGTGCTCCTGCCGCTCGGCTGCATCCAGGGCCTGCAGACGGTGCCGGCCGAGCTCATGGGCAGCGTGAGCCCCGACTTCTACCCGGACGGGGACGCCGTGGCCGCGGCGAAGAAGGCGTTGGATTTGCAATAGTTGGAGGTACTAAATGGCGCCTGATATCGACATGAATGAGAAGGTGAACCGTATCTGTGGAGGGATAGCGGAGGAGGTTTCTCTCGAGACGATACGGGCTGAGGTCGCACAGTATCTGCAGCTCGATAGGCTCAACTTTCTTATCGGAGCGGGCTGCTCAAGCCATCTCGTCGATGGCGAGGAAAAAGGCATCATGGGCATGTGGGGACTATATAAGTCCTTCTTCGAGCATTATCCCGACTTTGAAATAGCGGGCGTCAAAGCAAATGGCCTCTTTGATGGCAACCTGGAGGCAATGCTTGGAACGATTAACGCGGTGGCCACGGTGAATGGGCTTACCGAGGTGGATGCATCGATTGACGAGAAAGCGTCGATTGTAAGAGAGTTCATACGTTCCAGCGTTATAGGAGGAATGTCGGGTGAGGAGGTCGCATCGTTCTATCGTGGCTTCTTCCAGGGGGTCGTCTCGCAGGGCAGGCGCGCACCTATTAACATATTTACCACTAACTATGACCTGTACGCAGAGCAAGCCCTTGACAGCCTCAGATTCCCCTATAACAACGGCTTCAGCGGAACATATCGCAGGTCATTCGACCCTGCAAGCTACCGGTATGCTCTTGTCGAAGATCTGCGACTTTCGAGGGACGCTTGGGGAAGGGTGCCAAATTACTTCAACCTCTACAAGCTACATGGCTCGGTTAGTTGGATCAGGGATGAAGCTGATGACGTCAGGGAGGTCGACTATACTGGCATCACGGATGACCAGACGGTGATGATCTACCCTACCCCCCTCAAAGACAGAAGCACACTCATGACGCCATACTCAGACCTTTTCAGGTCGATGGAGAATGCTCTTCTGCAGAACAACAGCGTCCTCATTGTCATGGGCTACAGCTTTGGTGACGATCATATTAACAGACTGATATATAACGCTCTCGCGGTACCAACGTTCAGGTTGGTGGTGTTCGGCAGCAGTGAGAACATCAACAAGCTGAACGAGCTTGGCGACAGTCGCATCGTCATCATCAACTCGAAGGATAAGATTCACTACTTTAGCAACCTCGTGAACAAGGTGTTCCCCAACGCAAGCGATGAGCTATTAGAAGAGCTGAGGGTTAGAGAAGTTGCCAAGAATCTAAGCAGGGTGCTCGGCCTCGAACCCGATGGTGGCGTCATGGTGGCCCAAGATGATACTCGCGAGACAGGACAGACCAATGAGTAGCAGGTCCATCGGACGCTTGGTTTCGATATCCAACGGCTCTATAGTAGGAGAGCTCTTCGATGATCTTGGCTCTTATGTGAACACGTCAGACGGAACGCGATTTGTTGGTGAGGTCGGCGCATATGTGACTATCCGCGAGTCGAGCAGAACTGTCATAGCTGAGATAGTCGGTGTGTCTGACCAAGCATTGATGGGGTCAGGGCAGCTCTCTCGAGCGAACAACAGAAGGCAGGTCATACTTGGTCTTCTAGGCGAGATCGTCATGGGCAGCTTTAGCTTCGGCGTCTCGAAAATGCCTCAGATCTACTCGGATATCAGTATCATCTCTGAGGCGGATTTACGGATCATGCTTGAGGTCGACTCCTCCGAGGAGCAAGTTAGTGTTGACAGTGATGGAAAGCCACTCACGCGATTGACACAGCTCGAGGTAGGGAGATCGGTCGTATTCCCCGACTATGCGGTCAGGGTCAGTATTGACAGGTTCTTCGGCGGTCACTTCGCAGTCTTCGGAAACACCGGCGCGGGCAAATCGAACACGGTGGCCAGGCTCATTCAGACGATCTTCTCCAAGGAGGACTACTCGGCACGTGGTGCTAGGATAATCATTATCGACTCGAACGGCGAATACTCGAAAGCTCTCTCTGATATCACGAAGGTGAACAGAGCCATAGAGGTGCGAGAGTTCACCGTAGCGGGGACAGGTGGGGACGAACGCTTTGTCATTCCCGTTTGGGCGCTCACGCCAGATGACTGGGCAATCATGCTGCATGCCTCTGAGAAGACCCAGCTCCCACTATTGAGGCGCGCTGTTGGAATCGCGAGGCTCTTCTACGGTCCCAATGGAAACAACACTTTGAAAGAGCACATGGTGGCAAGTGCAATTCTCGGAGTCCTCAGGAGCTCTGACTCGACACCATCCAAAGCAGACAAGTCAATTGCGATACTGTCCACCTTCGGCTCCGGTGTACTTGCACCTGGAACTATAGATGCGGGAAAACTACGCCAATGGCTCAACGTCGATTACGGAAAGTTCAGGGATGAGGGAAGCGCCATCGCATATCTAAGCTCAAAGCTTCAGCCGAGCCTGATGGACGCAACAGGTGCCAAGGAGCCCGTGCCATACACACTCGAAGAGTTCGTGCAAGCAGTAGAGTTTGCAGTCATGTACGAGGGAAGCGTGAGCACTGCAAGGATCCAAGAGTACACGGCAACGTTGCTCACGAGACTCCAAAGCCTGGCTGAGGGGGTGGGCCAGGACCTCCTTGACAAGACCACATTCACTGACCTCGATAGCTATCTTGATGATCTGCTTGGTACGGCTCAGGTCGTGAACATTGACATCAGCTCGGTCGACGATGCATCGGGTGAAGTCGTGACCAAGGTTCTCGCTAAGCTTCTCCTCGATCACGTGAAGTTGCGCCCAGCTAAGGCGGAGAGGCCCATAAACTTGGTAGTCGAAGAGGCGCACCGATACATTAAGAACGAGATTAGCTACGGCGCCGTCGGTTATGACATCTTTGAGAGGCTCGCAAAAGAGGGCAGGAAATACGGTCTGCTGCTCGGCGTCTCATCACAGAGGCCAAGCGAGTTGTCAAAAACGGTCGTCTCGCAATGCAGCAACTTCATTATCCATCGAGTACAGAATCCCGATGACCTTCAATATCTCAGCAGAATGGTCCCTTATGTCAATAGGTCGATTATCGAGAGGCTGACCTATCTACAGACGGGCACTGCGCTGGTCTTCGGCACGGCAATCAATCTACCGACGTTGACTCGCATAGAGGCTGCAAACCCGCCGACAGACAGCGCTAGTGCTCATATTTCAGAGAAGTGGTACGTGGAGTAACTGATTGTATTAATGGTATCGTGCAGCCTTTAGGGAGTCAGAATGAATGACCGATACACCTGGATCGGCTTCTATTCAGAGTTTGCCGACGCGCTTCTCGAGTTCAAGGACGGGAGGCAAGAGCTCCTGGAGCGAATCGTCTCAACCTACCAGCGCATAGGGATAAAACTCCCAACCCTCGAGCACGGCAAGCTACCCGAAGACATCGATCCATTCACCGTGTTCGGCCTCTTCAACAAGGGCATCACCGAGGACAACCGTAAGCTCATCATCAGGGTCCTCGCGGAGGAGCTGGGCGTCCGTGCGGACCAACCTCAGGAGTTCGCGGGCATCCCCGTGCTCAACAACCTGGCGGCGACGTTCTACCGCTTCGGGGAAGAACGTGGGGAGCATGACATCGACCACCTGTGGGAGCTCTTCGAGGCCGCCCTTGCCCTCGATGCCGACGACAGCGAGGCTACAAGGAGCGCATTCTGCGCGGCGTTCGACAGGGCCCGCGCGCAGAAGGGCATCAAATGGAACCTGACGATGGGACTCTACTGGATGAGGCCTCACAGGTTCCTCAACCTCGACTCCCGCAACCGCTGGTACATCTGCGAGCCCGACGCAATGCCATCCGACATCGCGAGCACGGTCGGCAAGCTCAAGGGGCTCCCGAACGGGGAAGACTACCTCGCCCTCTGCGACAGGGTGAGGGATGTGCTTGCCGAAGGACCGTACCCCTACCGCACGCTCCCCGAGTTTTCGAACCGGGCCTGGGACGTATCGGAGGAGGTCAACAAGCGTCTCGCGGAGTGGTGGCCGGCAAGGGACAAGTACGACCCGGGCATCACGTCCGAGCGATGGGCGGAGCTCATTGCCGACGACGAGGTGTTCGGCGTGGTCGGCAGGACGATACTCGCGAGGATGCTCGACTACGGCGGCGCGGCGACTTGCACGCAGCTCGCGAAGAAGTACGGCGAGACAACGAACTACTACAACGGCGGCTCGCAGGGCCTCGCCAAGCGCGTGCAGAAGGCGACCGGGTGCCAGACTGTGGCGGACGACAACGAGAACTCCCGCTGGTGGCCAATCCTCTACGTCGGTCGCCAAGCGGGGAAGGGCGAGGACGGCAGCTACGTCTGGAAGCTGAGGCCGGAGCTGGAGGAGGCGGCCAGGGCGGCCGACCTCTCAGGCGTCGATCTGTATGTCAAGAGCACAAGCTCTCTTGGAGACGACGACACGCCGACCGTGCACCACTGGCTCTACGCACCCGGCGAGAAGGCGTCGATGTGGGAGGAGTTCTACGCCGACGGAGTGATGGCGCTCGGCTGGGACGAGATCGGCGACCTCTCCGACTACGCGAGCAAGGAGGAGATGCGCCTGGCGCTCGTCGAGGCGAACGGGCACGAGACCTCGCAGAAGAACTCCGCGCACGCAGTCTGGCAGTTCTCACGTGAGCTCAAGGAGGGCGACGTCGTCTACGCCAAGCGCGGCATGCAGCAGATCATCGGGCGCGGCGTGGTAGAGGGACCCTACGAGTACGACCCTGATAACAACCCTGAGTACCCGAACCGCAGGCGGGTCAGGTGGACCCACAAGGGCATCTGGCAGACCACCGAGAAGTTCGCCATGAAGACCCTCACGGACGTGAGCGACTACACGGACTTCCTCGCGGAGCTGGCCTCGTTCTTCGAGGACGAGACCACGGAGCCGGAGCCCGACGAGCCCGCGGTGGAGTACAAGCCCTACGGCCGGGACGACTTCCTGTCCGAGGTCTACGTCGACGCAGACGCGTACGACCAGCTCGTGGGGCTCCTGCGTGCCAAGAGGAACGTCATCCTCCAGGGCGCGCCTGGGGTGGGCAAGACCTTCCTCGCCAAGCGACTCGCCTACTCGGTGATGGGGGTCAAGGACCCGACCAGGGTCACCATGGTGCAGTTCCACCAGAGCTACAGCTACGAGGACTTCGTCATGGGCTTCCGTCCGTCCGCCACGGGCTTCGAGCTCAGGAAGGGCGCCTTCTACACCTTCTGTCGCGAGGCGGCCGACGACCTCGACAACGACTACTTCTTCGTGATAGACGAGATCAACCGCGGCAACCTCTCCAAGATCTTCGGCGAGCTCTTCATGCTCATCGAGGCCGACAAGCGCGGGGCCAAGCACAAGCTGAGGCTGCTCTACTCCGACGAGCTCTTCCACGTCCCCGAGAACGTCTACATCATCGGCATGATGAACACGGCGGACCGCTCGCTCGCCATGCTGGACTACGCGCTCAGGCGCCGCTTCGCGTTCTTCGACCTGAGGCCGGGCTTCTCTTCAGAGGGCTTCCGCGCCTACCAGGAGGGCCTCCACAGCGACAGGCTCGACAGGCTGGTGCGCAGCGTCGTCGACCTCAACGGGAGGATTGCCGAGGACGAGTCGCTCGGGGAGGGCTTCTGCATCGGGCACAGCTTCCTCTGCAACCTGACCCCCGAGGACGTCGACAACCGCCTGCCCGCCGTCGTGGAGTACGAGCTGATACCCCTGCTTCGCGAGTACTGGTTCGACGACGCCGACAAGGTGCGCGACTGGTCCGACAGGCTGAGGGCGGCCGTGAAGTGATACCCGTCCGCAACGTCTTCCACATGCTCTCCTACGCGTTCCGTTCCCTCCAGGCGAGGGGCTGGGCGGACGTGGCCACCGAGGACTTCGACAGCGTGGCGGACCTCTGCGCGGCGATCCTCTGCAGGGGCATGTCGGCGCAGCTCAAGCGCGGGCTCTGGCACGAGTACGTGCCGCACGAGGAGGAGCTCTCCACCGTCCGCGGCAGGGTGGACGTCACGGCGTCCATAAAGGGGCGCGCGCTCACCAGGAGGCAGCTCGTCTGTGGGTACGACGAGTTCTCCGTCGACTCTCGCCTGAACAGGGTCGTGAAGGCCACCATGCTGGCGCTCCTCAGGTCGGCAGAGCTTCCCTCTGAGCGCAGACGCGACATCAGGAGGCTGGCTCCCTACCTGTCCGAGGTGGCCGAGGTCGACATCCGCGACGTCGACTGGGACTTCCGGTACGACCGGAACAGCCAGGACTACCGCATGCTCGTCGGCATCTGCTACCTCGTTGCAAAGGGCCTCCTGCAGACCCAGGACGACGGCTCCACCCGCGTGCTCGACGTCTTCGACGAGCAGCGCATGAGCCGCCTGTACGAGAAGTTCGTCCTCGAGTACTACCGGAGGGAGCATCCGGCGCTTGGCGCGGCGGCCTCGCAGATACCCTGGGCGCTTGACGACAGCGTGGGAGATATGCTCCCCACCATGCAGAGCGACATCTCCCTCTCGAGCGGCACGCATGCCCTCATCATCGACGCCAAGTACTACGGCCATGCCACACAGAGCCGCTTCGGCGCCAGGACGATCCACTCTGCCAACCTGTACCAGATCTTCACCTACGTGAAGAACAGGCAGGAGGCGCTGGGGCCGGGGCATGAAGTGTCGGGGATGCTGCTGTACGCCCGGACGGACGAGGAAGTGCAACCGAGCGGAAGCTACCTGATGAGCGGCAACCGCATCGAGGTGCGTACGCTCGCCCTTGACAGGGAGTTCGCCGAGATCGCTGCGACCCTGGACGGGATCGCCGAGGACCACTTCGCGAAGGACGGTTCGTTGGGATGAAAGACACCGAATGCCTCAGCCGGGCCATCAGGGACCTGTATGCGATCGTTGACAGGCTGGGGGAGGAGTGCGCCGACCATGGCCGTCACTTCTCGCTGGACGGCCACCTCCTCGGCAGCATCGGCGAGGTGTATGCAGCAGAGCGTCACGGGATCAGCCTGTACACGTCCTCGAAGAAGGCACACGACGGCTGGAAGGTCGACGCGGACGGCAATAGGCGCGAGATCCAGATCAAGGTGACGCAGACCCGCGCGAAGCGGAAGGTCGTGCCAATCTCCCACAGGCCCGACTACCTAATCGTCCTTCTGGTCGATGAGGGCGGGGCGTTCGATGAGGTGTACAACGGACCTGGAATCAAGGTCTGGGACCTCGTGAAGGACAAGCCAAAGCCGGCCAATGGCCAATACCAGGTGACACTCAGCAAGCTCAGGGCGCTCGATGCCGAGGTAAGTGAGGTAGACAGGGTCTGACGAGCCAATTCCCGTCCCCACAAGCGTTAGGGGTGCCTGCGCGTGCGGGACGGGCGGCGGAGGGGCTTGGCCTCCGCCGTGGCGTGGCCCAGGCCGCGTGCCCTCATGGCGCCTGACCTGCACAAACTCAACACAAAAGGAAAGCGCTCCCCGTGGTGGGGAGCGCTCCCGACGCGCGATGTGCGTGCCCATGGCTACGACTGCCACGCCCCGCGGACGTGGTGGACGCGCACGCGCCCGGCATCGAGGTTGACGCACACGCTCACGACGTCGAAGCGCAGGCGCTCTGGCAGAGGTCCCTCGGACGCGAGCGCGCGGCCCACGCAGAGGGCCGCCCCGTGCGCGACGACGTCATCGTCGATGAGCGACTGGAGGTCGTCGAGCGTCATCTCGAAGCCCTCCGCGGGCACGGGAAGCACGGCGACGGTGACGGGGAGGTCGCCCTCGCGGCAGGCGAGCACGTCCTCGAAGGGCGTATCCTCGAAGCCTGTGAAGCCGACGTGCGACAGGGCCTCGCGGGCGAGCTCCGCGCAGTCGCGGGCGTAGTCCCCCGTGACGGGCGTGACGGCCTCCCAGCGCTCGGCGATCGCGGCTGTCGGGGTGATGGTTGCGGTCTGGCTCATGGTCTGCCCCCTTCGGGCTCGGGTGAGGGTCGGCTCTTCCTTCCCTCGGACGGGGGCAACGGGGCAAGCGCGATCCCCGGAGCGCGCCCGTTTGCGGGCGGGGCGCGGCGCGCGCAGGGGATGGCGCGTCAGGCGACCGGAGGCGGCGCTAGGGGTGCCTGCCGCCTCCAAGGAGCCTGTGCCATGATGCCCCGGTCCGAGGGCCAGACGTGTTCTCGCGGCTCGTGACATCGGGTTTTCGACGGCGCGGCGAGGATAGGGGATCCTCCCGCAATCCCCGGCGCAGCCGGGGTGTCGGAAACCTGGGAGACTCGGCCCGCTTGCGGGCCGCGATTGCGCGGTATTCTCTACATAGTCGTCATGACTGTGTAGAACCCGAAGGGAGCGTCGTAATGGGCAAGTGGATCTACCAGAAGCAGATAGACGAGACCGTCGGCTGGTTCGTGAGGACGGCTTTGCCGGATGCGCAGCCGGGGTGGGAGGACCTACCTTGGTCTGTCGACGAGATGGGCAGGACCGACGACCGCGGCCGCTGGTGGACGGTCGCGGTGGACATCCCGACGTCTATCGAGGGGATGGACTGCTGGCTGTCGTTCCGTGTCGTGGAACCCGTCGGCGAGATCAGGGAGCCGTTCGTCAAAGACGTCCATGCAGTCAGATCTGGTAGGGGAGAGCACGAGTTCGATGTCTACGTCTGGGATGACGGCGAGGGGATGTGGGTGATTTCGCCTGATGAAGACGAAGAATAGGGTCTCATGCTTATCGCAGTCAACAGTCCTAGGTATACATGCTCTGACATCACTTGAACTCGGTTAGGACGCCTGCCCAGGACGATTTGGGGTTGGCAAACACCTCTGCCGGTGATCCGGAGCATGCGATAATCCCGCCATTATTCCCAGCAATGGTTCCGAGATCGATGACGTAATCCGCCGTTTCTTCTATGAAGGCAGGATCGTGTTCGGTGAACACGACTGTCGCGCCGTTTGAGGTGAGAGACAGAAGCGCCTCCGTGAGCAGGCGAGCGTCTTCCCTCTCGAGTCCTGAGGTCGGCTCGTCCAGGAAGTAGAGGCCCTTTCCAGCCCCTGCCTTGCCTAGCGCTTTGGCAAGCTTGATGCGCTGGGCTTCGCCGCCGGAGAGGCTCATTGAGGTCTGGCCGAGGGTCAGATAGCCAAGCCCGATTCTCCTCACGCAGTCGAGCATCTCGCGTGCCGCGCTGTCGCTGGGTATTCTCCCGACAAGCTCCTCGATAGGCGTATCCAGCACGTCTGTAATGCTCATGTCCCAGACCTTTACTGACAGGACCTCGTCGGAGAACCGCTTGCCATGGCACTCCGGACACTCGATATAGGTATCCGGGAGGTATCTGTACGACACCTTCTCGAGCCCCGTTCCCTGACAGGTCTCGCATCGGCCTCCGGAGACGTTGAGGCTGAATGCGGATGGTCCGAGTCCGAGCCCCTTCGCGTCTTCCGTCTCGGCGAATGACTTCCTGATTTCGTCCATCGTCCCGAGGTATGATGCGACGGTCGATCTCGGGGTCTTGCCGATGGGCTTCTGGTTGACGAGATGAACACTGCCGACCTTCGACCTAGGGACGGTCTTGTCCGAGACCATCGTGTCCACCGACTGCTGCATCGCCACCAGGAGCGAGCTCTTGCCGGAGCCTGACACTCCCGTTATCGCGGTCACGACTCCCAGGGGGAGGCGCACGCTCACGCCCCTGACGTTGTTCTGCGAGAGGTGATCGAGCGTCAGGGTGTCTCGTGCCTTTGTGGGCTTCCTGCGGGAGATGATGGTGTCCGATTGCCTCCGAGGCTCACCCATTCTCATGACATTTCCGCCGTTAGGTCCTCCCTGAGGTCCTAGCCGTATCTCCCAGTCTGCCCTGGATATGAACCTATGGTCGTGCTCGATGGCCACGACGGTGTTGTCCCTGCTTACGAGCTCCCTCGTGGCCGAGATGATGGACTCGGCGTCGCGTGGGTGCAGCCCCCTGCATGGCTCGTCGAGGATGTAGACGAGACCGTTGAGGGAGCACGAGAGCTGGTTGGCGATTCTCACCCTCTGGGACTCTCCTCCCGAGAGCGTGGGGACCTTCCTGGAGAGGCTGAGGTAGCCGACCTTGAGCTCCACGAGGCGCTCCAGCCGCCGGGAGATGCGCTCGCAGAGCGTGCCGACGGGCTTCGAGATGGAACTGTTGGCATAGGCGTTATTGACGGTCCCGGTCCACTCCAGAAGCTCCTCGAGGCTTGCCTGCTCGGCGTCGCCCATGGTTATGCCACAGACCTTATGGGCCGCCGCCTGTGCATTGAGGCCGGAGCCTCCGCACGCCTTGCATGGCACGCGCTCGAGGTACTTCGAGATGCTAGCCAGGGTCGACGGGGTGTCGACGTCTCTGAGCCTCTCCTCCAGCTCCACGAGGACGCCCCTTGAGGTAACTTTCCTCTGCCGATAGGTTCCTCTTGGGTTCTTGTAGCGGATGGAGAGCTCCAGTGGCGAGGTCCGGTTGAGGAGCGCGACGACTTGGTCTTCGTTCAGGTCGCAGAACCGTGACTCTGGGTCTATGCCGAGTTTCTCGCAGACGGCGAGGAGGGTCTTGCGCTCGGGAGACGACTTGCCGCCCTTGTAGTACAGGATCGCCCCGACGGAGAGTCTCTTCGTTGGGTCGGGGACAAGCCTCTCGAGCGAGATCGCGTACCCTTCGCCGGTGCCCTGGCATTTCGGGCACCAGCTCGACGGGTTGTTTCTCGAAAAGAAGGCGTCGTCCAGCCGGATTCCCGTCTCCCAGCTCACGACCAGGGCGAAGAGCGAGCGCAGGCCATGGGAGACCTCGGTGACAGTGCCGACTGTCGATCTCGGGTTGAAGTTGTAGTAGCTCTGGGAGACGTTCAGGGACGGCCTGAGGTTGTCAATCGAGTCGACGTCCGGCGCCTTCATGAGCTGCTGCCCCATGTCGTTGCCAGAGAGCCCTTCCAGGAACATCCTCTGGCTCTCCGCATAGAGGGTGTCGTGGACGAGGGAGGACTTTCCGCAGCCCGAGACGCCGGTTACGCAGGTGAGCTTCCCGAGTGGGATGTCTACGTCGATCCCCCTGAGGTTGTGCTCTCTAGCGCCCCTGACTTGAATACTTTCCATGCTCACCACACCAATCGCAGTCGTTGAGCTTCTCGTAGGCCGTGTAGGACACGTCCATCGTCGTGATGTCGAACTCTCCACGACGGTTGGCATTCGATGGCTCCGTGCACCCCGTCAGCACCTTTACTGCCTCCATCGCCACCATGCTCGCGTTCAGGGCACAGAGCGGTCCGAGGCTCCCGACCTTCCGGTTGGGGACCTGGAGCTTCTTCACCCTCGCGGGGTCAATCTCGTTATCCCTCTCGAGCTGCCTCTCGAAGCACCTCACGCATGCGGTCCTGCCCGGGATGACGGTCTGACCGATGAGGGAGAGGTGCAGGTTGTAGCCGCCTCCCACGATGTGCGGGATGCCCCGTGGCATGCAGTACTCGCCGACCCACTTCGAGGTCTGGTCGACCGTGGGCTTGTCGGCGCAGTTGATGACGAGGCCCACGTCGCCCTCGATTCGCTCGAGAGAACCCTCGCCGAGTTCGACGGGGCATCTCTCTATCTCGAGGTCAGGCCTGTACCTCCCGAGCGCGTCCGCGAGCGCGTCGACCTTCGGGTGGCCCACGTCGGCCGTCCGGTAGCCGAGCTGCCTGTGGAGGTTTGAGAGCTCAACGACGTCCGGGTCCACGAGCACGAACCTCCTGACGCCGGTCTGCACGAGGCAGCACGCGACCCACGACCCCACGGCTCCGAGGCCGACCACCACGACCCTCGCCGATCTGAGGGCGCACCACATCCGCACGAGGTGCTCGTGGGAGGTGGAGAAGTCCTGCAGGAAGGAGATGGGCCTCCTGAAGACCTCGTAGGCGTCGAGGTCGCTGCTGGGCTCGACGTTGTCGAGGATCCCGTTGCGCTCCAGGTGGGAGAGGAGCTTCGCAACCGACTGGGGAGTCGCGCCGTGCTCCGCCGCAATCTCGTCGGTGCTCCTGGTGCCGTCGAGGCCGTTCACGATGCGGAGGATCGTGTCGTCGGGCGTCCGCAGGCGCACCTGATGCCTCGTGTTGGTCTTGAAGAACTCGACGACGCCGTCGCCGAGCGGGACGACGGAGACGCTCGGGCTCAGCCTCGGGTTCACAGCCGTACCCCCTCTCCGCAGACCGGGCACTCCGGGTCCCTTCTCACGTCCAGGTAGCTGAGGCTCATGTCTCCGAAGAGCCACTCCCCCCGCGGCTTGTACGAGCTGCTCATGTCCACGATTCCCGTGAGGTACTTCACGATCTCGATGGAGGCGAAGGACGCGGAGAAGAGGGACATGGGGGAGAGCCCGCCTATCTCAAGGGCACGCTCCTCGACGGGGTGCCTCGAGGGCTTCCAGTCCTTCAGGCTCTCCTTGAAGTAGCGCGCGTAGCACTCCACGCACGGCGTGACGCGGGGGATGACGAGCTCGCCTGTGCTTGCGAGGTGGGCGTCGAACCCTCCGGCGATGTAGTGTGCCTTGTCGTGCTTGACGCAGACCCGGGAGATCTTCGCGGAGGTGTAGCCGATGTACGGCTCGTCCATGGTGTTGACGACGAAGTCGCACCCGGAGACGATCGGCTCGATGTCATCCTCGGGCCTTACGCTGGAGAACACCTCCTCGACGGCGACCTCCGGGTCTATCTCCCTGAGCCGCATCGCCAGCGACTCGACCTTGGGCTTTCCGACATCCGCGAGGTCGAAGTACAGGTGCCGGCTAGCGTCGGACGGCTCGACGACGTCGTAGTCGACCAGCGTGAAGTGCCTGACGCCCGCCATGGCGAGCTCGATTGCGATGTCGCCGCCGACCGCCCCGCAGCCGAACACCGCCACGCGGGACTCGGCAAGCCTCCGTTGGGCAAGCGGGCCGTCGGCCTCGTTCCCTAGGAATTCCGCGAAGTAGTTGGTCTGCCTCGTGTAGCGCTCCTCGTCGTCCCTCTCAAGGGGAGAGGTGCTGCCGACCTCGGTGATGACCCTGCTCGCATGCAGGGAGGCGAGCGTCCTGTCGGTTGACTCGGGGTCAGCCTCGAGCTCCTCGAGCATGAGCTGCCTAAGCTCTCCGACCTGTCTGCGACCATCTATGCGCTCGAGCAGGGCGACGGTCTCGTCGTTCACGCGGAAGGTCCGCCTCTTGCGAGAGTTCATGTAGTAGGCGGTGAGGTACGTTCCGTCGGTCAGGAACAGGTCGACCGAATCCCTGACCTTGAAGACGCGCGAGTCCTCGATGGTCATTGCTCCCTCCCCATGCTCTCGCGGATTGATGCGAACTCGCCGCTCGGGCACACGACGAGGGAGTCGATGAGGCTTATGTCCATGAGCTGCGCCGCTGCACCAATCCTCTTCGTCAGGGCGATGTCGGGTTCGGTGATCTCGCAGACTCC